>Ga0210388_10000019_pt1 | contig 299060 bp, 251 predicted proteins | sample IncBWC19OmetaG_FD_155485 | JGI IMG/M metagenome (GOLD analysis project Ga0210388, IMG submission 155485) | Forest soil microbial communities from Barre Woods Harvard Forest LTER site, Petersham, Massachusetts, United States - Inc-BW-C-19-O ... | reverse complement strand
GGCCATCGTAGGACTCGTAGCCGTCTGATCCCCTCGATGCAGCAGCTCCGTCCCGCCCGCCTTATCAACTTTAACCTCGCCCTCGACCACCGATACCCTCGATCCCTTCAATCCCCGGCTGACGCTGAAAATCGTCCCTTTCACCGACACCATGCAATCCGGCGTCGAGATTTCCAGCCGTCCCCGTCTCTGCTTGGCCGCCTCCACCATTACGCTGCCGCGTTCCAGCGCCACGGTCTTCCCGCTCCACCGCTCGCTCACCTTCAGATCGCTGCGCTCCGCCACTTCCACCAGCGATCCGTCGCGCAACCTCAAAACTGCGCGCGATCCCTTCGCCGTCCGCACTTCTTCGTTCTCCGCAATCTGCGCCCCCACATTTAACAACCGTCCCGCGTTAACTTGATAAAGCTCTCCATCCACCGACGCGACCGTAGCCCGAGGTCCCGATGGCGCAAACAGGACATTGAAATATTCCGGCAGCGTAACTCCGGCAACCAAAATCACCGCCGCCGCAATCGCCCACGGCAGCGCCACGCCCACGAACGATCTCTTCGGCTGCATCGTCACCACTGAGGCCTTTTGCTCGCCGCGAAAAAACCTGCGGCAGGTCACGCACGAGTGCAGATGATCCTCCACCAGCATGTGCCGAGCTTCGCTCAGCGATCCCTCGCGATAAGCGTCAGCCAGCGCGCGAAAGTCCTCGCAGGAGTTCAATCTCCCGCCCATATCCACGGCGCGCATTTCCAGCTTCGCCCGCACCCTTTCCGCCGCGCTGCGGACCGTGTCCTCGCCCGGATCTTCCTCGCGAATCGAATTCAGCACCCGCTCAAATTCTTGGTTACTCATCGCATTTCCTTTTGTAGCTTCCGTCGAGTCCGATGCAGCGTTACCGCCACCACAACTTGTGAAATCCCCAGCAATTTCGCAATTTCCTGGTTGGTATACCCTTCAAAAACCCGCATCGCAAACATCTCCGCCGCGCGCGGAGGCAGTTTCGAAAGCGCTTTTCTTAATTGGTCGCGCAGCTCTCGCAGTTCAGTGCAGGAGCCGCTAGCGGCCATCCGTTCCGGTTCAAGAGTATCGCTATCGTGCCGCGCCCGAACCACGTCGAGCGCCGCGTTTACCGCGGAGCGCCGCAGATAACTTTCCGGATTATCCATTTCCGGGCTAAGCCTGACCACCCGTAAAAATACGGTTTGCAGCACATCCTCGGCATCCGCCGCATTGCCAGTGATGCGGTAAGCAGTGCGGAACACCATGCCGTGATGCGCTTCGTAGACTTGATCGAGAGGTTTGATCATTTGAGCGAGCATCTACCAGTCAAGACAGGAACCTGCCTCGATTATTACACTTGAAGAAATGATTCTCTGCCTCATGGCGCTCATGCTTGCACAATCGGTCGACGATGTCGTCGCGAAGGCCATCGAAGCTCGGGGTGGAATCAAGCGGATTAAGTCTATAAATAGTCAACGGCTTACGGGCATAATCTCACTCAATAGCGGAGAGCGCGGGCCGTTCGTGGTGGAGATGAAGCGCCCCGGTATGATGCGGGAAATGGTGACGCTCGGCGATAAATCCATGATCCGGACCACCGACGGAATCGCTGGATGGGCCGTCGGGAGTTTGCGCAATGTTCTTGACCCGCAACAGGTTAACGCCGAGGAATTGCACAACTTGGCTGGCAGCGCCGACTTCGAAGGACCGCTGGTCGATTATAAGGAAAAGGGCAACCGGATCGAGCTTGCGGGCAAAGAAAAGGTCGGGAAGCGGATGGCCTACAAGCTCGTTATCTCTATGAAAAGCGGAGAGAACCGCATCGATTTCATCGATACAAAATCGCATCTCGAAGTGAAATGGCAAGGCCTGGTCGGCGGGAATATGTTCGAAAGTTATTTTCGCGAGTATCGGGAAGTAAAAGGCCTGATGTATGCTTTCGAGATCGATTCGGGAGCGCAGAAAATCGTGCTCGATAAAGTCGAGGTCAACCCTAAACTGGACGGCGCGAGGTTCGAAAAGCCGTGATCACCAGACGCGAACTGCTGGCTTGCGCGTCCTTAAATGCCCTTAAAGCGCAAGATAAGGCCGACTACAAGCTCTTAATCGACCATATTTCACTCGAAATCACGCCGAAGACCACCATTAAAACGACCGGCTATAACGGCACTGTTCCAGGCCCCCTTTTGCGGATGAAGGAAGGCCAAAGGGTCACGATAGAAGTGGTGAACAATACGACGGAACCGGAAATCGTTCACTGGCACGGTTTGCACATTCCGTCCGACGTCGACGGGTCGGTGGAAGAAGGAACGCCGATGATTCCTCCGCGTTCGAGCGCCCGCTCTAGTTTCGTCGCGGCTCCCTCCGGTACGCGCTGGTATCACACCCATGTTATGGCGATGCGCAATCTGAAGCGGGGCACTTACACAGGGCAATTCGGATTTATCTATATCGAGCCGAAAACCGAACCTGGCTCGTTCGATCAGGAAATATTTCTGGCGCTGCGCGAATGGGACCCATTTTTCACCAACGCCGAAGACGCGATGGACGTGGCGTATCGATATTGTTCCATCAACGCCCATTCACTAGGATTCGGTGAGCCGGTCCGCGTCAAAGAAGGGCAGCGCGTGATGCTGCGGATTTTGAACGCCAGCGCGACGTTGCAGAGGCGCATCGCGTTTGCGGGGCATTCGTTCACCGTCGTCGCTATGGACGGGAATCCGGTGGCGGTCCCGAAGACGGTTGATTTTTTGGAGCTGGGTCCGGCAGAACGGATTGACGCCGTTGTGGAAATGAAGTCGCCCGGCATCTGGATTCTGGGCGCGACCGACGATCGGGATCGAAAAGCGGGGCTCGGGATAATCTTTGAATATTCTGGCAAAACTGGTGCAGCGCAATGGGTTACGCTTTCCAAAGATCGTTGGGATTACACGATTTTCGGAAAACCCGGGAACGATGCACCGGCTACCAGCATCCCCCTGATTATCGAGAAGAAGTTTGCAGGGAGCCGATGGGTGGATAAATGGTCGATTAACGGCAAATCGTGGCCGAAAACCGACCCGATTCGCGTCAAGCAGGGCGGGCGCTACCGGCTGGTGTTCGACAATCGCAGCGATGAGGCGCATCCCGTGCATTTGCATCGGCACCGGTTCGAATTGACCCGCATTGCGGGGGTGGGTATGAGCGGTGTATTTAAGGATGTCGTCGTGGTTCCGGCAAAGGCTATCGTCGAGGTGGATTTTGTGGCGGCAAATCCCGGAAAGACGCTCTTTCATTGCCATCAACAGATGCATATGGATTATGGGTTTATGTCGTTGATGGAGTATGATGGACCCTAGATATGGTGGCTCTTTGAGTTGAGCCCCAACAAGCGGTAGGTTACCTGCTTTACTTTTGGCTCGGATCGGTTTAGTATGGTCTCACTCCCCCCGAGTGAACGTCTAACGAGAAGGGGCTCCCGTGCTCAAACTAAAACGCGTCGACATCCAAGGCTTCAAGTCATTTTATGACCGCACCGATATGAGATTTCACGGTTCGGGCATAGCCGCGGTAGTCGGCCCGAAAAGCTGTGGAAAAGCGAACCTGAGCGACGCCATCAGTTGGGTGTTGGGGGAGCAGAGTGCGAAAAGCCTGCGCGGCACTCGCATGGAAGACGTAATTTTCGCCGGCACGCGCGAGAAGAAGCCGCTGGGGATGGCGCAGGTTACGTTGACGATGTGGGACCCCGATGTCGCCAAGCCAGCCGAGAGCGTGATCCATGTAAATGGACATGCCAATGGACACGCGAACGGCAACGGCCATCATCCCAAGCACGAAGACATCGTGATCACCCGGCGGTTATACCGGTCCGGCGAGAGTGAATACCTGATTGGCGGAAAGTCCGCGCGATTGCGCGATATTCAGGATTTATTTTCCGGCACGGGACTGGGCCCGGAGAGCTACGCGATCATCGAGCAGGGACGCATCGGGCAGATCCTGTCTAATAAGCCGGCCGACCGGCGCGCGGTAATCGAAGAAGCGGCCGGCATCGGCAAATACAAAACGCGCAAGCGGCTGGCCGAGGCGAAGCTGGAAAGCGCGAAGCAAAATCTTTCCCGCGTGTTCGACATTCTGGAAGAAGTCGGGCGGCAGGTGAATTCGCTGAAGAGGCAGGCTTCGAAGGCGAAACGCTACGAAGAATTGCGGACCGACATGGTGGCCCATCTGCGGCAGGCCGTTTCCGGTCGCTTTCGCATGCTGGAGCGGGAGGCAGCGAAACTGGCTCTGGATTTGAACCAGGCGCAGAGCGGTTTTCAAGCGTTCGCCGCGCAGGTTCAGGAAAAAGAGCGCGAGCACGGCGCTACGCGCGAGGCCTGTTACGCGACGGAGAAGGAGCTGACGGAGGCTCGCCAGAAGGTCGCGGAGTTGAACCTGGAATCGGAGCGGACGCGCGGGCGGCTGGAGCTGCAAGCCAAACAGATCGGCTCCATCGGAGAACGGCTGGCGGCCGGTGAGGCGGAGACGCAGGAGCTGGAAGCACGGCATGAGCGCGAGCTGGCGGAATTGGAAGTCCACGCGAAGGCCGTTGCTGGAATCGAGCAGGAGGGGCTCGCGCTGCAAGAAATGATGCGCGCGAAAACCGCCGAGCGCGACGCGGTGCAAACGGATTTGCGGACCCGCGAGAAGGGTCTCGAAACCGCCCGCCAGCAGGTTTTGAGACTGCTGGGCGAGGCTTCCAATTTGCGCAATCAACTCGCGCAGATCGACGAGTTTCTGGCGGCGGTGGAGCGCGACACGGCTCGGTCAAAGAAGGAAGAGGATGGAGCTTCGGGAGATCTGGCTCGCCTGGAAGAAGTGAAGGCGGAGCTATCGACGCGGTTTTCGGCGCAGCAATTGGAGTTGGAATCGTTGGCGGATAAGCGGCGCCGGGTGGATGAGGAGATCAGGGAGCGGCGCACCCGGACCACCGAAATGAGGCAGAAGCTGGAGCAGTTGCGAGGGGCTTTGTCCAAGCAGAAAGCCCGGCGGGATTCGCTCGAAGAAATTCTTTCCCATCGCGCATATACGACCGATTCGGTAAAGCGATTGTTTACCCAGGTGGAGCGCGGTCAAGTGGGGGATTTCAAGCCCTCCGGCGTGCTGGCCGACTTCGTCGAAGTGGCCGACGCAGCGTGGGAGAAAGCCTGCGAAGCGTTTCTGCATGAGGAACTGGAATACGTGGTGGTCGGCGGCTGGGGCGAAGCGGAGCGCGGCGTAGAGCTGATGCGCGCGGAGTCCGACGGGCGCGCGACGTTCCTGGTTCATCCGGAGAAAAGCGCGGCGTCGCCGCATGCTCCGGATTTATCCAGCGATCCGGGAATTGTGGGCCGGCTGCGCGATACTCTACGGCTGACGAATGGTTTCGCGGAGGCTCCCCAGGGTTTGCTGCCCCGGCTGGCCCGGTGCTTCCTGGTGACCGATCGCGGATCGGCTCAGAGGCTGGCTACTTCGAATCCGGATTGCTACTTCCTGTTGCAGGACGGCGTCAGTTATCACGGGCACGCGGTTTCGGGCGGACGGAAAACGGGCGGCGGTCCGCTGGCGTTGAAGCGCGAACTGCGCGATTTGATCGGCCAGGTGGAGACGCGCGAGCGCGAGCAAGAGGCGCTCACGTCGGAGCTAGAAGAGCTGGAGCGCGGGACCGCCCAGATGTCTGAGGATCTGGAGCAGCTTCGGACGGCTTTGCAGACGCGCGAAAAAGACGCGGTTGCGTTGGGGCATGAGCAGCGGAAGCTGGCCGAAGAATATGCGCGGGCGGGGTCGCGGTTGTAGGTGGCTCGGCTGGAACTGGAGAGGTTGGGTCGCGAAGACGCGCGTTCCCGGGCCCAGCGCGAACAGAATCAGGCGTTGGTTGCGGAGAAGGAACAGGCTCGGTTTGATCAGGAGAAAGCGCTCGAAGTGGAGCGCGCGGAGTTTGAGCGATTGCAGGGGCATGCGCATTCGGTGGGCGAGGAGCATGCGCGGCTGCGGGCCGAACTGGCGGGGTTGGAAGAGCGGGCTCGGTCTGAGAAATCGTCGCTGGCGCGGCTGGATATGCAGACCAAGCAACTGGCTGCCCGGCGTTCGAACTTGGCAGCGGAGCTCGAGAGGCTCGGGGTCGAACGGGCTCGGCTGTTGGCGGATAATATCGAGCTCGATCAACGCGCTGGAGAATTATCGGAACAGCGTGCCGCGGCTGGCTCGGCTGTCGAACAGTTCGCGGCTCAAGAGGCTGACGGGCGTTTAGCTTTGGCTGCGTTGGATGAGGCGCTGAAAGTTTTGCGAATCGAATCGCAGGCCGCGCAGGAGAAGCGCGGCGAGATCGAGCTCGAACTGGTGCGCAAGCAAGGCGACCTGAAATATCTGGACGAGACTTCGCGCAAAGAGCTCGGCGACGGGGCTCAGGAAGTGGCGGCCAGCGTCGAGGTCGAGTTGGATGAAGTCGGTGTGGCCGACGTCGAGGCAAAGTATCAAGAGGTCCGCGCGAAAATTGAGGCGCTGGGGCCGGTGAATACGCAGGCTCTGGAAGAATTCCAGGAAGCTTCGCAGCGGTACGAATTCTTGAACACGCAAAGGCAGGATTTGCTGGACTCGATTCGCGATACGGAGAAGGCGATTCAGGAGCTGGATGTCGAATCGCGGCGCCGGTTCAAAGATGCGTTCGATGCAATCAACGATCACTTCAGAGGGATGTTCAAAACGCTGTTCGGAGGCGGCCAGGGCGAGATGCGGCTGACCGATGAGGCGAATCTGAACGAGAGCGGGATCGATATTATGGCGTCGCCTCCGGGAAAGAAATTGCAGAATATCGCGCTGTTATCGGGTGGCGAAAAATCGCTGACGGCGATGGCGTTGCTGATGGCGATTTTCCGGTTCACGCCGAGTCCGTTCTGTATTCTCGATGAAGTGGATGCTCCGCTGGATGAGCCGAATATCATGCGCCTGACGCGCTTGATCAAAGAGATGTCGGCGACGACGCAGTTCATCGTGATTACGCACGCGAAGCGGACGATGGAAGCGGCTCAGGCTCTGTATGGAGTGACGATGCAGGAGCCGGGGGTGTCGAAGTTGGTGAGTGTGAGGTTTGAGGCGGCGCCGGTGGAGGCTGAGCCGGTGGCGGTGATGGCGGGGGTTTGAAGAAGCCAGCAGCCAGTAGCCAGAAGGCTGATAGCTCGATGCTGTGATCTTGAGTTAGATGTCATTGCTCAGCGCCGGACCTATTGTCGTCGGGAGGGTTGCCTCTGGGCATGTCTCGATTAGCGTGACCGATCGCAGTTCTGAGGGCTGGCTGTCCGGGTACGCTCGATGTCGCTCGGGACCATTTAGTGGTTCGTGTCGAGTGTCATTTTACCAGGGCGAGTTGCGGCGCTTCGTATCGGACGTGGAGAAACTCTACCGCGGCTTGGTCGGGACGGTCCAGCTATCGCCGATGGAGCCGTTCCTGGAAATGACGCTCACGGGAAACGGCAGGGGCCTAATTGTCGCAGAAGGAACGGCCCGCGAGTCGTTCGTCGATGGAATTCATTTGAGTTTCCGAATAGACTTTGACCAGACTGATCTCCCAAGTATCATCGCGGCTTTGCGGCTTGCGGATCCCGCCTAGATGAGGTGGAAGTTTTTAGGTTCAAGCGTTACTGAGAAACCAGGGCGTGCAGCACGATATTGCCTAGCTCGGCCTTTCTCCCCTTCCAGTTCTCGATTTGAGTAGTGGTGGGCTTGAGGCCGAGCGCGGTTATTCGCACTTGGCAATCGCACGCGTAATGGAGTTCCACCGTGACATCTCCTTTCCGATTGGTTTTCGCATTTGAGTAGGAACAGGAGTCCCAGACCGCGACGATTGCGTTGGGGATTGGCGCGCCCCTATCATCCACGACGCGACCTGCAACAAAGAATCGTGGCGAGGAATGGACCGGAGGAGAGGGCTGTATAACGGGCGCCAAGTCGCAAAGCGAACCAGAGGGTTCGAGATGGATGACGCCGAGGTCGATATCATTTCCGGTCGCATCAATGGTTTTGGTGAGAGGCTTGTAGTTTGGGAGTTCTTCGGTTGCCAATATGTATTTGCTCGACAACATACCGGGGAAAGAAAACATTCCTTGCGCGTCGGTTTGGGCTACCGCGACGGCACCTTTCGTGGGATCGGATTTCAGTTCGATGATTTCAAACGGAACTGCTGATCCAGTTGCGTCGATCAGTTTGCCGGAGATGTGAATTCGCGGCGGCTGGGCCTGAACTGCAATGGATAGCGTGGCGATAAGGAGCGCGAGTCCAAGGGAGTTCACCCTCTTATTCTCACGCAAAAGCGCAAGGCTCGCTAAGAAAACATTTTCACGCAGAGGCGCGGAGGACGCAGAGTTTACCAGAGGTAATCCTTGGCTTCTGCGCGGCGTTCGTAGCTGTCGAGCACATGCACGACTCTCAGGCGCTTCACTTTTGTTGGCGACAACGCGCCGATGGGGACATAGAGGATTTTTCTGTTTAGGTGGCTTGCGATGCTTCGGAAGATGCTCCGCGGAGGCTTCGACGCTACGTAGACAACGAAGCGTTCTACTGAATAATCTAGGGCGGCCATTAGAAGGCGCTCGGGTTTGGATTCGGCGAATTGGTAGTCGTCGTCGGACCAGACGTCGAAGAGGCGGCGCGGGGGGAGGGTCATTAGCAGGCCTCCGTATTCGGCGCGGCCGATGCCGGGGCCTACTATATTGTCGAAGGGGAACGTCGAGTAAAATGCCATGTCCGATTCGTTCTGGTGCTCGCCTAACCAGGTGGTTAAGTATTGATAGCGGTCGTCGAGGTCTTCGTCGAAGATCAGGACCACGGCGCCCACTTCTCCGGCCAAGCGGTCGGCTTGGCGGACGAAGATTTTTTTCTGGTGCCAGTTGCGGATGGTTTCGCGCAGGTCGATGCCGTCGAGCAGAGATGTGGTGAACGGCTCCACGCGGACGCGCTCTTCGGACAGCAGCGCCTTGGCTTTTTTCTTCAGAAAACGGCCGTATTCTTCGATTAACAGATCCTCCGGAGGGTAGGAGCAGATGGCTTCGCCGGTGGTTTGCTTGGCCCATTCTCCGGGAGTTTTTTCGCGCTTTCTAGGCTTGATGCCGGTCGGTTTCAGGCGCTGTTTGGGGCGGGGAAGACGTCGGCGGATTCTCAAGCGCTTGGTGTTGATCCAGATTTCTGAGGCGGTGAGGCGAACGGTTTCGAGGTCGGAATGTTCGCTCTGGGCCAGGTAGCGATTCGCCATTTGCCAGACTTCCCAGCCGTAGTTATCGTCCACGATCGACCTTGCGGCGACCGCGAGGTCGTAGACGTTGGCGATCAGGTCGCCGGACATGTGGGCGAGGTTGCGTGTGTATCTGGCAATCAGGCGGCGCTGCCAGTGGGCTACTTGTTCTCCAGTTGACTCTTGGTATTTTTGTTCTGCTTCACGCATCAGGGCTAGCTGGACTTTGGGGCGATCCAGGCGGTCTTCATCCGCAATGTCGAGCCGCGAGAATTCGTAGCGCTCCTGCAAATACGGAAATTCGACGGTGATTTCGGCGAGGCACTCGGGATGCGGATTCAGGAGCTGCACGTCGAAATGTTTGGGGTGCGGACGCGGAGGCTCCTGGGGCGCTTCCATGGCGTCGAGCAAAGGGTCGAGAAGATTGAGGGAGACGACGACGACCACGTTTTTAGATGGGTCGGCTCCCTGGAGTTTCCAGGCCATCGCGTTGGCGTGAGCAGTGACGTCGTCATTTCTCGGCTGGGGCCAGACGCGATAGGCTTCGATGTATTTCTCGAAGCCGATGCGCTGGATCGCGTAAGTGTCGGGATAGGTGTCAGGGAGGTGGGGGCGGTCGGCGGAGTCAGGTTCTAAGAAGATAATTTCGGAGCCGATTTCGTTGGCAGTGCGCAGGGCTTCGGTGAAGGGGTCGGCGGGCTCGACAGGGACGTAAATGGCGGGGTTTTCATCGTCATTTGTCTCGGGGATGTAGAGAATTACCGATAATTCCGGCAGACGTTCCAGGGCTCTTTTGTATTTATCCGCGAGAAATCCTGGTAATTCTACGGCGATGAGCGGGGGCTTTTCGGTGAGCAGGAGTTGTCGCAGAGCGGCGGCGAACTCCACTCTGCCGGGAACTACCGGGAAGTAGCGGTAGCGGCCTCGTTCCAGGCTGCGGATTTCAGAGTCTAGAGACATACCGCAGGGCCTCTTCGCCGAGGGTTTGGGTGATCGATGTACGGAGAATTTCTGGGTCGACTTGAGTATCGGCCTGTTGGGCCAGTTTCATCGCGAAGCGGGCGATGTTGATGCCGTCGCGGGCGGTGTAGCGTTCGTCTGCGGCATGGGCCTGTTGCAGAAAATCGGTCACATAATTCAGGATTTGATCTTCGCCGAAGGGGAGATTTTCCTTTAATATCGCGAATTCCTCGTGGCGTTCCGGAAAATCGATCAGGATTTGCGGCTGGAGCCGGGAGTGGATGTATTCGGGCAGGTCGAAGGTGGACGCATCGTCGTTCATGGTGGCCACCAGGCGGAAGAGAGGGTGCGCTTTGATCTTAATTCCGGCCACGATCGATTCCACATAGCGGCGGTTGTCGAGCAAAGGCGCCAGGCTGGCCCAGCTTTTTTCGCTCATGCGATTGCCTTCGTCGAGGATCACGATGCCGCCCCTTAACATGGCGGTTACCAAAGGGGACGCGACGTAGCGCAGCTTGGATTCGCCTTCAATCACCGGAGTCACCAGCAAGTCTTCGGGGCGGGTATCGACGGTGGATTGAAGAATATAGACCTCGCGTCCCAGGCGCTTGGCGGCGGCGTAGGCCAGCGTAGTCTTTCCGACGCCTGGTTTGCCCAGCAGGCGGGGATTCATGGGCATGTCCTGCGGACTGACCACCAGCCATGCTGCCAATAACTGGCGCATGACTTCTTCCTGGCCAACCCAGGAAACGGAAAGCTCATCGGGATGAGCAAGATGCAGAGTTACGCCATCGATCTCGACGATCATATGCAAATCATCATGTCTTACTCACTGTAACAAAGTAGCGAGGGCCCTCAGAGTTGGGAGTGGCAGAGAGAGGGAAGTCCTTGATATACTGGATTTTCACCCGAGAAGGGCTATCGCGCCCTCGGAGGAGTGCCTTGTTCTTTCATATACGTGAGCTAGAGCTAAAGGCGCGTACATTTGATGTGACGCTGGAGCCTGGGGTCATCGAGTTTCTCGATCCTAAGCTGCGGCAAACGGGTCCTCTTAAGGCCTCGGGGATTGCTGAGCTGGTGATCGACCTGCTCGGCGAGATTCGGGTCAAAGGGCATCTGAAGGTTGAGATGGAAGCAGATTGCGACCGCTGTCTGGAACCGGCTCGATATCCGATCGATGCCGACTTTGAGCTGTACTATCGTCCGGTGACGGAAGGGTATGGCGAGGAGAAGGCGATCGACGAGGGTGAAGCGGAGATGGGCTTTTACGAAGGCAATGGAGTGGAGCTCAACGACGTTTTGCGGGAGTTTATTCTGCTGACGCTGCCCATGCAGCGGGTATGCGGTGAAGATTGCAAGGGAATCTGTCCGGAGTGCGGTCAAAACCGGAATCAGAAAGAATGCGCTTGCCTAGGGGCTGCGGCCGACGACCGGTGGGCGGCGCTGAAACATTTGAACTAAGAAGAAGGAGACAGGAGTCAGGAGTCAGGAGTCAGAATAGACGCCTGCCTGATCCTTAATTTATGCCGAATCCGAAACGACGACATTCCAAGCAACGCACCTCAACGCGGCGTGCGCACGACTCGCTGAAGACGCCAGGGTTATCGCAGTGCCCGAATTGCCACGAGCCGAAGCTGCCGCATCGCGTATGCCCGCACTGCGGAAAATACAAAGGCCGCGAAATTATCGAGGTGGTGGAGCAGTAACATCGGCATAATTGACAAAACCAACCTCCATGCTGACGATCGCGGTTGACGCTATGGGAGGCGATTACGCTCCCAAATCCGAGGTTGAAGGTGCGATTCTCGCCGCCACGGAACTCAATATCGGCGTGATCCTGGTGGGCATCGAGGACGTGGTCCGGAAAGAGCTCAGCCTGCATCCGGAAGCTTCGTCCCTGCCGATTCGTATTCATCATGCGAGCGAAGTGATCACCATGGAGGACTCTGCGAAAGCGGTCCGCACTAAGCGCGATTCGTCTTTGCGCATTGCGGCGAAGCTGCTGAGCGCGGGCGAGGTTCATGGCGTGGTGTCGGCCGGCAACACGGGCGCAGCGATGGTCACGGCCAAAACCGTGCAGGGCATGGTCCGCGGCGTCAGCCGGCCCGCGCTCGCTGGGGCGTTTCCTACCGTGAAAGGCTCTCCCGTCGTCGTAATCGACGTGGGAGCGAACGTCGATTGCTCACCCGAAATGCTGGCGCAGTTCGCGGTGATGGGCGAGATTTATTCGCGCATCATTTTTCGCAACCCCAGTCCTCGCGTTGGACTCCTGTCGATCGGGGAAGAGGAGCATAAGGGCAACGAGCTCACGCGCGCGGTCACTCCCTTGCTCAAGGCACTGCCGTTGAATTTTATCGGCAACGTGGAAGGTCGCGACATTTACTCCGGGATCGCGGACGTGGTGGTGTGCGACGGGTTCATCGGCAACGTCGCGCTGAAGGTAAGCGAAGGGCTGGTGGAGATGATCCGCACCATGTTGAAGGAGGCTCTTACGGCCACGTTGACGCGAAAAATCGGCGCGAAGCTCGCGCAAAACGCTTTTGCCGATTTTCGCAAGCGCGTGGATTATTCCGAGTACGGCGGCGCGCCGCTGCTGGGCGTCAAGGGCGTCAACATTATTTGCCATGGCCGGTCCAACCCGACGGCGATTAAGAACGCCATCCGGGTAGCGGCGGAGTTCGCTGACGGCGGAATTAATGAGAAAATTGAAGCGGAGTTGGATCGGGCGGCATCGGCTAAAGTGGTAGCCACATGAAAGAAGTAGCCAGTAGCCAGCAGCCAGTAGCCAGGATATCGGCACTTGTGTTGCTGACGACGTCGTTTTGTTTTGGAGCTTTAGATCCGGTTTCCTGGACGCTTACTTCGGATGCTTCCAAAGCTACGCCAGGAGCTACTGTTCCGCTTCGCTTGACCGCGAAAATTGACGACGGATGGCATATTTACTCCGTCACATCGCCTCCTCCGACGATTCCTCTCAAAATCACTTTTGACGGCGTCGCTGCGCATGTTTTTCAGCCGAAGCCGGATGAGAAGTTTGACGAGGCTCTTGGCGCTAAGGCGCAGTTTTACGAAAAGGAAGCGGTTTTTCAGATTCCTTATGAACTGAAGAAGGACGCGTCGGCAGGCCCCCTGGAAATAACCGCGCAAGTTCGCTACGCGGCGTGCGATTCGAAGCGCTGCCTACCTCCGAAGACCAAGCAGGCGACCTTTACCTTGACCGTCGACGGGTCGGCTCCGGCGGCCGCGGCGTTTGCGGCTCCGGCGGGATATATCGATACTGCTGCACCGGCTAAAGCTCCTGCTGCTGCGCCAAAGGCATCGGAAGGAATGCTCGCGTTCCTGCTGACGGCGTTCGGATTGGGCCTCGCATCGATCTTCACCCCTTGCGTGTTTCCGATGATCCCGATCACCGTGTCATTCTTCCTGAACGATCGCGGAGGAATCCGGCAGGCAATCGTGTTTTCGCTCGGCATTATCGTGTTGTTTTGCGCGCTGGGATTGGGCGTGACAGCCGCGGTGGGGCCGTTCGGAGTCGTGCAACTCGCATCGAATCCCTGGGTGAACGGATTCATCGCGATCGTGTTCGCGGCGTTCGCACTCAGCTTGCTAGGTGCGTTCGAAATTACTTTGCCCTCGAGCTTGCTTACCAAACTCGACGCTGCGTCGCGTCGCGGCGGATATCTGGGAACGCTATTAATGGGGTTGACGTTTTCACTCACTTCGTTTGCTTGCGTGGGTCCCTTTGTCGGTAGCCTGCTGGCAGCGTCAGTACAGCTAAAAGGCGCGCAGCCGGTGCTGGGAATGGCGAGCTTCGCCACGGGCCTAGCGTTTCCATTCTTCTTCCTGGCGGCGTTTCCGGGATACTTGAAAAAGCTGCCACGGAGCGGCGGATGGCTGGCGCGGGTGAAGACCGTGATGGGCTTCGCGCTGCTCGCGATCATGCTGAAGTACGCGGCCAACATCGATCAGGTATTGCAGTTGAACTGGCTAACGCGGGAACGGTTCCTGGCCGCGTGGTTCGTTTTATTCGCGATGGCGGGACTTTATCTGCTCGGGCTTTTGAAGCTCGAAGGCGTGGAAGAGGGCGAAACGCTGGGCATCGCGCGATTGTTGTTCGCCAGCGCGATCCTGATTTTTGCCTTCAGCTTGCTGCCGGGAATGTTCGGCGCCCCGCTCGGCGAACTGGACGCGTTTGTGCCGGCCGCGACAACAGTCGGCGGATTCAGCGGCGGCACGACTGCCAACGCGGGTCCGGAGTGGATGAAGAATCAGTATCGGGAAGCGCTGGATCGGGCGAAGCAGGAAAACAAGCTGGTCCTGGTGAGCTTCACCGGTTATGCGTGCACGAACTGCCACTGGATGAAGGCGAACATGTTCCCGAAGCCGGAAATCTCGGCGGCGCTGAAGGACTTCGTGCTGGTGGAGTTGTATACGGATGGGACGGACAAGGTGTCGGAGGAGAATCAAAAAGTGGAAGATTCAAAATTCGCGACCATAGCGATTCCTCTGTATGCGATTCTCGATCCGGATGAAAAAGTCGTAGCGTCCTTCGATCACCGGACTTCGGATGCCGGAGAGTTTTTGTGATTTTTGAAGGCTCGGCCGGAGGGATTACAGTCCTCGATAAACTTGCCCTCGACGCCCAATTGAGTGAATCTTCACGAGTCCACGTGTTGTGTCCATCGTGAATAGAATCCTCCATCCTCCGATTCGGGAAGTTCAAAGATCTCTGGGCTGAGTTAGCGATTGTGAAAAACGGGCGTCAAGCGGGTTGGAAGCATTCTCTCGGATCCGGTCTCGCACGCGCCGTTCCTCGTTGTTTCTCGTAGTCTTCGAGCGAAATCACGCGGACGTGCTTGAAGTCTTCGCGCGACGCTTCAAGACTCGCAACCTCCTCTTCTGACAGGGGCTCATCGTCTACGTCAAGGTGGGTTAACGTCCAGATTGCGTCCTGTAGCAGATTCTCGGGCAACTCATCAACCAGCGCCTTGAGCTGTTCGCGCGCGGTCGTCACAGTAAGCATCCACTCCGGTTTAACGCCGCCCCATACCGAATGCTACACTGCATTTCTTAGGCATGTTTCGCGTCTTTTTCTGTTCGCTGCTGATTCTTCCCGCTTTCTCGCAGGCTCCCATTCGCGGTTTCGGCAACGACCAATGGAAATCCCAACATGAGCGCGAAGAGAAGGCCATCGCGATTCCGCAGCGCGAGCGCATGAAAATTTACATGGAGCGGATGGCCTCGAAGCCGCACCATGCCGGTTCCGCCGGGTCGCGTGCTGTGGCCGAGTATGCGCTCGGCATGTTTAAAGAATGGGGATTCGACGCGCACATCGAAACGTTCGAATCGCTGCTGCCGTATCCGACTTCGCGCGTACTCGAAATGACGGAGCCGGTGCGGTTTCGCGCGGCGATCAAAGAACCGGCGATTGCCGAAGACCCCGGCACCAGCGATCCGAATCAGATTCCGACCTTCAACGCGTACTCCGGGAGCGGCGACGTGACCGCGGCTTTGGTCTACGTGAATTACGGCATTCCGGAAGATTACGAGGTGCTCGCGAAGCTCGGCATCGACGTGAAGGGCAAGATCGTCATCGCCCGCTATGGGCATTCCTGGCGTGGCATCAAGCCGAAGCTGGCGCAGGAAAACGGAGCCGTCGGCTGCCTGATTTATTCTGACCCGCGCGACGACGGATACTTTCAGGGCGACGTTTATCCCAACGGTCCCATGCGTCCGGCGCAAGGCGCGCAGCGCGGCAGCGTGATGGACATGCCGATTTATCCAGGCGATCCGTTGACGCCGGGGTGGGCATCCATGCCCGGAGCGAAGCGTCTTCCTCGGGCGGAAGCGAAGACGATTCTGAAAATCCCGGTGATGCCGATTTCCTATGGCGACGCGCAGCCGTTGTTGGAGCAACTTCACGGGCCGATGGTTCCCGAAGCGTGGCGCGGCGCGCTGCCGATTGCCTATCACGCGGGGCCCGGGCCGGCGGTCGTGCATTTGAAGCTCGATTTTGATTGGACGAATAAGCCGGTCAACGATGTGATCGCGACCATCCCTGGCGGCGTTTATAGAGACGAGTGGATCATGTACGGCAATCACCACGACGCGTGGGTGAACGGGGCGAGCGACCCGATCAGCGGCGCGGCGGCCCTGCTCGAAACCGCGCGCACGCTGGCGGCGATGCGTAAACAGGGTTGGCAGCCGAAGAGGACCATCCGTTTCGCGCTGTGGGATGGCGAAGAATTCGGGTTGATCGGATCCACCGAATGGGTGGAGAAGCATCAGGAGGAGCTGGAGCGCAAGGCCGCGGTTTACATCAACTCCGATTCAAATGGGCGAGGCTCGCTGAACGCGGGCGGTTCGCACACGCTGGAAGTGTTCCTCCGCGAAGTGCTGCGCGATTTGAACGATCCGGTCACGCAGAAGAGTCTGCTCGATCGTGCGGGCAAGGACGGCGCTCCGCGCGCGTTCCGGTTGGGCGCTCTGGGGTCGGGGTCCGATTATGTAGGATTTCTGCACCACTCCGGCGTTGCGAGCATGAACCTGGGCTTCGGAGGCGCGGATGCGGGTGGCGTGTATCACTCCGCGTACGATACGCTCGATTGGTTCCGGCGATTTTCAGACGGCGACCTGAATTACGGGAAGACGCTGGCGCAGGTGATGACCACCACGCTGATGCGCCTGGCCGATGCGCCGGTGCTGCCGTTCGAGTTCCATACTTTGTCGCGGACCGTTCATGGATATGTCGAGGACATTCAAAAGTCCAGCGGCGGGAACGTGGACCTTCACGAGGTGCAGGCGCAGTTGGCGCGGCTGCACACCGCTTCCGAGGCCTATAACGCGGAGTTGACCGCGCTGATGAAGCGCGTTGCGTCGATCCCTCCGGAGAAGCTGATCAAGGTGAACGAATCGTTGGAGCACGCCGAGAGGACGCTCCTTTTGCCCGACGGACTGCCGCATCGCGAATGGTACCGGCACCAGATTTACGCGCCCGGAATGTATACCGGCTATGGCGTGAAGACGTTGCCGGGGATTCGTGAAGCGGCGGAGGCGAAGCGTTGGGACGAAGCGAATCAGCAGGCGCGCCGGGTGGCGCAGGCGTTGCGCGCGATGTGCGGACAGGTCGAGGAAGCCACGCGTCTGCTCAAGCAGGCCGGCGAGTAATCTTCGTCGCCAGAATCACGATGAGCGCGCACAAATAGAGCGCCCCGCCCACCAGCAACGTCGCGCGCAGACCGATGTAGATCGCGAGGAAGATTGCTCCGGCGGACCCCAGCACGCTCGCCGCGGCATTCAACGACCAGGCCCACCGTATCGACGGCGGGTGCAAGCCTTCGAGTCTTCGCAGTCCGCTGGGGAAGGGCATTCCCATCAGGAAAGCAGCGGGCGCGATGGCGAGCACGGTGATTAGCATTTTCGCGGGCAAAGGCCAGACCGCGGCGGTTTGCGTCAGCGGCCGCGCGATGAACGCGAGTACCCCGACCAGCAACGCGATCGTGCAGAGCACGCGCACCAGGCGACTGTCATCGTCGGCGACCACGGCACGGCTGAAGTAGCTGCCAATGCCGCTCGCCACCAGCATCGAAAAGACAATCACCACTAGCGCATACGTAGGATGCCCTAATAGCAGGACGAATTTCTGGATCAGAGCGACTTGAATCAGAATATATCCGGCGCCGAGGCAGATAAAATACCACAAGAACGTAATCACGCCTTTCTGTTTCGGCAGGCGCGTCCCCAGCAGGAAGCGGGGCAGTAGCAGAATCAGCGCTGTGGCGCACAGGCTCACCGCCATCAGCCCGAATAACAACGGCACGGCTTTCTGGACCTTGAAATCGGCGCTGCTCTCATTGGCTGTGGTGACGTAGCGCCATAGATCGCGCGGCTGCACGGTGTAAAAGAAAAACGGGCGGTCGTCGCTCACCGGCGACACATCGAAAGGATATTCCTGCCAGAATCTCGAGGGATCGGGAGATGTCAGCAATTGTCCAAACGGATTTTTCGGCGCGTCGCCGGGCAGATAAATTTCGTCCCAATGATTTTGCGCGATCAGCTCGCGCGCGCGTGCGACGTCCGCGTCGGTAAACGGCTTGCGCGAAATGAGCACGGTGTCGAGCGCGCCCCAGCCTTGCAGTTTCGCAGTATCCTCGCGGACGACGATGACGTGACGGGCGGGATCGGACTCGCCGACGCGCGGCAGAGCGGCCATCGCGAGCGAAATCAAGCGCAGAGATTCGCGTGGAGGATCGAATCCCCAGCGGGTAAAGGCCATCAATCCGTCGTCGGTCAGGTGCGACAAATAATCGGTGAACGCGTCGGTGGTGTAGAGATTATTTTCACTCAGCGCGAACGCGCCGGCGGCGGTGGAGGCCCAGGTATCCACCAGCGTCGCTTGCAGCACCTGAAATTTCGTATCGCTGCGGCGCACGAAAGACCGCCCGTCTTCGATAAAAAGATTGACGCCCGGGCGCCGATAGATATAGTTACTCTCGCGCGCGAACTTATCACGCATCACATCGTTGGCGATGATCGGATTGATTTCCACCGCGGTGATATCGCTGCTTCCCGATGCCAGCGCGCGCGCGACGTCGTACCCGCCGCCGGGTCCGATGATCAGCGCTTTCGCGCCGGGGCGCAGCGAATAGGGAAGGCCCATGCCCTGATGCAGCAAATCGGTTCGATTCGCGGGCGTGAGATGGTCCCAATCGAAATAAGGAATCCCAGTGGCCGCATCGGCATCGATCACGATGCTCCAGTTGCCGTTGTTTTGAGAGACGCCGATGCGGGAGATGCCGTTCCAGGCCACGAAGCGCTCCTCCGGCAGAGCCATTCCTTTCGCAACGTGGATATCGAGCAGGCGTCCGCGCTTCCCGTTGACCACCATCAGCCCGACCAGCAGCAGAGAGACGAGCACCGCCATCGCGCGGCGCCGGAACGCTCCGGCCTGGTTGAACCAGATCGCAGCGGAAACCCCAAACAGCACGCCCGCAGCGATCAGAGTGTTGGGTCCGCCGAACAGCTCGAGAAAGGGAACCAGCAGAAGGCAGCCCGTGGCCGCCCCCGCAAGGTCGAAAAAATAAGCGCGGTCCACCCGATCGATCGCCTCGGAGATCGCGATGGAAACCACGGTGCCGGCCAAAAAAAACGGCAGCGCACTCGCGAAATAAACCGCGGCCAGCACCAAGGTCCCCGAAGTTGCGGTTCGCGAGACCAGGAACCACAGCGACGCGACCACGCAAATGCTGTTCGTCAGGGCGAGAGCGCCCAGTTTTTCATACAGGTTACCGGCCCGCGCGGAGACGACGTAAGAGAAAACTCCGCCCGCCCCGAGTCCGAAAAGCGCAATGGAAATCGCCAGAAACGCCAAGTGGTAATAAAAAACGACCGAAAAGATTCGCGTGAGCGACAGCTCCAGTATCAACGTGGCCAGGGTGGTGAATCCCAGCCCCAAATAGAGCTGCGTCCAGCGTACATTGTCTGTTGAATTTGAAGGCGATGAGGAACTGATCCGAGACAATTCTCTACTTTAGCAGTCCGGCTTTACATCATGGCTGCGGGCGGCGCTGGATCTTCCGGACGACCGGCCTTCGAGAGCGGCAGCCACACCATGATCGAGGAGAGTGCGACCAGCACGAAGAATCCCGCAAGATACCCTGGGTCGGCAAAGAACTGCGGCTCGCAGTGGAAGTCGAATGCTCCGGCCGGGCACGTGCGCACGTCTTTGTATTTGAACCAGGCGAAGAGCAATCCGGTGAGCGCTTCACCCGCGATCAAACCGCTGGCCGCGAGGATGCCCACGCTCTCCACGCGGATGCGCTGCGCTTCGTTATTCCCCGCGCGGATACTCAATTGGTCTGTCACCCAGCGCAAGATGCCTCCCACGAAGATCGCGAACGTGGTCGGAAACGGGAGGTACATGCCGACCGCGACCAGCATCGGGCTGCGGACCTTGAACATGATCAGCGCGACTCCGAACATCATTCCCGCAATCACCAGAGGCCACGCCATATCGCCGCCCACGATGCCCTGCGCGAGCGCGGCCATCAATCCCGCTTGCGGCGCGGCCAGCTTGGGATCGCCGAATCCGGTTCCTCCACTTTTGACGTTCGCGACTTGCAGCACGTAGAGCGGGTAATACATCACGGCGCTCGCGACGACCACCGCGATCAACTCTACAATCTGGATCGACCGCGGCGTGCCTCCCAGCAGGTATCCAGCCTTGAAGTCCTGCAATAATTCGCCAGCCACGGCCGACGAAACACACACCACTGCCGCGACCGCCAGCACTACCGCGACGCCTCCCGGCCCTCCGACTCCCAAGGCAACCATCAGCACCGCGGCGATGATCAATGTCGAAAGAGTCAGTCCGGAAATCGGATTGTTCGACGATCCGATCACGCCCACCAGGTTTCCGGAAACAGTGGCGAAGAAGAATCCGACGATCAGCATCACCACCGCCGCCACGATGCCCGCCATCACCAGGCCGGAGACATATATATAAAGGACGATCATTAACGCGAAGACGATGCCGATCAATCCGAAGACGACCTTCGACGACATGTAACGCTCGGTGCGCGCCATCGATTCGAGCGGAGGCGCTCCGTGACGCACTTCGCCCAATGCGCGCCCCAGGCTCGACGTCAAATTCTTGCGCATCTTGAACAGAGTAAACGCAGCGCCCACCATCATCCCCCCCACCGCGATGGGACGCACGATGTATCGCCACACCGCGGCGGCCTGCGCGGCCCAACCGTCAGTCCCAGCTTCAGGCGGAATAAACGTCTGCAACTGCGGACCCAGGAAGTACATGAATAGAGGAACCAGCAAGCCCCAGGCGAGCACGCTGCCGGAAAAATTGAGCGCGGCGAGCTCAGGTCCGATCACGTAGCCGACCCCCAGATACGCTGGACTCACCGTGGGCGCGGCGATCGTCGAAATGGCTCCGGTGTTCAGCAGTTTCGTGCTTCCAATCGGTCCCAGGCGCACCACGCTCTTGCCTAATTCCCCGATGCGGACGATAAAATCCTTGTCAACCGCGTATAGCTTCAGCTCACCCAAGGTCTGGACCAGCGTTCCAAGGCCCATGCTCCAGAAAAGATATCGAGCCGCGTCCGCTCCGCGTTGTCCCGCCTTGTGAATCTCCGCCGCGGCGACGGATTCGGGAAACGGCAGCTCGGGATCTTCGACCAGCGCGCGCCGCACCAGGGACACGAACAGCACGCCGAGCACGCTGCCGATCATCATCAGCGCGGTCGATTTCCAGTACGCGTGCGCCGGATCGAAAGACGTCCAGGAGCCTGCCATGACGAACGCAGGCAAGGTAAAGATCGCGCCCGCGGCCACCGATTCGCCGATGGAGCCGGCGGTTCGCGCGATGTTTTCTTCGAGCACGGTGCCCTTGAATCCGCGCAACACCGCCATCCCAATTACGGCCGCCGGATAGGTTGCGGCGATGGTCATTCCCGCGTGCAGACCAAGGTACGCATTAGCCGCGCCCAGCACCACCGTCATCACCAATCCCAGCAGGACGGCGCGCAGCGTCAGTTCCTTCATCTTCACGTTCTGGGGAACGAAGGGGCGATGTTGAGAGGCCATATAAGGTTAACCGGACGATCATATCATCTGGGTACAATTAAATTTCCCCTCATGAGCGCCGAACCCAGCGTCCTGCAGTTACCGGAATCGCGTGCGGCTGCGTTGCTTCGCCCGGGAATGCTCGCCCTGCTGCTCTTCTCGATCGGACATTTCGCGATCGACATGTATTCCGGCGCGATCGGCGCGTTTCAACCCTTGCTGGTGGACAAGCTGGGCATGACGCTGACGCAGGCCGGCCTCCTCGGCGGCATGATGGTATTTTCCGGATCGTTCGTGCAGCCGGCCTACGGGTTGTTGTCGGATCGTTTCCATTCCAGAATGTTTTCCGTCCTGGGCCCCGCAACGGCGGGGATTTTTATTTCGCTGCTGGGATTAGCGTGGAACTTCCCCAGCGCCGCGATCCTGGTGTTTCTCGGCGGCGCGGGCATCGCGTCGTTTCATCCGCAGGCATCGGCATGGGCGACGCTGGGGCTCACGTCGAATCGCGGCCGGTGGATGGCGGTGTTCATCAGTGCGGGCACTCTGGGTCTCGCGATCGGCCCGACATTCTACGCCTCCATATTTCAATGGGCCGGCCCGGAGCGCAGTTATTTCGCGGCAATTCCCGGCGTGATCGTGACCTTGGTGCTGTTCCTTTTCCTGCGTCAGCCAGCGCATCTGGCCGGTGCTCCGCGCGGGAAAATCGACTTCAGCGGCTTGCGCGCTGTCCGGAAGCCGCTGATAATTTTGCACCTGCTGGTGGTCCTGCGGTCCGCAATTCAGATTGTCTTCGGGCAGTTGCTGCCGCTCTATCTGCACCGCGAACGCGGTTTTTCGCTGCTCGAAGCTGCCTCCGCGTTGACCATGTTTCAAGTCGCGGGCGCTGCGGGAGGCTTCGTCGGAGGCCACTTCGCGGACAAATTCGGCGGCCGGCGAGTGATCCTGATTTCGATGATCGGATGCCTTCCGTTTCTCTCGCTGTTCTTCTTCGGACATGGATTGGCATCGATGGCGGGCCTCGCGCTCAGTGGCCTGATCCTGCTGTTCACCATTCCCGTGAACGTCGTCATGGCGCAGGATCTCGCGCCGCAACATGCCGGAACCGTCAGCTCGTTGATGCAAGGATTCGCGTGGGGCATCGCCGGAATGATTTTCATTCCTTTGATCGGATTTCTGTCGGACCGGTTTTCCATGCAGACCACCATGAGCGCGCTAACTATTTTTCCGCTGATCGGATTCTTCCTGACGCTGGCTTTACCAAAGACTAGCTCTACATCAAGATGAGAAGAGCTGTTTGTCTGCTCAGCGGAGGGCTCGATTCCGCAACTTGTCTCGGCGTCGCGCGGCGCGATGGTTTCGAATGCTACGCGCTCTCGTTCGACTACGGCCAGCGCCATTTGATAGAGCTCGCCGCGGCCGCCCGCGTGGCCCAATATTTCCACGCCATCGAACATAGAATCGCGAAGATCGACCTGCGCATTTTTGGCGCAAGCGCGCTAACCGCGGACCTGGCGGTTCCGAAACACGATTCGATCGAAGAAATCGGCGCGGGAATTCCGATCACCTACGTCCCCGCGCGCAACACGATTTTTCTGTCCTTCGCGATGGCCTGGGCGGAGGTGCTGGAATGCTCCGACGTATTTATCGGCGTCAATGCCATCGATTATTCCGGCTACCCGGATTGCCGTCCCGAATTTATCGCGGCATTTGAGCGGATGGCGAATCTGGCGACCAAGGCCGGCGTGGAAGGGCGCACGCGGCTGCGCATCCACACGCCGCTGGCGCATTTGAATAAAGCGGCCATCGTCCGTTTGGGCGCGGAGGTGGGCCTTGACTTCGCTCTGACCCACAGTTGTTATGATCCAGAGGAAGGAGGCCGACCATGCGGGAAATGCGACTCCTGTCTGCTGCGCCGGAAGGGCTTTTCGGAGGCGGAGATTCCGGATCCACTCCAGTATCCACGCTGAGAGTAGCGGAGATATTTTATTCGGTGCAAGGCGAAGGCATGCTGGTGGGCGTTCCCAGCGTGTTCCTGCGCCTCAGCGGCTGCAATCTGCGCTGCAAATGGTGCGATACGCCGTACGCGTCGTGGGCGCCGGAAGGGGATGACTGGCTGCTCGGCGGCGTTCTGGGCGACGTACGCAGCCGCTGGTCCACGCACGTCGTCGTCACTGGCGGTGAGCCCATGATTTCCCCCATGATTTCAGTGCTGACCGAGAGGTTGAAAGAGCTCGGTCTGCATATCACGATTGAGACGGCGGGAACTGTTTATCAACCCGTCACATGCGACCTGATGAGCATCAGCCCGAAGCTCGCGAACTCCACGCCGCATCGCCGCGAAGGAGGGAAGTGGGCGGCACAACATGAGCGCTTGCGGTATCAGCCCGAAGTGCTGAAGAAGCTGATGGGCGAACACGAGTATCAATTGAAATTCGTCGTTACGGCCGAGGAAGATTTGAAGGAGATCGAGACCATCGTTCAAGAGACAGGGGCCGACCGCAGCCGCGTGATCCTGATGCCGGAAGGCACCACCACGGAGGCGATCTATGAGCGTGCCGCGTGGCTGGTCGAGATCTGCAAACGCGAGCGTTTCCGCTACAGCCCGCGCCTGCATATCGATATCTGGGGCGATAAAAGGGGAGTGTAAACACAGACTAAAGTCTGTGCCACCCAAGCAGACCAGGGTGGCACAGGCTTCAAGGCCGAAGATGCTTCAAGTGTGATTTAGTTATGCACCGTCAGCGACATCGTCTGAGGCACCGTGGTCCCATTCTGCGTCACGTTGATCTGATAATCTCCGTTCGCGAGACCGCTCGGGACCGTGATGTAAAACTCGTAGAGTCCAACGAATCCGCCTGCTAAGCCCTGGTACGCAGGCGTGGACACTTGTGTCGAACCGAACGAAATCGTGACCGGGTTTACCAGCGTATTACTTGCTCCCGCGATGACGCCGGGAAGAATCGCAGGAGTGACGTCGCCGAATCCAATGCCGTAGAGAATGATTCCATCGCCCGGTTTCGCCGGCCGGCTGATAAGTCCGAACGATGCGCCGGTGGCCGTATTTAAGACATAAGCACCATCGGATTGGAAGGTCGCCACCATGTACTGTGTGCCGTTGGCGGTGTAGTTTGATGGGGCTAGAAATCCTGGAGCCAGCGCGCGCCGCGTGAACATAATCGCAGAACTAGTCGCTTTGCAATTCGTAACCGTAATCGCGACACTGCCAGTCGCGGTGTCCTCAGGCGCTTGTACGTTGAGCTGCCCCGTCGAAAGATACCAGACGTAAGCAGCCTTACCGTTGACGCTGACGCTGATGCCGTCGAGCGACGTCGGAGCATTCGAGCCATTGAAATCGGCGGAGGTCCACTGGCCAGGATTTGTCGCGGCGGTGAGTCGTGGGTCGGAGGCGTCGGCAAGATTGCTGCCCTTAATCTCGAGCCATGTGCCCGAAGCGAAGTAATTGTATCCGCCATAACCGCTCGCCGAATCGACCGAAGTGATTACCGGAGCGGTCGTATTAGTGCAGGTGAAGGCGACCGCTGGAGTCAGTACAAAACTATTTGTATACACGTGATCGCCCGCGTCGGCTTGCAGATTCCCGTTTACCGCGTTGCCCGCGACATAGAAATGAACATTGCCGATATTGGTTGCCGGAGGGGTCCACGTAAAAGTGTAGGGGGTCGTGCTGACCTGCGACCCGGCGGGATAGTCATGCTCAATAAACTCGACAGGTGTGCTCGACGGACAACCTTTCGCGCTCTTCACGCTGCCGTCATCGCAGATCACGAGCTGATGCGTACCTGCCGTGAAATCGCCGGCTTGCCCCTGGCTCAAATTGCTTTCCGGCCGCGCCGTCATCTGGAAGCCGTAATGAATGTTGACCGGATCCGTGACGGTCACCGTGATGGTAATAGGCGGCCCGCCCGGAGTGTACGTCGTCCCGCTTGAGAATGTCGCGGTCACTCCTCCTCCGCCCTTGTTAATCGGCCCGCCCGCAGCCAATCCCGTGTGGCAACCAGAATTGGCGCACGCCAATTGATTGTCGCCTGGAGCGCCTGTATAGCGCGGGTCCGGACCATACTCATAGGCCAGCAAAGCCAGAGGCACCAACACCGCGAAGGCGCCTACGGCCAGCCAAATCCTCGTTCTGCGATTCTTCATACACCTATTGAACACAGCAATCCCTTCTTTGCTGTGGTACTTAATGGAATTTCATCGATCTTTTTGCAATCGACCCAGCGAAAGCCCTTCGGAGCCGAGCGCACCACGGCCTCATGGACCGTAAACCGGTAATTATGATGAGTAATCGCGTGCCGGAACTCGCCCAAGCGGACGCCGATACGTGCGCCTTCAAACGGCTCGGGCAAATCCCAGAAGCCCCTGACTAGGGGGCTGGGAACCAGCAGGACCTTCCCCCTTTGATGGATCACCAGTAGAATGCGTTTCAAATGAATCGTCGCCGGCTTGACGCGTTTTCCGGGCAACTCATTTTGCGTTCCTAGCTTTCGCGCCTCGCATTGCGTCACGATCGGGCATTCCGCGCAGAGCGGATCGCGCGGCAAACAGATCACGGCGCCGAGCTCCATCAACGCCTGATTGGAGCGCGAAGGATTCTTGCGTTCGAGCAGCAGATCGGCGATCTCTTGCGTATCGCCCTTGCCGTTGGTGATCCTCGCGGTCACGCGCCGCACGTTTCCATCGACCACCGCATGCGGCAATCCGAAGGCAATGCTCGCGACCGCTGCGGCGGTGTAATCGCCCACGCCGGCCAGCTCGCGAAGCTCGTCATAGGTTTGAGGAAAGGAGCCGCGCTCGACAATCTGGCGCGCGGCCGCTTGCAGATTTCGCGCGCGCGTATAATACCCGAGCCCACTCCACAGCGTCAGCACCTCTTCTTCGGGAGCTTCGGCTAGGGCTGCCGGATGCGGAAAGCGCTTCAGAAAACGCTCATAATACGGAATCACCGCCGCGACGCGCGTCTGTTGCAGCATGACTTCCGAGATCCAGATGGCGTAGGGATCGGAACTATTTCGCCACGGCAGGGAACGCTTATTGCGGTCGTACCAGCGGCCCAAGGCCCGCCGGATGATCTTTTGGTTCAACCCCTTATAATAGAAGAAAGCCCCCCTTGAACGACTCCATAAAGATTAGAGGCGCACGCGTCCACAATCTGAAGAACGTTTCGCTCGACATTCCCCATGAGCGATTAACGGTGGTTACGGGTGTGTCCGGGTCGGGAAAATCTTCGCTGGCGTTCGATACGATTTACGCCGAGGGACAACGCCGTTATGTCGAATCGCTGTCGGCGTACGCGCGGCAATTTTTGGAGCGGATGGAAAAACCGGACGTCGATGAGATAGACGGCATCGCGCCGCCAGTGGCGATCCGGCAGAAAAATACGACGCGCAATCCGCGCTCGACCGTCGCGACATCGACCGAGTTGTACGATTTTCTGCGCTTGCTGTGGGCAAGGGCTGGTCGAACCTATTGTCCGAACGACGGAGTTTTCGTCGAGCGCGACACAGTCGATCAGATCGCGACGAAGATGTTGACGCTTCCTGAAGGATCGCGCTGGTACGCTCTGTTTCCGATCGCGCAGGAAAAGAATAACGATCTGTTGCGGGATCGCCTGTTTGAGCTGCGCAAGAAGGGTTTCAACCGGCTGTATCAGGAAGGCCGAGTGTACGAATTTTCGACGCCGGAATCGTTGCTCGATGTCGATTTCAGCAAGCCGGTGTTCGCGCTGGTGGACCGTCTGGTGATTTCGCCGGAGATGCGTCAGAGACTGGTCGATACCGTTGAAATTTGTTATCGCGAAGCGGGCGAAGTGATTTTCCAGCCCGCCGGCGGGGGCGACGCGATCAAGTTCAACGAGAAGTTTGCCTGCAAGATTTGCGGCAAAGAATTCGTGACGCCGGAGCCGAGCCTGTTCAGTTTCAACAATCCTTATGGAGCGTGCCGGCGCTGCCAGGGGTTCGGAAATACCATCGATTACGATCTGGACCTGGTGATTCCCGACAAATCCATCTCGATTTCGCAGGGTGCGGTGGATCCGTGGACCAAGCCCAATTATTCCGGGTATCTGGCCGATTTTCGGATGGCCGTGAAGAACAAAGTTCGATTAAACGTGCCGTTTCTGGAACTTTCCCAGGCGGAGCGGGCTATCGTCTACGAACACGTCCGGAAATTCTTTCGCGAAGTGGAGAAGAAAAAGTATAAGGTCCACGTGCGGGTTTTTATGAGCCGGTATCGCGGCTATACGACGTGTCCGGATTGCGGCGGGTCGAGGCTGCGGCCGGAGGCGCTGTACATCAGGGTCGGCGATAAGAACCTCGCCGAGCTGGTGCGGATGAATATCGCCGAGGCAAAAACTTTTTTCGATGCGCTGCGGCTTTCTCCGGAGGAAACGGAGATCGCCGAAAAAGTGCTGGTCGAAATCCAGCAGCGTTTGAAGTTTCTGAACGACGTGGGCCTGGAATATCTCACGCTGGACCGGATGTCGGCGACGCTTTCGGGCGGGGAAGCGCAGCGCATCCAGCTTGCGACCTGTCTGGGATCGCGGCTGGTGGGCGCGTGTTACGTACTTGATGAGCCATCGATTGGTCTGCACAGCCGAGATACCGGACGGTTGATCGGAATCCTGAAAGAACTTCGCGACTTGGGCAATACAATCGTGGTGGTCGAGCACGATCCCGAAGTGATGCGCGCGGCCGATCATATTGTGGACATGGGTCCGGGCGCGGGTGAAACGGGAGGGCGTGTTATTTTCGAGGGTTCGTTCGGCAAATTGATGCAGGATGGCGAGATGTCCTTGACTTCGCGCTATCTGCGGGGCGACCTGAAGACTTCGCATTTCACAGAGCATCGCAAGGTCAATCCTAAGCGGATTATTCGATTCCTGGGCGCGCAGGCCAATAATCTGAAGGGCATCGATGTGTCGATTCCTCTGAATATGATGGTCGCGATTACGGGCGTTTCGGGGTCCGGAAAATCGACGCTGGTGCATGACGTGATTTATAAATCGCTTGCCAAGAGGATGGACCGGCAGGCTCCGCAGCCGGCGGATGAGGCCGAGGCGTGGGGGATTGCTCCGGAAAAACTGACGTGCCGGAAAGTGGAGCGGGCGGAGTTGCTGACGCAGGTGGTGCTGGTGGACCAATCGCCGATCGGACGGACTCCGCGATCGAATCCTGTTACTTACATCAAAGCGTTCGACATCATTCGCGAGCTGTTTGCCTCCACTCCGGAAGCGGATCGCCGCGGTTATACGGGCGGCCATTTTTCGTTTAACATTCCGGGTGGCCGCTGCGAAACCTGCCAGGGCGATGGGACCGTGACGGTGGAGATGCAATTCCTGGCCGACGTGGAACTGGTGTGCGAAGACTGCAAAGGGACGCGATTCAAACAAAGTGTGCTCGACGTTCGCTATCAGGGGCTGAATATCCATGAGGTGCTGCAACTGACGGTGAAGGAAGCGACGACGTTTTTTTCGTCGACTCCGCGGCTGGTGCAGAAATTGAAAGTGCTCAACGATGTCGGCTTGGGCTATTTGCGGTTGGGACAATCGGCGACCACTTTGTCGGGCGGGGAGGCGCAGCGCGTGAAGCTGGCGGCGCATTTAGCCCAGTCTTCGAGCGAGGGAACGCTGTACATTTTCGACGAGCCCACTACGGGGTTGCATTTCGACGACATCGCGAAACTGCTGGATGCGTTCGAGAGGCTGCTGCGCAACGGAGGCAGTATTCTGATCATTGAACACAACATGGAAGTGATTCGCCACGCAGACTGGGTGATCGACCTGGGTCCCGAAGGAGGGAGCGGCGGCGGACGCATCGTTGCCGAAGGCACGCCGGAGCAGGTTGCGAAGGTCAGAGAGTCTTACACGGGCCACTATCTGGCCAATATTTAGTTTTCAAAGAACGAAATTTATCGGACGCCCCCGGGGGCGCCCTTTAGCCGATGTTTTACTTCGTCCAGCACGAAGATCCGTTTCATTTGCGCCGCAACGGCTAGGCTTCGGTCATGTACCGATCGACATCCAACGCACGCAGACCCGCTCGGTGACGATTACTAGTATTGTCCCTTCTGGTCGATCCCGTTCTCCGTTGGCAGAGCACCTGGACTCCTTAGCTATAAAGTAGTCGAGGGTTTTTCGAGTGGGGGTGGTTGAAAGTGCGATGTTCTTGAAACTGACCAAGATAAAGCCGGAGGGCAGGTCGGGAACCTGCCCCACTGGCATCGTCATTGGAGTGCTGTGCAGAGGGCGGGTTCGACCGTAGTAGCGTGCCTGTTCGGCGTATAAACCGGAGGGCAGGTCGGGGACCTGCCCCACTGGCATCGTCATTGGAGTGCTGTGCAGGTGGCGGGGTCGACGTTGGGGTCAACCATCCATACGCGGCGGCCTGGGTAATAGCGGGCGAGTTCTCCATTGCGCTCCGGGCCCAGATCGCGGGCCCAGACGATTCTTGAACGGTCGATATCGGCGTCGTTGTAAATCCACTGGAGCAAGTTGTATTCGTCGGTCTTCGCTCGAACAAACACCAGATGGTCGCCGGGAATGGTATCGAGCACTGCCGCGATGCGGGCTTTATTGTGATTGCCCTCCACGCGGCAGCACCAGGATTGGAAGTTGAGTTTCTGGGTGTAAGGCAAGCCGAGACTCTGCGCGCCGATCCGCAGCGAGAGCACCAGCACCATGATCATCGGCAGATATCTGACGACATACACGTGCGATGCCCGCAAGTGGCGGCAGCATTCGACGACGATTGCGATCAAGACTGCCGCGGCCGGGGCCAGGTAATGAGGCGACGCGCCGCCTTCGATCAGGACGGCGAACAAACCTCCGCTTGCGCCGATTAGAAGCATTCTTCGCGTTTGCCAGACGCGCCTGATCATAATTAACGGGACCGTGAGGGCGGGGCCGAGAAAGAATCGCCAGTATTCCTGCATGCGGAACGTCAGGAATTGGAGAAAATGGACGGGGCCGTCGACTCTTTGGTGCTCGCTCATTTCGTATTCGTAGTAGCGCGTGAACTCGATGTTGTGATGCTCGACTTGCGGGGGTTTCAGGAAGGCCAGAGTCATGGGCCATCCGTAGGTTTTCTGGTTGATCTGATAAGCCGTGACGAACGGACTGCCGGTGATTTGCGAGAAATAGACCCCCAGCGCGGCGGCGCAGAGCAACACTGGAAGGGCGGCTACCGCAAGGGCCAAGGCGTTGCGGCGGAAATCCCACAGGAGGACGGCGGCGAAGGGGAGGCTATAGAGTGCGCCTTCTACGGGGCGGGTTGATGCCAGAATTGCGAGGCCCAGCCCGAAGATTAAGCCATTAGGAATGGAATTCCTGACCGTCGATTTATGCAGACGCGCGAAGGCTCCGGCTACCAGCGCGCCTCCGATCGCGGGCAGGAATCCGCCGTGATACGCGTTTACCCAGTAGCTGCCGATTCCGAATCGCAATCCTGCCAGCAGGACGCCGAACAGTGCCCAGCGCGATGGCATCCAGCCGCGGAGCATCCAATACAGCGCGATCAGGAATCCCGCGCATTCGGCCAGCACGCCGGCCCACGGGCTCCCGGTGACGATGCGTCCGGCCGCCAACCACACTGCCTGGCCTGGAAAATAGGCCGACACATAGCGAGGCTGCATCAGGATATGGATGCTCTCGAAGTGCGGCCAAAACGGATGCACCGGGTTCGCCACGCGGCCGTGGAGCAGGGTATCGGCGAGCAGCAGGTGGCTGAATTCGTCGGTGACCACGGGAACGGGCACGGGCATCAAAGGCACCAGTGCGAGCCGTAAGGCGACGAATCCGAACGCCAGAACCAGCGCGGCGAGCCAGGGCCGGTCGAACTCCATCATCGATGTTCTAGGCGGCCTCCAGCCTCGCTTCCACGCGAGAAGGAGCGCGGCGATGACGACCAGCTCCAGGAGATTGAAATCCTGGCGCAGGCCCTGCCACACTCCGCCCAGCGTGAACAGCAGAACTTCGAGGAATCTCACTCCACCGCCCTCATAGTCTTTCATCGTCCCATTCGGGGGTAGACCTTAGTATCCCGTCCGTGATGTTAAACTTAGCTCGAATGGGCAAATCGAAAGTAGTGGTGGTGATGCCGGCGTACAATGCCGCGAAAACCCTCCACATGACCTACGCGGAACTGCCTCACGACATCGTGGACCTGGTGATTCTGGTCGATGACGGCAGCTCCGACGAGACCCTGCGCATCGCCCGCGAGCTGAAGCTCGAGGTGTTCGTGCACGACCGCAATTATGGCTACGGCGCGAATCAGAAGACCTGTTACCGCGAAGCCTTGCGCGCGGGCGCGGATATCGTGGTGATGGTGCATCCCGATTATCAATACGATCCGACGCTGCTGCCGGAAATCATCAAGCCGATTGAGGAAGGCACGGCCGACGTGGTTCTTGGCTCGCGCCTGCTGGGCGGCAATGTGATGAAACAGGGCATGCCGTGGTGGAAATTTATCGCGAACCGTTTTCTTACGGGGCTCGAAAACCACGTTTTTGGCTTGAAACTGGCCGAATATCATACCGGCTATCGCGCTTATCGGAGAGACGCGCTCGAAGCAGCGAACCTGGATATGAACTCCGACAGTTTCGTGTTCGACCAGGAGATCATGGCTCAATTCGTCGATGCGAAGATGCGCATAGCGGAGATCCCCGTGCCGACGCGGTATTTCGCGCAGGCATCGTCGGCGTCATTTGTGGCAAGCTGCCGGTACGGATTATCGATCCTGGGAGTGCTGGTGCGGTACCAGTTGCATCGCTCGAATTTAGTGCGGCAGAAGCAGTTCCAGAGTTTGAAGCAGCGCTATTCGGCGGTGTGATTTCAGATGACAGGCTAAAGCCTGTGCCGCCAATTATCCCTTGCAGCCCTTTTTGCAGGTCTTGTTCTGCGCCTTGCACGCCTTCCTGCTGCTGGACGTATTGGACCGTTTCATGCATACCGTGTAGCTGGATTTGCACGTATTTTTGCACTGCGATTTGGGTTTCGCCGCCCCCGCTTGCGCCACGGGAAGAATGAGCAAACAGAGAATACCGGCCCGCACGATTCGCATCATCTCTAGTGTAATCGGCGCTCCATAGCCCAAACCTTAGGAAGGTACCAGCGTGTGGCATGATTATTTTAGCCGCTTGCCGCCCAGACGCCCCTCCCCACCACCTTCGAACCTGTGGATTTATGCCGGACTCGCCTTGGCGATTCTCCTCGCCTATCTGCCGGTCAGGAGCTACGATTTCGTCAACTTCGACGATCCCGATTACGTTTCACGCAACGCCCATGTCCGGCAGGGCATCACGCCTGGCGGAATTCTGTGGGCTCTTACCTCGACCGAGTCGGCAAACTGGTTTCCGGTTACCCGTATCTCCCACATGCTCGATGTCGAGATTTTCGGCCTCGACGCCGGTTGGCATCATCTGGTAAACGTTCTCCTGCACCTGATCGCGACTCTGCTGCTGTTTGCGTTTTTAGATCGGGCTACTGCCGCGCGATGGCCCAGTGCGCTGGTGGCGCTGCTGTTCGCGCTGCACCCTCTGCATGTCGAATCCGTGGCGTGGATCGCCGAACGGAAGGACGTTCTGTCCGCTGTGTTCTGGTTTCTGACGCTGTGGGCCTATGTGCGCTATGCCGAAAAACCGGATCTGGGCCGGTATTCGTTGGTCCTGGGCGCGTTCTGCCTGGGGCTGATGTCGAAGCCGATGATGGTGACGCTTCCTTTCGTATTATTGCTGCTCGATATCTGGCCCCTGCGCAGGCGCTTGCTGCTTCGGGAAAAGATTCCCTTCTTCGCGCTGTCCGCAGCGTCGGCGGTCATCACTTATCTGGCGCAGGCGCGTAGCGGAGCGGTCGACTCGCTCCATACTTCGCTGATTTTGCGTTTTGAAAATGCGCTGGTCTCCTATTTTATTTACATCGCGAAAATGTTCTGGCCGGTGGGTTTGGCGGTCTTCTATCCATATCCACACGAAATTCCAGCTTGGCAGGCCTTTTGCGCCGCATTCGCGATCGTCGCGATCTCGGCGCTGACGCTTCGCGTGTGGAAGACGCATCCTTATCTGGCGGTCGGTTGGTTCTGGTATCTGGGCAGTCTAGTGCCGGTCATCGGATTCGTCCAAGTGGGAGCGCAAGCTCGCGCGGATCGGTACACATACCTCCCGATGGTGGGCTTGAGCATCATGTTGGCGTGGGGCCTGCTAGAAGTTCTTAACCGCAAGGTTGCCATTTCCGGGGCCCTTGTCGCGTGCCTTGCGTGTGCGGTTCTTTGTGCAGCGCAGGTAGAATACTGGCGGAATAGCGAGACGCTTTTTCGTCATACGCTCGATGTGACTAGCGGCAACTACCTGGCGTTCCATAATCTCGGCGTTGCCTTGGCCGACGAGGGGCGGTTTCCGGAGGCGATCGAGCAATACCAGGCTGCGCTGCAGATTGCGCCCAATGCGGCGAATTTGCAAACCGACTACGGAAATGCGTTGGCGAAAAGCGGGCGCATCCCGGACGCGATTGCGCATTATCGCGCGGCATTGACAGTTCTTCCCGATGCGCCTATCACGCACAACGATCTGGCCAACGCGTTGGCCGCGACTCCTGGAGGCATTCCGGAGGCGATCGCCGAGTATCAAACTGCGCTGCGGCTCAAGCCGGATTATGTGGAGGCGCGAAACAACCTGGCGCAGGTGCAGTCCAATGCCGCCGAGATGGAATACAACCAGGGTGTGGACTTGGCCAAGACCGGTAAGCCGGAGGCGGCAATCACGCGTTTCGAAGAAGCCTTGCGGCTCAAGCCGGATTACGTGGACGCGCACAACAATCTGGGAGTCGTGCTGGCGAGCGCCGGGCGGGGGCAAGAAGCGATCTCACATTTCGAAACCGCATTGAGAATCGATCCCAATTCTTTCGACGCACACGTCAATCTCGGGATTGCGTTATCGGGGATGCGCGGGCAAAGACTGGAGGCGATCCGGCATTTCGAGGCGGCGTTGCGCGTGAAGCCCGACCCCGAGATCCGTCAGATGCTGGATCGTTTGGAAAAACAACCGTAGCTACCGGGGCGCGAACGCCCCGATAGCTGAACACCTCGCCTAGAAGGTGAACTTTCCGGCGAGTTGAAGGGTGCGCGGACCGCCGGTGCCGGCGTTGATCGATCCAGAACCGCTGCCCACGGTGCCGGTCACGGCTCCGAAGTTCGCGTTGTTCGCAGTACAGCAAGTGGCGTTCGGAAGCCCAAACTGCGGCGTGTTGGTTGTGTTCACAGTTTCGAACCGAAGCTGCAGGTGCATGTGTTCGCTGAAGTCTATGGTCTTGGCCAGGGCGGCATTCAGATTGAAGAATCCCGGCCCGATCAGAGAATTTCGGCCGACGTTGCCGACCTGCTGGGCAGCGCCCGCGACCTGATCGGCGGCACCCGTCGCGCAGCCCGCGGTCGGTGTTGCCGACTGGCACAGCGGTGGCGCAAAGGAGGCCGTGCTGAACCAAGGACTTCCACCGTTGGAGACGGTGTTGATTCCCTTCAGTTTGACAACGGGAGCCACCTGGATGGGCGTATTGTTGCCGCTCTGATTCAGATTCAAGTACGTCGAACTGTAACTCACGGTGAAGGGAAGTCCGGTCATGACCGTCAGGATGCCCTCAATCTGCCATCCGCCGACAACCATGTCCATCGCTCGCCCACCGGAGCTCAGGAACGGTTTTCCTTTGCCGAAGGGCAGTTGGTAAACGTAGCTCTGCACATAGCTCACCGTACGATTGAAATCGTTCAGTCCCCAGTTCCGATGGTATTGCCCGTTCAGATAGAAGCCGAAGAATCCATCGTCGTCGCCGCCATTGTAGTAACCCATGCCCTTCTGGTAGCTGAACGATGAAGTAACGCTTAGCCCGCCGCCAAAACGCTTGTCAATCTTCACTTGGAGGCCGTTGTACATGGAGGACACCGGCACAAAGTACTGCGTTATGTTGCCCGTGTGCGGCAAGTATGGCAGGTAGGCGGTGTCGCCAGCGGACGCGGGTGCGATCACCGGACTTGCATTGATGTTTTGGCTCGCGCCCATATCTACGCCGTGATTTCCCACGTACGCTACATCCATCGTGAAGTGATACGGCAGCGACTGCTGGATCGAGAAGTTCCAGGCAATGATATGAGGGTTCTTATAGTTTGTCGGGAAATAGGCTTCTGTAGAACCGTTGAAGCCCAAAGCTGCGACGCTGTAAATCCCGTTCGACGGGATGGGCTGCGGCAGCGGCACCGGAAGGCCGCTCTCGAGACTCAGCGGGGAGCCTTGGTAGAACGCGGGGGTATACGCGCTCAGGCCTTGCACCGCTCCGATGTTGCCTTTTGTCGGATAGTTGTTGTTAATGTACGTGTTGTCCTCGAACGGGGTGTAACTGACGCCGATACCCGCCCGGAGAACCGTCTTCCCCGTCAGCCGGTACGCCATTCCGAAACGTGGAGCAACGTAGTTCAGGTGGTTGACCAAGCCCCCATTATTGGGGTTGCCGCCCACGCCGCCGACCACAAGCGAGTTGGTCGAAGGAATGAAGTTAGAGAACTGTCCGGGGAAGGCCGGCAGGGCCGGGGGGTACAATTCCCAACGCAGTCCAATGTCCACAGTCAGCTTGCTGTTGACCTGCCATCTATCGGAGGCGTATGGGAAGAAATACCAAGCCCGAAAAGTCGGGAAGGTCCCACTGAAGTCGCGGCCAGTGCTGCCCGCCTGGGGGCTGTCGAGCAGGAAACTAGCGACATCGTTGGCCCACGAGGTGGTGTTGTTCGGGGTTGTCGCCGAGCTAGTAGTGCCGTTCGCGAGCAGGCAATTTCCCGCACATTGCGTTTGGGACGCGCCGAAAAAGTAGGCGCCGCGCGGGCTGTAGGTCTGCGTCTGAAGTAAATCGTCACGGACGCGTCGCATATCGAAGCCGATCGTGAAGGTGTGGTTGCGAAGCGTCTTGGTCACGTTATCCACTAAGTCGATGTTGGCTTCGGCACGCGTCCAGGGCAAACTGGCGGAGTATCCCACCAGCGGCTCGGTAAATGCGTTGATGTTGATGCCCACCAAGCCGCTGTCGAACTGGTTGACATTGATGCCTGGGATCCCGAGGGCGCTGGAAGCGTTCGTTCCATAGTCGGTCTCTTGCGCGGTATTGTGGTAGTGCGCTACGCCAAAGCGGAATTCGTTCAGAAGGGTGGACGAGAAAACGTGGGTCCAATTGACCCCGCTACTGTAGGTTTTCTGCACTCCAGTACCCTCAAAAGCGCCATTGGCGTCGCCGCCGGCCGGGCCAAATATGGGCGCCTGATAAATCACCGGACGCTGGAAGCTGAAGCGGCCGCTTACGCGGTCCTTATCACTGATATTAAAGTCAACTTTCCCGTCCGCGAAATTGGTGTCCTTCGTGAAGGGCACGACGGCGAAGTAGTTGTTGGATGGCGCCAAGGTGCTGAACGGCTGGTTCGGATTTGGGACCAGGGCGAAAATCTTGAGCGCGATCGGGTCCAGGCGCGTCGTGGGGATGATATTGCCGGGGAACGGAGTCCTTCCGATTCCGGTGGTGGGATCTCCGCTGGCCGGATCGTAAACGAGGGCGGGGCTGGAGCCAGCCAGTGCCTCGCTCAGGTTGCCGGTACGCGACAGCGCCGACGGTATTGTTTCGGTGTTGGCGCCTGCTTCGTGATCGGTGGTGCGCAAGAAGTCGGCGAAGAAGAACACCTTGTTTTTCTTGATCGGTCCACCGATGGTGCCACCGTAGTAATTGTAGTGGACGGCGGACACGGTAGGCTGGAAGAAGTTGCGAGCGTCGAAGTCGCCGTTCTGCACGAACTCGTACGCGGAACCATGGAACTGGTTGGTTCCCGACTTGAGAATCACATTCGTCACCGCTCCGGCGCCGCGTCCCAGGTCTATCGTGTGGTTGCTGGTGGAGACGTCCACCGTTGTGATTGCTTCGAGTGGCGGGATGAGGACTTGCAGCAAGCCGGTGCGCTCGTTGTCATCGATACCCTCGATCTGGTAATTGTTCGAAACACGCGGCGCTCCGTTAACTTCGGTCTGTAGTGAGTCCGAAGCGTTAAAGAACTGGGAGTGCTCTTCGGTCGGCGGCGCCGTGCCGGGCACGAGGGCCAGCAGGGCCTGGTAATTTCGGTTGCTAATGAGAACAGGCAGTTCCGAGACCGCCATCGAGTCAACCTTGCGGCCGGTATCGGCGCGGTCCGTCTGTAGCGCTGGTGGTGCGCCAGTGACCTCGACGCTCTCCGTGATGTTGCCCGTCTGAAGCTGAAGGTCCACGCGCTGGGTGGTGTTCACCTGCAGCGAGATCCCCCGTTGCTGCTCTTTTTTAAATCCGGCAATCTCCGCCGTCACAGAGTAATTGCCTGGAGGCACATCGGCGAAACTATAATTGCCGCTTTCATTACTGTGGGTTGTGCGGCTGATGTTGGTATCGGTCTCAGTAAGCGTCACTGCGGCGTTTACGATGACGGCGTGGGTGGAATCGGTAACCGTTCCGACCACTGTGGAGCTGACCGCCTGGGAAAAAGCGAGGGCGCTACAAAACGCCATCAAGACAACGAGCAACGCGGACATAGCACTTGCCCTACATAGGTTTTTCATGAGTTACCCCGTGAGGAATTATAAGAGATATTTCGCATAATGTCAATTCGGCAACTCTCGTCTAATCCTTTAGAGTCAGTGAGTTTTGGAAGATTCGCTATGAAAAACGGGAGACAATTGCTTCGCTTAATTGAAGCGATTAAATCAGGCTAAAATAGACCCATCGGCCTATGCAGTTTCCGTTTCCTCGACCAACTTTTCCACAGCGATCGAGTAAATGGCCGGCTTGCCATGCCGGTCGCTGCCGAAATAGACATGCTGGCTGTTGGGCGCGAACACGGGAGACACCATCGCCGGATCGCTCGCGCGATGTTCACATAACGTAAGCTCGCGTTTCACGGCGCGAACCAGCAAGAGCACATAGGGCGATGCTTTACTCCCGCTCGCCCCCGCGAATACGCTCCCGTCCGTGTTGCGCCCGATCCCCACAAACTGGCTGGTATTCGCGACGCTCGCGTCTTCATTCGAATCGGGCACAAACTCGCGGAGCGCATGCAGCTTGTGCGCATCCTCCGGATAGCTGAGGTAGTACACAGACCGTCCCTCCGGACTCCACAACGCAGGCCCGACGCCTCCTTCGGCCACACGCAGCCGGTAATTCTGCTTGCCGTCGTAATTCGCCAGCCATAAGCCCGCGCCGCGCCGGTACAGCATGGAAGCTCTCTTCGGACGCGGAATCGGCTCGCCCATTTCTTCCTCAGCTTCGGCCAGCGTTTCGGCCGTGCCCTTCGCCATGTTCACCAGTTGCAGCCGGTAATGCGATTCTTTTTTTTCTATCAGAGCCGTGTACAGAGCATCTTCGGCGAGGCCGATCCCTCGCCCCGGCTCGAACCCTTCCGGAATTTTGTAGACCTCGTGCGCGCGGAGCGACGAAAGATTCACCGTCATCAGATTCGCTCCATCCAGATAAACGATCGCCCGGTCGTCGGCCGTCAGCGTCAGCGAATGGGGATCGAGGTCGGCCGCCTCCGTAAGCTGCTTCTGCTGCCCCGATTTCAAGTCGATGCGATACGCCTCAAAGCGTCCGGAGACGTTGGAAGCGCATACTAGAAATCCGTGCCGTGAGATCGAGTGGGAGCTGGAGACCGGCAGAATGCTCGAACATGCGGGATCGGTGAGCCTTTGGACCGCATTTTCCGTTGCGGGATCGGAGTAGCGTTTGAAGGCGGAAGGAAGTACGCGCCCTTTGCCGCCACTTTGACCGAGACAAGCCGCCGGAAGAGACGCAAGAAACCAGCGGCGCGACAGCGCCATGACTTGATCGTAACACTCTCAAAAAGCAAAACAATATAGCCGCCGATAAACGCTGATTAACGCAGATGCCGAACAAGCGTTTTCTCAATCAGCGTTCATCGGCGTTTATCAGCGGCCAATATTGCTTTCCGCCGCGGAAACGTCAACCAAAAACTAGAAGCCGTCATCAGACCAATACAGAGATAACTCCAGGGCAGCCTCTGCACCAACGGCAAAGCCATCCCCACGAACGGCAGGGGCAAGAAGATCGACTGCCAGATATAGCAGTCATAGCTAGCCTCCCCCAGCTTCCGCAGCGGCAGCAACTTCGCCGACCATGATTGCGCCGCCACCGCCGCCAGGATAAACCCCACCGCGACCGAAAACGCAAACAAAGCCTGCCAGAATCTTGGCTGCCAATAAATCAGCAGGGTCGCGGACCCAATTCCAATAACACCGATCGCCGCCCTCCAGCCAGGCGCGATCCGCATAACCTGTTTCCATACCAGCGCAAGGAAGCATCCCCACAGTAAATGATCCGCCAGCAAATCCGGCCGGTAAATATTCGCGAACGGATCGACGGAAAACACGTGAACCCTCCAGATCGCAGTCGCGGCAATGATCAGGACCGCCAGGATCCGCGCCCGCAAAATTCCCGACACCACCAGCAGCACCGGCCAGAAAAGATAAAACTGCTCCTCCAGACTCAAGCTCCAGAAGTGTCCGGTGTACCACCCGCCCTGAATAATGTTTCGATAGAAAAAAAGACTCGCCATAATCTCATTCCACTGAGCCGGCAGCCAATGCAGCACGGGGCCCAGCACCGCGAGCACAGCAAGATAAATAATCGCTGGAGGCAGAATCCGGCGCACGCGCCTTCGGTAAAACGCGAGTAAATCGATGCGCCCCGTCTGCTCCTGTTCTTCGATAAACCGGTAGGTAATCAAAAATCCGCTGAGCGCAAAAAACATGTGAACGCCCAGAGCGCCGATGGGTCGAATGACGCCCAGCACATCTCCGCGCGTAGGTGTGTGCGCCAGCACCACAAACAAAATACCGATCCCCCGAAACACATCGAAGGCCGGAAAATAAGCGTGCGTAACTTTTCTTGTCCGATCGGCGTTCATCGGCGTTCATCGGCGGCCAATACCGTTTTGGCCTTCCCCCGCCATGCCATATACAAAGCAACCAACGTCGCCAACCCCGTCAGGAAAGCCCCGGCAAAGACGCTCCAAGGACGATACCGCATCTCGATTGAATGATTGCCGGCCTCCACCACCACCCCTCGAAATGCCCCATAGGCTTTCTCGATCGCGGCCGGCCGCCCGTCCACGGTAGCCTGCCATCCTGGAAACCAGGTGTCCGTCAGGATGACCATGCCCCGGCACGACATCGCGGCCTTGATCGCCACATAATTCGGCTCATGGCGGGCGATCGCCACATCGTCGTTATCGCACGCAGCCAGCTTGGGAGGATTCTCTCCGATCGTAAAAACTTTACGCGCCGCATCGAACCCGGGATCTTCGAGCATCGCGCGAGCCTGCTTCGAATCCTCCACGCGCAGCGCGTCATGCACCGCCCAGGCCCGCGGAAATGCCTGGGCATTCTCAAAAACCTTCACGCCGCTCCGTCCCCGATATACCTCCCGCAAGTCCTGCCTCTGCGGAGTCAACCCCAGGTAATACCGGATGCCCATGATGTCCTGCACCCGCGCCGAGAACACCGCGTGCTGCCACAGACGGGCCGGCACGCTGGCCGCGTAAGCATTGAGCGCCTCAATCCCATACCAGTCCCCGATGTTGTAAGGAATCGCCGAGTTGTCATACACAATCCGCGATCCGCCCACCAACGCCGCCAGATCGTAATGCTCCGCCAGCTTATATAGATAAGGATGAGTGGAGCGGTCCGTGGGAGCAAGGTCGTAATCGGTAACGTTACCCAGTTCGAACAACACCAGCCCAATCGCCGCGATAGAAACGGCGAGCGGAGAAAATCGCGCAATCAATAGGCACGCCGCAAGAATCGCGCAAAGAGCAGTAATCACCAACCGCCCGTCCACAGCGATCTTCGCCGCAAAAAATAACAAACATGCGAGCCCCAACACCACCCCGAACCCCGCCAAAATCCAAGCAGCAATCTTTGTGCTCGTGGCGCGCGCCTCCAGGCTTGCCGCGTCGACATTCGTGTCGACGTGTCGAATAGCCGCGATTTCTCTCACCCCATCCAACCCAAACGCGGCCAGCGTAGCCACCCCAACCGCGAACAAAACCGTAGCCGCCTCCGGTACCCGAGCCTTCTCCACCAGTGGCGCCAGCGCATAAAACATCCCGTGAAACACGCTGTTCGCACCCAACGCAAATACAATTCCGCACAAGGCCACCGTGGCCAGCCAGCGAACGTACCTCTTCTTCCACCACAGAATCGCCCCAAGAATCCCGAACGTCAGAGCCACCACGCCGCAAAACGGGTCGTAAGGACCATGCTCCATCCCTGCCACAAAAATCCCGATCAGAGAAATCGGCTTCATCGCATATTGTGCGTGAACCGAATAAGGCACGGTCGCACCGAGCCCCTGAGGCTCATCGGCCCCCACCCAGCGAACCGCCTGCCGCCCATACTCCGCCGCCGGTAGAGTTTGAAAAGCGCTGGTAATTCCAGTCATCATGAATGCCAACAGCGCCAACCGCGCTATTCTGACTCCTGACTTCTGACTCCTGACTCCTATCCACGCCCAGACCCCCGCGACTGCGAGAGACAAAAAAATCTGCATCTGGTGATGTCCCACCAGCCACGCCACTCCGAGAAAGAATCCCGATAGCACCGCGCTCGCCACCGGCCTTTCTCCCCGCTCCGCGCGGAACACGTACAAGAACACCAGCGGTGCCCACACTGCCCCATGCAGCATCTGCGGGGAATCCGTGTACGCGACGTACCCCGCGAGCGAATAAACAATCCCTCCCAAAACCGACGCCAATCGTGACCGTCCCAGATCCCTACACAACGCGTAGCAGCTTAGACCGGCCAGATAATGCACCAGCACGTACCACCAATGCAGCACATCCTGCCGCAGCCATCCATGATCGAGAGGCATCCAGAACAACAGCCAATTAATCGGATAAGCCGCCCCCGGCTGCGCCTGCCCGAAGAGAGGCTGCCCAGTCCAGCTATAGGGATCCCAGAGAGGAAATCTCCACTGATGCCACTCGCCCGCCTGAAACTGGAACCAAGGCAAAATGAGGCTGCCGATATCGCCCGCTTCAAGCCAGGTGTATTGATTGGTGAGCACCAGTTTCCAATGAAACAAGATGCTGATCACGAGTAACAGCCCCGGCCCCGCCAGGCGTCGAAGGGCGTTATCCGCTCTCATCCGCGTGATGCTGAAAGGCGCGAAAACCGGGACCGACTACTCTGTCCCACGTCGCGACGTTCCTTCGAAGAGCGCTCCGCAACAATCGCCGCGTGGACCGAGCAGTCTGTCCCGATTTTCGCCTCGTCCACAATCTCCGCCTTCACACGTTTAGTGCTTATGGCTGGTCTGATAATGCTCGCTGAGCAGATCCGTGCCGAAATCGCCGTCGAAATCGCGCCATACCGAATGAATATGATTCGCGTTGTTTTGCGTATCGTCGTATTCAATCAGGAAGGCCGGCGTCTGAATGCGATAGTAGTGCGGATCGCCCTTTTCAATCCCGCCCGCCCACGCGAAGTAGAGGCCGCTCTCGCTCTTCTTGAACTGCTCCATGCGGGCCTCCGCGATGGTCGGCGGAAAATCGTTGGCGTATTCCGCCACCAGACTCTCCAGCAGTTCGCGCTGCTTCGGCGTCAGCTTCCCGAACGGCAACCCGCTCGGCTTTCCTTCAATCGCCGCCTTGCGCGAAGCCATCGTGATGATGTCTTTGTACGCTTCTTTATCCACAATCGCGACGGTGCGCTGGGCATCCGTCAACGACTTCACCACCGCGCGGCCAAGATCTTCTTCGCGCGCCAGCGTCCTTAGACCGTTGCGCGAAGTGCCTCGAACCTCCGCCGGATTCGCTCCAAAGAAACTGGGCGTGGACGCGACGTGGCCCTTCACGATCGTGAAATTCAACGCCAGGTGATGGCCTTCGACGCGATAAGCCCAGGTGCCGGTTTCCGAAGGCTCGCCGAAAATGCTGAAGTAATATTTCTCCGGATCGCGCTCATTGGTGGGGTTGACTTCAATCTCTTTCAGAACCTGATCCAGGCTCATCACCGTGTCGGCCTTGATCACGCCTTGCTGGCTCAAGCCCGCGGCGAGCAGCGCGTGCGCAAGCTGGCGCGGCCCAGGCGACATCTCGCGAAACGCGAGCCCTTTGCGCACCCGCGGAATGAAGTGCCAGTTGAAGCGCTCTTCGTCGGTAAAGGCAAACGTCGCGCGAGCTTTCTGATCGGGAGGAAGAGAAGCAAGGAACGCCTTCGCGGCGTCGGTCATCACCGCGGGAGAGTTGATTTTGTAATAGGCCGCGGTGAGCATCACGATGCCGGCGGAAGCAAGCAGCAGACGAGGAAGCGTGCGCATGATTGCCCTACAGTGTATCAGTATTTTTATGGTCGCTTAAGCACCCGTTCGGTGCGCTATCGAATCACTTATGCTCGATTAAGAACCCTAAAACGGCAGATCCGAGTGCCCTGCGGGCATCATTGCGGACCGGATCAGGTACGGATGAGGGTTCACCGCGGCTCCGCCCAACCGGACTTCAAAATGAAGATGCGGCGAAGTCGCGCGCCCGGAATTACCGGAGAATGCGATCACGTCTCCGCGCCGGACTTCCTGCCCGGGCACGACGTCGAAGCGGGAAAGATGCCCGTACCGCGTGCTCATGCCGTTGCCGTGGTCGATCACGACCAGGCGGCCGTAACCGCCATAGTACTCAGCCCGTGAGACTATTCCATCCGCCGCCGCGTGAACCGGAGTCCCCATCTGCGCCGAAATATCCACGCCGGCGTGAATCGCGCCTTCACCCGAAAACGGATCGGTGCGCTCGCCGAACCGGCTCAGCAAAACTCCGTTGACCGGCCACATGCTGGGAACAATATTCTTTTGCCACGTCCGGGCGTATTCGTGATGTAAACGGGAGAAACTGGCCGATTTCAGGAAGTTGTATTCTTCGATGGATTCGTTAAAGGATGGAACTAAAGGACCTTCGTCGGAAATATCGGCGGTGCCTTCGAGCTGCCGCTTCAATCCCAGAGCCACGCTGACCTCGCTCGCCATCAACTCCAGCGAAGCCAATTTCTCTTGTTTTTCATCAATTTCCCGCTGCTGAACGCGCAACCGGTCGCGGAGCGTACCTACTTCAGAACGAAGGGAATTATAGTTAGAAACCTTCCAGGTCATGCGAAGGTAGCTCGAAACCGCTCCAAACAAAGAAAAGGTTCCAAAGAGCGCAAGCGCTACAACAAGATACAAAGCCTGATGCGGAATGTGGACACGTCGTAACCGTCCGTGTAATGAGTGAGCGAGGACGACTACGAAATAGTGCTGCTTCATCGATCTCCTAGATTAATTCGACTCAAACCCAATACTGCAATATAGGATCATCGCCGGAGAGTACTACGCGCAGAACCCGAAAATTAACGAATCCTCACTATATCCAAGTTACGACCTTGTGTCAAGGTTCAAAGGACTCGGCTGGTGAGTCACCTTGACCCGGCCAGGAAGTCGAGGCCGGCTTTATTGGGCACCGGAATCGGCTGGATTTCATCGCCGAGGCCGAGCGCAAGATCCTTTTTTTCATCGTATTGCGGCCAGGCTGGTAATCCTTTAGCGTTGGGGTTCCCGGTAGTCGCGAAGTTAACCCAAAACGAAGACATGACCTCGCTCAGCTTGCGATCCGCATCCTCCCAGTTGCGACCGGTGCCGAAAACATAGGCGATTTCGGAGGCGTGATAAGCGCCATAATGCGCGGTGGCGGCGCCTGGCGGAATGTGACTGAAGTAATAAAGGTACGCGGGTGATTTTCCGGTCTTAGTTTGCATGCGAGCCCAGGTGCGCATCTGGAGACCGAACGTCGAATCGCGCATGACGGCAGCGGATGCTTTCCAGGCTTCTTCGTCGGAGGTCGCGGGATAGATTTTCAATGCTTCGTCGACCCTTGCGCCAAAGCGTTGTTTCGCGACGGCTTCATACGCGGTGAGGCTGATCTTGGGAGGAACAAAAGCAGTGCCTTCATCGGCGTTGGACCCGATCAGAATCGGCACGTCGTTTTGTTTTCCCTTTTCGAAAATGGTGATAACGTCGGTGGGCAGCAGCCAGCCGTCGACGTTGACGGAAAATGCACCGGGAGTTTTCAGAACATCTTCAGCAGACTTCGCGCGCAGGTCCTTAATAGAAGGACCGGTGCGGACGCCTAATTTTTCGAGGTCGGCGAGCGGCGTCATCTTATTGAAGTTGGCTCCGCTTTCGCCGATGGCGCGCTGGAACAGGCCTTTCGTAAGGGGCGACGCGACCAGGACGTTGACGGCCCAGGATCCGGCGGATTCACCGAAAATGGTGACCTGTTTGGGATCGCCTCCGAACGCGGCGATGTTTTTCTGGACCCACTGAAGGGCGGCGATTTCGTCGAGAATGCCGTAATCGCCGGAAGAACGATGCTCGGATTCCTGCGTTAATTCGGGATGCGCGAAGAAACCGAAGATGCCCAGGCGGTAGTTGATGGTGACCAGGACCACGCCTTTTTTGGCGAAATTCTCGCCGTTGTAGACCGGCGTGGAACCGGAGCCGCGCGTGAAAGCTCCGCCATGAATCCAGACCATGACGGGTCGTTTATCAGAGGGCGATTTTGCGGCGGTCCAGATATTCAAGTAGAGGCAATCTTCGCTGACCGGCTGCGGCTCGGAACGATAGAGCGAGCCTTCGGCATAAGGCGTCTGCATACACGTGGCAGAGAATTCGTCGGCTTTACGAACACCGGGCCAATCGGCCGCCGGTTTCGGAGCGCGCCAGCGGAGCTCGCCGACGGGAGGCGCAGCGAAGGGGACACCTTTATATACGCGGACGCTGGGGTCCGCGCCGACGGTACCTGAAAGCTGGCCTTGTTCAACGCGGACAGGGTCGGTGATCGCGGCGGCCACAGGGAGGATCGCTGCGAGTAGCATGGCAAGGGGCAGACGGGGCATAGCGAGTATCATAACTAAGAAAGTAGCCAGCAGCCAGCAGCCAGTTGCCGGGAGCGCTGGCTTAAACAGAATGGACTCCACTACGGTGCACGTTTTATGGGTGGTGTTTTTGGCTACCTTGATTCGTTCGACCTTCGGTTTTGGGGAAGCGCTGATTGCCGTGCCGCTGCTGGCGCTCCGGATTCCGATTGAGATTGCGGCACCACTGGCCGTCCTGCTATCGATCCTGGTTGCGCTTGTGGTTGTGGCACAGGACTGGCGGCACATTCATTTACGCAGCACGGGGTGGCTGCTTGCGCCGACCTTTCTGGGCATTCCGTTGGGCATCGCGCTGTTGACGAGCGTTCATCAGCACGCCGTCAAAGCTGCGTTGGCGATTGTTCTGATGGCATTTTCCGGGTACTCGCTGGTGGGCAAGAGTCCGCCGGAGCTGCGCAGCGATAGCCGGGCATGGCTGCTGGGTTGTGGATTTCTGGCCGGGGTGCTGGGAGGCGCATATGGAATGAACGGGCCTCCGCTAGTCATCTACGGGGCGATGCGCCGTTGGTCTCCGCAGCACTTTCGGGCGACGCTGCAAGGCTATTTCCTGCCGGCGAGCATGGTGGGGATGGCGGGGTATTGGTTGGCCGGTTTATGGGTTCCGGCACTGTCGCATTACTTCCTGATCTCCCTGCTGGCGGCGGTGCCGGCGATTTTCTTGGGGCGAGCGATCAATCGCCGTTTGCGGGGGGATGCGTTTTTGAAGTATGTCTACGGGGGTTTGGTTTGCGTGGGGGCGATATTGCTGATGCAGGCGGTTGGTTGATGGCAAGGGCCCCGTTCGCATCGAGCTGTGGACCAAGGAAGACTTTAGGAAGACTTTAAAGGACTTTAAAGGGGACAGGCGACATTTTCGGCCTAGAACAATGGACTTAAATGGACTTAAATGGGACAGACGACATTTTCTCGGTGGAACGCACTCGTTGTTCGAGAAATAATGTCGTCTGTCCCCTTTTTGCGAGGCCTCGGGATCGGGTGATTCAGACGCCGACTGAAGTCGACGCTGCAAGCTGAAGCTCGCGCCACACCGGTTGGCACGTAGGATAGTAGATGAGTGTCCTCCTCTAAACCGCTGCTGATTTATGACGGCAAGTGCGGGTTCTGTAAGATATGGCTGGATTATTGGCGCAGGCTTACGGGGGATCGGGTGGAGTATGCGCCTTCGCAGGAGGTTGGCGGGGAGTATCCGCAGATTCCTAAAGAGGATTTTTCGCTGGGTGTGCAGTTGGTGCGGCCGGATGGGTCGGTCTCGAAGAACGCGGCGGCGGTGTTCGAGACGTTGGGGCATGAGGAGTTTTACAAGCCTCTTGCGCCGGTGTGGGAGTGGGGCTACGGCATTATCGCGCGGCATCGCGATTTCTTTTATCACCTGACCAAGTGGACGTTTGGGACGCGCATTGAGCCGGCTCGATTCGCGCTTACTTCCTGGATTTTTGTGCGGATGCTGGCGGTGATCTATGGGATCGCGTTCGGGTCGTTGATCGGGCAGATTCGGGGATTGCTGGGGGCTCGCGGGATTTTGCCGATGGCGGATTATTTGAAGGCCGCGGCGGAGAGCGCGGGGGCGATGCGGTTTTATTATGTCCCTTCAATCCTCTGGATAAACGCGTCGGACGCTGCGCTGCTGGGGGTCTGCTGGGTGGGTTTGGCGATTGCCGCGATGGTCGCGTTGGGATTTTTTGAGCGCGCCGGACTGGCGGTTTTGTTTGTCCTCTATTTGTCGTTAAGCTCCGCGGGGCAGGAGTTTTTGTCGTTTCAATGGGACGCGCTGCTGGTTGAGGTGGGATTTTTAGCTATTTTTTTGGGTGGATCGAGGGTGGTGGTGTGGCTGTTCCGGTGGCTGCTGTTCCGGTTGATGTTTTTGTCGGGCGCGGTGAAGCTGCTGAGTCACGATCCGACGTGGCGGAATTTGACGGCGCTCTCCTTCCACTATTGGACGCGGCCGCTGCCGAATCGGATTTCCTGGTATATGGCGCAGTTGCCGGAGTGGTTTCAAAAGGCATCCACGGGAGTGGTGTTGGGGGTCGAGCTGGTGATTCCTTTCTTGATTTTTGCGCCGCGGAGGATGCGGGTTTTCGCGGTTTGGTGTTTTTTGGGATTGCAGGTGTTGATTTTTTTGACGGGGAATTATACGTTTTTCAATTTGCTGGCGATGGCGCTATGTCTTTTTTTGTGGGATGACCGGGATTTTGAGCGGTGGCTGCCGCCAGGCGGAACCGCCTGCCCCACCAAGATCGGCAGGGCCAGCAAGCTCGGCAAATCTGTTGTTGCTGGGGTTGCGATTTTGGTGGTGGCGATCGGGCTCTCGCGGATGGTAGAGACGTTTCTGAGTCTGCCGGTGTTTATCGTGAAATATACGGCTCCATTTGAGATTGTCAACTCCTATGGATTGTTCGCGGTGATGACGACGGAGCGGCCGGAGATTCAGGTCGAAGGGTCGATGGATGGGGAGGAGTGGAGAGCGTACTCGTTTCGCTATAAGCCGGGGGATTTGGCGCGGGCGCCGAGATGGGCGGCTCCTTATCAGCCTAGGCTCGACTGGCAGATGTGGTTCGCGGCGCTCGGGAATTACCGGGAAAATCCCTGGTTCGTGAACTTCGCGGTAAGATTGCTGGAAGGGTCGCCGGAGGTGAGGGGATTGCTGGAGGCGGATCCTTTTGAGGGGCGTCCGCCGCGGTATGTTCGGGGGATGCTTTACGATTACCGGTTTACGGACATCGAGGAGCGGCGGAAAACGGGGAACTGGTGGAAGAGAGAACTCAAAGGCCAGTATTTGCCTCCGGTGGGGTTGCGGGTAAATGACAGACCCTAAACGCCCCAAAGAATCAATAGCTTCAATGTAAATTTACCTTAAGGGCCTGTAACCCCCGGCGGAGGAAACAGGTCTTTACAAATGTCGCGGGGGAGAAGTTTTATGAAATGCAAAGGCATGTGGCTGGTTGTGTATGCGGCCATTTTCGTCATTCTTTTAAATGGAGTCGCGGTGGGGCAGGATGCTGCCGCGCCGAAGCCCATTTATGCGACGGTTACCAAAATCGATGCCGGGGCGAAAGAGCTGGTGGTAAAGGCCGATAACGGCGGAGAAATCGCGGTTACGCTGGCGGCGAAACACAGCTTGCGAAAGATCGCACTGGGCGAAACGGATTTGCGCAAGGCGGCGACCATCGAATTGACCGATATCGCGGTAGGCGACCGGGTAATGGTGCGCGGCGTGGAAGCCGAAGATCAGAAGTCGGCGACGGCGTCGCTGATTCTGGTGATGTCCTCGTCCGACGTCGCGAAAAAGCAGGGAGAAGAGCGCGCCGACTGGGACAAACGCGGCGTGAACGGAATCGTGACGGCGGTGACGCCGGAATCGGTAACGCTGAATGTGCGCACGCTGGCCGGGGCGAAGACGATTACCGTGATTCCGGAGGCGAAGTCGATTATCCGGCGGTATACCACGGACTCGGTGAAGTTCTCCGATGCGAAGGATTCGACCCTGGCGGAGATCAAGGTCGGCGACCAGGTGCGCGCCAGGGGCGATAAGAGCGACGACGGAACGAAGTTGAAGGCGGAAGAGATTGTCTCCGGGACGTTCAAGACCATTGCGGCCACGGTGGTGTCTCTTGACCCGGCGAATTCGCAGTTGACGGTGAAGGATTTGGATTCGAAGAAGACCATGGTGGTGAAAGTCAGCGCCGATTCGAATATGAAGCGCCTGTCCGATCCGATCGCGCAGATGATCGCGCGGCGTGTGCATCCGGAGAATTTTGAAGGACGCGGAGGCCGGGGCGGCGCGGGTGGCGGCGGAGGCAGGGAAGGCGGCGGGCCGCCAGACGGGGGAGGCATGCGGGCCGGTGGCGGCGGTGGCCGCGGCGGGGATCTGCAACAGATGCTGGATAAGCAGCCCCCGGTGACGTTAGCGGATTTGAAAGTCGGAGAGCCGATCGTGATTTCGAGCGCGGTGGGAGCGTCGACGGATCACATCATGGCGATCACCATGCTGGCCGGCGTGGAGCCGATCCTGCGGTCGCCGGGCAAGCCCGAGATGTCCTTGGGCGGATGGAATCTGGGCGGCGGCGGCGACATGGGCGGCGGAAATTAAGTGAGAAATTCGGAGGCTGGAACACAGCGTGAAGGGAACGGAATGATTTTTTCAAAACGAGCAGTATTGCTGGTCGTGTTAGTGCTGGCGTTGTGCGCTGCACTGATGGCGCAGACGCCGGGGAGTTTGAAGGGGCAAGTGCTCGACCCATCGGGCGCGGCTGTTCCAGGCGCCACCGTTACGCTTACGGGTCCCAACGGCGTGGTGAAGGTCGCGCAGAGCGACAACAACGGGAATTACTCGGTGGTGGGTTTGCCGCCGGGAAAATACACGATTCGCGTGATGGTGACCGGCTTCGATCTGTTTGAAGGAACGATCGCCGATCTACCGGGAGGGCGCGCGACGACCTTCGACGCCAAGATGGCTGTGGCCAGCGAGAAGCAGGAAGTCACCGTTAAGGACACGCAGCAAGTGGAGCTCGATCCGGCGAAGAATGCCGGCGCACTGGTGCTGAAGGAATCGGACCTGGATATGTTGTCCGACGATCCGGACGATTTACAGGCCGATCTGCTGGCGCTGGCAGGTCCGGCGGCGGGGCCGGATGGCGGACAGATTTTCGTCGACGGATTTTCGAGCGGCCAGTTGCCGCCGAAAGATTCGATTCGCGAAATTCGCATCAACTCGAATCCGTATTCGGCGGAATTTGACACGCAGGGCCACGGACGCATCGAGATTTTCACCAAGCCGGGAACGGACAAATATCACGGCAGCCTGAATCTGATTTATAGCGATCACATCTGGAACGCGCGCAACCCGTTCGATTTGCAGACCAGCGGTCTGCCGGCTTCAGACACCAAGAACCTGATGGCCACGTTCAGCGGTCCGATCAATAAGAAGGCATCGTTCTTCCTCGATTTTACCCGGCGCCAACTGCGCGAAGCTGCGCTGGTCAACGTGCAGTTGTTCGATCCCACTACTTTCCAGCCGTTTCCGTCCTCCTTCGGCGTGATTGCGCCGACGACGAATACGCGCATCAGCCCGCGGGTTAACTATCAGTTGACATCGAAGATCACGCTCGACGCGCGGTATGTGTATTCGCGGAATACGACGGAGAACAGCGGCGTGAGCGGGTTCAATTTGGGCGGCAACAACACCGGTCTTCCCAGCACAGGGTACAACACCGATGGCGTGCAGCAGCAGTTTTTCCTGACGGAGACGCAGGTGATCAACACCAGCACGATTAACGAGTCGCGGTTCCAATACTACAAGAACTACTCGATTAATACGAGCATCGATCCGGTGCTGAACATCTCCGTTCAGGACGCTTTCACGTCGGGCGGCAACTATCCGGCGATGTATACGAACTCCGGGAATTACGAGTATCAGAACTATACGTCGATCACGCATGGCACGCAGTTCATCAAGTTCGGCGGGCGGTTGCGCGACATACGGCAGGCCAATTACAGCACGAACAATTTCCCGGGTCAGTTCACCTTTTCCAATATCACAGCGTACTCGGCCTTTGAACAAGGGCTCGCGACGGCAGTGCCCATCAACACCCTGATCGGCCAAGGATACGGGCCGATTCAATACCAGGTGGCGTCCGGCGTGCCGTTGATCAAGGCCAATCAGTTCGACGCCTCATTCTTCGTCCAGGACGACTGGAAGCTGATTCCCAGCATGACCTTGAGTCTCGGCCTGCGCTACGAAGTTCAGCAGAATGTCAGCGACTACGGGGACTGGGCTCCCCGCATCGGTATCGCCTGGGGACTTGGCGGAGGCCAGGGACGCTTCCGCACACCGAAGACGGTGATCCGGGCAGGATCGGGATATTTTTACGATCGCTTCAGCGTGTCGAATATTTTGAACGCCGAACGGTTCAATGGGGTCAACGATCAGACCTATATTGTGTCGAATCCGCAATTCTTCCCGAATAACAGCGCGACCAATCCGTACAACTATCCGTTCACGGGCATCCCGATTCCCCCGCTGGGCCAACTACCCGCCGGCACGTCCACGATCTACAAGGTCCCTCCGGCTCTGCATGTGCCGACGCAACTGCAATCCGCCGTCGGCATCGACCGCCAGATTCCGCACAACATCACCCTTTCGATGAACTACCTGTATACGGTGGGCACTCACATTCTGCAAACGGTGAACATCAATACTCCTTTTCCGGGTACCTACGTTCCGCCCTTGACGTTCGGGGGACAGGGGACGGGCCTCTATCCTTACGGGCAGAATGGCGGCATTATCAATGAGTACTCCGATAGCGGCGTCTACCGGCAGCAGCAGCTCATCTTTAACGGCAACGCCCGTATCAACGCGAAGATCAGCCTTTTCGGTTACTACGTATACGGGCACGTGAGTTCGGATGTCAACGGGTCGCCCTCGAATCCCTACAACTTCGGTCAGGACTGGGGCCGGGCGAGTTATGACATGAGGCATCAGGCGAACGTCAACGGAAGCATTATGGCGCCGTTCGGAATCAGGCTTTCGCCGAATATCGGAATCCGCTCGGCTGCGCCGTTCAACATTATCACTGGCCTGGATGAATACGGTTCGACCGTGCTCAACCAGCGGCCGGCGTTCATTCCGGCCGGTTCCAATCTTCCCGAGTGCGGCCAGGGTGTGAAGGCGGGTGGAGCGCCGTGTATCGTGAGTATCAACCCAGCGCTCAGCGGCCGCGTGAACGGAGCCACGGGCTTCGTCGTGAATCCGACGCAGGGCATGACGATCATACCGATCAACTACGGTAGAGCGTTTCCGCAGGTCAACGTGAATATGCGCATCAGCCGGACGTGGGGCTTCGGTGAGCTGACCGCGGCCGGACGCAACCGGCAGGCGCAGCAGGATGCGGCCAATGGCGGTGGACGCCCCGGACAGCCTGGATTCGGACAAGCGGCCGGAGGTGGTGGGGGACGCGGCGGTGGTGGTGGCGGCGCTCCCCGCGGAGGCGGCGGTCCCGGCGGCGGTGGAATGGGTGGCGGCGACTCCAGCGGGAGACGCTACACGTTGACCGCCAGCATGATGTTCCACAACATGTTCAACACCGTGAACAATGGATCTCCGGTACAATTGCTGACCAGTCCGGAGTTCGGACAGCCGCTATCGCTCGCGACCAGCGGATTCGGAGCCGGCGGCGCTGCGGCGCAGGCCTTTAACCGGCGTATCGATTTCTCGCTTCGGTTCAGCTTCTAAGACTCTGTTTCACCGAAAGGCGCGAGGCTCGCAAAGCAAACATTGGCGAGCTTCGCGCTTTCGTGTGAAATGATGATGTAACGATCTCTAAGCTAGACTAGTGGGTGGTTATGCCTACTACGGCCTCCATTCCTTCCCCTGCCGAACCTGTCTCGATCAACGATCCCAGCCTCTATCTGGACCGCGAATTAAGTCTGCTGGCGTTCCAGCACCGCGTGCTTCAGGAGGCGCGGGACCCCGCCAATCCCCTGCTCGAACGCGTCAAGTTTCTTTCCATCCTGTTCTCTAATATCGACGAGTTCTTCATGGTCCGCTTCGCCGTACTGAAGCAGAAAGCAGCGACAGTCCTGGACGGCTCCGTCGGCGAACAACTGGAGCGCATCCGTTCGACGGTGCAGCGACTCATGAGCGAAGCTTATGACGGGTGGCGGGAAATTGAAGCGGCGCTAACCCAATCCGGCATCGAACTTCGGGATTATCGCGAGCTGACCAATCGCGAGCGCAGCCTGATGGAAACCTATTTCCGCCAGGTGGTGTTTCCGGTACTGACGCCTCTGGCGTTCGACCCCGGCCGGCCGTTTCCGCATATCTCGAATCTGAGCCTCAATCTGGCCGTCGCGGTGCGCGATCAGAAGGGCGTGGAACGGTTCGCGCGCGTGAAAATACCGGACACGCTGCCGCAGATGGTGCCTCTCTCGATGCCCGATCAACCCGCGGGCTCCCGGCCTGCGCTGATCTGGCTGGAGCAGCTCATCATTGAAAATCTGCATGCGTTGTTCCCCGGGCTCGAGATTATTGAAGCGTATCCGTTTCGCGTTACCCGCGATGCCGAAGTCGAGATTCAGGAGCTTGAGAGCGACGATCTTCTCGAAACGATCGAGGAGGCGGTGTGGCAGCGGCGTTTCCGCGCCGTGGTGCGGATGCAGGTCTCGCGCGATATCCCCGAGCATTTGCTGGGGACGCTGATCGCGAATCTGGAGCTTGATCCGCGTGATGTGTATCACGTCGATGGTCCTGTGGATTTGAGCCGCTTGCGGCAGCTTCTTGCGGTGGACCGGCCCGATCTGAAGGACGCGCCGTTTCTTCCCTACACGCCGCCGGAACTTCATCCGAAGGCCGAAGACGACATTTTCGCGGTCCTGCGGCGGGACGATCTGCTGCTGCATCATCCGTTCGATTCCTTCCAGCCGGTCGTGGAATTTCTGCGCCGCGCCGCCGTCGATCCGGACGTTCTGGCCATCAAGATCACGCTTTATCGAGTGGGACGCAATTCGCCCATTGTCGAAAGTCTGCTGAGCGCGATCGAGAACGGCAAACAGGTCGCAGTGTTGGTGGAGTTGAAGGCGCGGTTCGATGAGGAGAGCAACATCGAATGGGCCAGAGCGCTGGAAGCCGCCGGGGTGCATGTGGTCTATGGCTTGGTGGGGCTGAAGGTTCACTCGAAGGTCGCGCTGGTGGTCCGCCGCGAAGGCGATACCATGCGGCGATACGTCCACATGGGAACCGGGAATTATAATCCGACCACCGCGCGTCTGTACACCGATCTCAGCTTTTTCACCTCCGACGATCAGATTGGCGCCGACGTCACGGATTTATTCAACTATGTGACCGGCTATTCGGCGAAGAACGAATTTCGCAAACTGCTGGTGGCTCCGATCAACATGCACGAGAAGCTGGAGGAGTTGGTCCGGCGCGAAATCGGACACGCGCAACGCGGCGAACCGGCGCACCTCATCTTAAAGATGAACGGCCTGGAAGATCTGCACATGATCCGGCTGCTGTACCAGGCCTCGCAGGCGGGCGTGAAGATCGATCTTCTGGTGCGGGGCATCTGCGGAATACGCGCGGGCGTGCCGGGGATTAGCGACAACATCCGGGTGATCAGCATCGTCGGCAGGTTCCTGGAACATAGCCGCATTTATTATTTCCATAATGGCGGCCATGAGGAGATTTACCTCGGCAGCGCGGATTTCATGAGCCGCAATCTGCACCACCGCGTGGAACTGCTGTTTCCGGTAGAGAATAAGCGCATCATGGCCCGCTTGCGGGAGGATATTCTAGCCAAGTACCTCGCCGATAACCGCAATGCACGGCACATGCTCGCGGACGGCAGCTATGTGTGGGACAAATCGGGCGAACCGGCAGTAGATAGCCAGGCGCAATTTCTGTCGCGCTGATGGCCGAGCCGGCTTACCCCCACCAGGTCTCGCCCGGAGCAAGGTGAGCTTTCGCCACATCGGGATTTAACTCGATCCCATATCCTGGCTTGTCCTGAATGGTGAAATATCCGTTCTCCCAAAAAGGACCTTCGCGAATCACCAGCTCCGGCCACCAGTCGATCCATTTCGCCAGCTCGTGAATCCTAAAATTGCGCATCGCGGATGCGGCGTGGGCCGACGCGATGGTCCCCACAGGACTTGCCGGATTGTGGCACGCAGTCCAGATGTAATACATTTCTGCAAGATCGGAGATGCGCTTCGCTTCGAGCAAGCCTCCGCTCTTCGGAACGTCGATGTGCACCGCGTCGCACGCCTGTAATTCGATGAGTTTCCGAAAACCTTGGCGCCCGTAAAGATTTTCGCCCGTGCAGATCGGCACGTTTACTGATTTGCGCACGTAAGCCATCGCCTCAGCATTGTCCGGCGGGACGGGATCTTCCAGCCACATCGGCTTCACCGGCTCCAATGCTCGCGCCAGGCGGATCACGTCGCCTGTATCGTAGCGCCAGTGGGCTTCCACCGCGAAATCCACTTCCGGGTCCAGTGTCTCGCGGACGGTCTCCATGCCTTTCACAATCCGCCGGATATCGGCATGCGTCAAGTTGCGCGCGTAGGGATCGTGGCCCGGCTCCTTAAACTCCGGGTCGGCGTGCAGGGGAACGCTGTCGCCCTGAAACTTGAACGCGGTCCATTTGTATTTTTCAGCGCGGGCCTCCTGCACCTGATCGCGCCACGCGGAGGCGTCGTCCGGATGCTCCACGAACGGCATGGTGCGATAGAACCGCACGCGGTCGCGAAACCGGCCGCCCAGCAGGTTGCACACCGGCGTCTGCAAAATCCGTCCGCATAAATCCCACAGAGCGATCTCGACGCCGCTTGCGGCCGTCATCGTCACCCCCGCGATCGCGCCCGCGCCCGCGCTCTGCATCAGCATTTTCGTATACAGCTTGTCGACGTTGAGGGGATCTTCGCCAACGATAATTCCCTGCATTTTATTAACAACCAGATCCTTGACGCCCCAGCCCCAATAGGCCTCGCCGATGCCGTACAGCCCGGAATCGGTTTCCACTTTGATGAGGTTCCAATCCCATGTGCCTCGGACGATCATGCATTTCACGGCCGTGATCTTGATTTTTCCTTTTACCTCGGCGGCCAAACGCTGATAGGGGGCAGGGAACAGGCAGCCGGCTCCCAGGGCGGCCGCCGAACGGAGAAACGTTCGCCGGTTCATACTCCGAAACGGTAGCACATCCTTGTTAACATTAGAAAATTGCAGATTGCCTCGCAAAGAGCGCTATTGTTGCTGCTGGCGCCAGCCGCCGCAGTGGCCGGGTCCACGGCTCCAGCCTACGTCGGCATGGCTGCCTGCGCGAAGTGCCACGCGGAGATTCATCGCCAGTGGACGCACTCCCGCCACAGCAAAATGGTGCAGCCCGCGACCAAAGAAAGCGTGCAAGGCAATTTCAAGCTCCAACAAGTCAAGCTGCGCGGACAGAATTACGGACTGCGGGAGCATGACGGCGTCTTCTATATCACCGAAACGTATCTAAACGGAAAGCCGCAGGAACACCGCGTCGATTATACGCTCGGCAATCGGCGCATTCAGCATTACCTCACCACGCTCGCCGACGGAAAAGTAATCGTGCTGCCTCCGAGTTGGGATGTCACGCGTAAAGGATGGTTCCACAACCTCGACATTGCCGATCCCGATGAGGTGGAGGGGGTGCAGGTCCAGGTCTGGAATAAGCAATGTTATTCCTGCCACGTCAGCCAGCAGGAAAAGAATTTCGACGTCGACAAGAATGTATACAAGACCGCGTGGCTCGATTTTGGTACCAACTGCGAACGCTGTCACGGTCCTGGCAGTGAGCACGTCGCACATTATTCCGCGGCGACGCCTCCTAAAGGACCAGCCAGTGACATCGTAGTGCAGACGCGGCTCGATGCCACGCGCAACACCATGGTCTGCGCGCAGTGTCATTCATTTCGCGACATTTTCGCGAAGGGCTTTTCCGCCGGCGACGATTATTACAACTATTTCGTGCCCATTCTTCAGTACAATCAGCCGCGCGATAAAGATCCCGCCTATTGGGACGACGGCCGCACGCGCCGTTTTTCGAATGATGCGTACGGCCTGTGGCAGAGCGAATGTTTCCTGAAGGGCGGCGCGACTTGCGTGGCCTGCCACAGTTCCGTGCATGAAGTTGAGATCGAGAAGAACCCGCAGCTTCGTCCCTCGGCGAACGCTCTCTGCACGCGCTGCCACGTTCAAATCGGCGAAAAAATCTCCGCGCACACGCATCACGCAGCGGGGAGCACCGGCAGTTCGTGCATCGAATGCCACATGCCGAGAACGGTCTTTAGCATAAAGGCTGAGATTCGCGATCATTCGATGAGCGTCCCCGTTCCGGAGAATACCCTTCATCACGGTATTCCGAACGCCTGCAACCTGTGCCACCAGGATCGGGACGCTAACTGGTCCATCAAACAAATGGACGCGTGGTACGGAGACCGTTCGCGACAGAAGCTGATCCGCCGCGCCGATGCGTTCGCGCTCGCGACCAAGGGTGATCCGCGCTCCATCGATCCACTGCTGGCGATTCTCGCCGACGCTGCGGAAGGCCCTCTGGTGCGCGCCAACGCCGCGGGACACTTGAGCCAGTTCTCGAAAGATCCCGCGGTGTTCGCCGCGCTCGCGCATTCCCTTTCCGATCCAGAGGCGGCAGTTCGCCAGGTTGTAGTTCTGCGGATTCAGCCCGGCCCTCTGGATCGCGACGCTGCCGTGCAGGGCCTGGTGCGGGCTCTGGGCGACCCGGAAGCGGCGGTTCGCGTCGGTGCGACGGCATCGCTCGTCAGTATGGGAGTCCGGGAACTGCCCGGCGAAGACGGCGAACGATTCGAACGCGCCAAGGAATTGTTTCAGGCTCGCGCCGAAGCTAACTCCGACGACGCGGAGCAGGAAATCGGCGCCGGACGTTTTTACTTTTTGACCGGGGATCTTCCGCGAGCGATCAGCGCCTTTCGAACTAGTTTGCGCATCGACCCGGACAGTCCCGCCCAATATCTTCTCGCCGCCGCTTATGTTCAGAAGGGCGATCTTGCCCAGGCGCGAAAAATTCTGTTGGCGATTCCTCCCGGCGACTCGCAATACGATAAAGCCCAGCGGCTCTTGAAGTCGATCGACGCTAAATAAGCACCGTCTCCCGCCGATACGGAACCTATGGACGTCTTTGTTGCGCGGCAGGCGATTCTCAATCGCCATAAGGATCTTTACGGATACGAATTGCTGTTCCGGTCAGACCCCGATGAAAACCAGTTCGATGGTACAGACTCCTCGTCGGCAACCAGTCAGTTGATCGCCAACACACTGTTTTCCACTGGACTCGAGGGCATACTGAGCGGGAAAAAAGGATTCATCAATTTCGATCGCGCCATGCTTCTGAATGGCTCCTGGTCGATTCTGCCGAAGGAGATGGTCGTGATCGAGGTGTTGGAGACAGTCGAGCCCGACGCGCCCGTCGTGGACCAATGTTCCCGGCTTCGCGCCGAAGGCTATACCATCGCGCTCGATGATTTCCTCCATCATCCGAAATTCGAGTCTCTGATCAACACCGCGCATATCATCAAGGTGGATCTTCGCGCGACCCCGCGCGCCGAGCAGGAACGGCTCGTTTCGAAATATGGCCGCAGAGGCATCAGAATGCTGGCCGAAAAAGTCGAAACGCTGGGGGAGTTTGAATGGGCTTGGAAAGCCGGATTCGACTATTTTCAGGGATACTTCTTTACCAAACCTGTCATCATGCGCGGCCGCCAAACGCCCTCCTGGAAACGGTCCTGCCTCCGCCTGTTGCAGGAGACGCAGAAGGAAGACCTCGACTTCGAAGTGCTGCGTGACCTGATCAAGAACGACGTATCGTTCCACTACAAGCTGCTGCGTTTCACCAACTCCGCCATGTTTGCTCACTCGAATGAAATTCGTACGATCGAGCACGCCTTGCTGGCCCTTGGCGAGAACGGAATTCGCCGCTGGGTGACGCTCGCTTCACTGAGCATCTTGGCGAAGGACAAACCGCATGAACTGATCGTCCAATCCCTGCTTCGCGCTCAATTTGCGGAGCGCCTCGCTCGCCTATCCGGTTTCTCCGATGTGCACAACTGGTTTTTGATGGGACTCTTTTCGCTGCTCGATGCGATGCTGGACCAGACCATCGAAAGTGCGTTGCAACAGATCAAAGTCGCGCAACAGATCGCGGATGCACTCTCCCATACCGCGCCGCCCGACGATCGGATGGCGAACGCTTATGCGCTGATCTGCAAATATGAGCTCGCCGATTGGGTCGCCGTGAGCACTTTCGCCGAGCGTCTCGGCGTGCCGATCGGCGAGGTCGGCAAAGCGTATCTGGATTCCGCAATCTCGATGGCTGAGTTTACCGGCCTCACGGGACTCTAATGTTTGCGCGGCAGAGCCCACGCGAAAATAACATTCTGAATCGAGGTCAACAGGTATTGCCGCCCATCTAGCTCGTAAGTCATCGGCGACGTCTCCATCCGTCCGCCGACATTCAAATGCCACAGCGTTTTCCCAGTCGCCGGATCCAGCCCCAGCAGATTGTTTGAATTGTCCTGCGCGAACAGCAGCTTTCCCGCCGTGGTCAACATCCCTGAGACATTCTCTCCGTCGCCGATCTCGTGCGTCCACTTGATCTCGCCGGTCTTCGCGTCGATCCCCTCCAGCACCGATTCCGCCCACAAATTCCGGTCGCGCCCTGCCCATCCTTCGGCTTTGCCTTCTGCGGTCATATAAAACTCGCTCCACAATCGCCGCGCGCTCAGAAAGAACAGACCCGTGTTCGGATCGTAGCTCGGCGCCATCCAATTCGTCGCACCGTCCGATCCCGGAGACACCAGCGCGCCGTCCGGTTTCGGCTCCTTTTCTTTCATCGGCCGAGGCTGGCCGTGCGCGTCCACGCCCGACGACCAGTTCGTATAGATAAACGGCTTGGTCAGAATATGCTCGCCTGTCGTGCGATCCAGCACCACGAAGTATCCGTTGCGGCTCCCCTGCGCCAGCAGCTTGCGGCGCACGCCGTTCTGCACATCGTCGAACAGCACCGGAGTCTGCACCGCGTCCCAATCGTGCGTATCGTGCGGCGACGGCTGAAAATACCACTTCAATTTCCCCGTATCCGGGTCCAGCGCGACAATCGAGCAGGAATACAGATTGTCGCCCGGCCGCCCGTCGCCGTTCAACACCGGCTGCGGATTCCCGATACCCCAGTAGGTGAGATTGGATTCGGGATCGTAAGTGCCTGTGATCCAAGCCATCCCTCCGCCGTGGGTGATCGCATCGGCGCCCTTCGGCCACGTCTCCGATCCCGGCTCGCCCGGCCGTGGCGTCGTGTACCAGGTCCACTGCACTTTGCCGCTCTCCGGGTCGATCGACTTCATGAACCCTTGTAGGTCCGTCACGTCGCCGGACACGCCCACCAGCACGTGATCCTTAATCACCAGCGGAGCCATTGTCGCGAAATATCCCAACTTCGGATCGGCCAGTTCGATATTCCACCGCACCGTGCCGTCCTTCGCGTTCAGCGAAATCAGGTGGCAATCCGGAGTCTCGAAATAGAGCCAGTCCTTATACATCCCCACGCCGCGCTGCCCGATGTGGTCGCCCTGCGATTCCCGCACGTAATGCCAGATCGTCCGTCCGCTCCGCGCATCCAGCGCGAAAACATTGTCGGGAGTCGTCAGGTACATGATCCCGTTCACCACCAGAGGCATCGACTTGATCGTCACCGTCCGCAACTGTGCGATCCACGCCGGCGTCAACAGATTCACGTTCGACTGATTGATCTGTGAGAGCGTGCTGTACCGGCGCCCCGAATAGTCGCCGTTATAAGTCGGCCATGTATCCGTGGGAGGCGCCAGCAATTTCGCGGGGTCCAGCCCATCGGCTCCATACATAAACAGGGTCAGCAGGAGTGCCGCGAATACTCTCATTAGAGCGTCACCAGATACGCAAACAGATTATGGATGTCTTTATCGGTGTACTTCTGCATCAGCGCCCGATGAGCCGCCATCGGATCGTGGATCTCGATGCTCTTCAATTCAGTCACCGGCCAGGAGCGGAACCACCCATCGGGCCCGATCATCCCGATCTCAAATTCGTCATGGTGAACCACGCGGCCCTCGATCTTCTGCCCGTCTTTCAACGTCAGGCTCGCCGTGACCCTTGCGCCGAATCCAGGATAGAGGAATCTCTGTTGCAGCCCGATGGGCCCAAAGCGTTTCGCAAGGCCTGCCAGGTCGCCCGTCGAGGAATGACAGTCCGAACATCCTCCCGCGCCATTGAAGTAAGCCTTCCCGTCATTGGCATTGCCGGTCAGCAGTTTGGCCAGCGGATAATCGTTCGGAACCCCGTTGCTATGCAGCGCGTCGTCCGCCTGCTTGTGGAGAAACAGAACAATGTCCGCGATAGCCGCATCGCTCAAGGTTGGAAAGGCCGGCATCTCTTTATCGGGCCGCCCGTTTTTGATCACCGGAGCGACCAAGTCTCCGTTCACATCATGCCCCATCAGCGCGGACCGGATCAGGTCCGGCGCACGATTCCCCGTCGCGTCGTCACCATGGCAGAATCCGCAATTCGATTTGAACTGCGCCCTGCCGCGCCCCACCGCAGCTATATCCCACACCCGAGCCTGCTGCCCGAACGCAACCGCGCCCAGCAAGAAAATCGCACATCCAGATTTCATAGCAGAAGTGGCGGAGGAAGAGGGATTCGAACCCCCGGAACCCTTTCGAGTTCAACGGTTTTCAAGACCGCCGGTTTCAACCACTCACCCATTCCTCCACTCCTCATCCTACCTGAAACGCCCCAAACGCGGAGGATTGCGCGATATCGTCGTCGATATTCAGCCGTTGCGGAACCAAGTCCCTGGAGGGCGCAGCCTGCACCACGTCGGCCTGCGGCAGGAACGCCTGATATTCTTGAAATCCAGTCGATTGCGAGAGCCAGGTAAACTTCGCAAAGCCCGCGTCGCGAATCAACCGGCACGTCAGTCCGGACCCGTAAATCCCGGTCTTGTACGCCGAACCGGCCATCACCGTGTGAACCGCGTGAAAATACTCCATCACCTGCCCGTTCACATCGTCCGCTGTCGGATCCAGGTCCACGGCGAAGTAGATCGCGCTGCCTTTCGGTTGTTTCACCGCGGCCGCTTGGGCCAATGCCGTCTGCGCGTGGACGGGACCGCTAACAGCCGTCAAAGAGGCTAATTCGTCGTCGTCCTCGTAAACGGTCATCAATTGCAGCCCCGCCTTGCATAGCGCCGCCGCCTCGCCGGCAGTCAACACTTTCAAAGTAGACCTCGAGTAGTAGCGGACCACGAACTTGATTCCAGCCGCCGCGATCGCAGCCGCAAACGTGGTGCAATTCGCGTCCGTGTCCATCCCCGCCGTCAGCGGCCCCGAGGAGGACGTGAACCCTCCTTCGATCGCGCGAGCCAGCGTAAACGGACCGATCACGCCATCCGCACCCACTCCGATTTTCGTTTGATAAGCGCGGCTGGCCGCCGCCGTGTCCGGACCGAAGACGCCGTCTGCCGGGTCCGCCAGCGTGCCTTGCTTGATCAGGAACGTCTGCCAGTCCGAGACGTCCGTTCCCCGCATCGGCGGCTGTTCGATTTGCAGTTGTCGCACTGGTTGTCCTTTCGGTAACAACCAATCCTACAACGCCTGCAAGAATCTACTTCGCCCCTTCCATCGCCTTCGCCAATTCCACCTTGAGCAGCGGATTCTTCGGGAACTCCTCGGTCAGCTCCGTTAGCACCGGAATCGCATCTGCGAATTTCTTCTCGCGCAGGTCCACCGCGGCCAGCAGGACCATCGCGTCCACCCGATTGATCCGGCCGTTCTTTGAAACCTCCGTCAGCGTGCGTATTCCTCGCTGCTTATCGCCGCGATAGCCGCCCAGAAATCCGAATAGCTTCCAGTGCAGCGGCAGACTCCCCACGATGTAGTCATTCACGCCCTGCGTCAATTTTGCATCCACGAAATCCGGATCCAACTCCGTCACGCGTTTATGCAGCTTCCGCGCCTCCGATACGTCCTTCAGCGCATCCACCCACGCCTTCTTGACGATAAACGAATAATTCCCGCGCAACCCATAGCTCACGCCCATCGAGTACAAAGCCGCTGTGTTGTCCGGTTTTATCGCAAGCTGCTCCTGGCACAGGGTGAGAGCGCGGTTCAATGCCTCGTGAAACTGCTTCTCGTCCGCATCACTCAATGGCAGCTTCGGCTGATGCACGAACTTTGTGCCCCCGAAAAAATCGCTCGAAAGCATCCCGGCGCGATACATTTCGCGATAGAGAATCGTCTGCGCAACGTGATTGTAGGCATCTGCGGACGGCGGATTTCCCTCCGTCTGGCTAACGAACACCGCCAGCGCCTCATCGTATTCCAGGTTGTAAAAGTTAGCGAAGCCAGGCTGCGCCGCCAGGGTTTCGTGCAGCGATCCCGCCACCACCATCGGGATAGCCAACGCCATTATTCCAAAAGTTTTTTCAATGCCCATCGTGCGTGTTCGGCCACCACCTGTTCACCAGATGCCGCCAGCTCCTCCAGGGATTCACGAAACCGGTCGAGCCCCAAGTTTCCCATAGCGACCGATACATTACGCAGAATCCCGGAATGCCTGGCCCTCGCTAATGGGCTCTCTCTTGTAGTGTGATGAAATGACTCTACAGAGAGTTTCGCAAAATTTTCCAGCGCGGGGATAGCCCGTGCTTGGAACGCCAGTTCCTCCGTTACCGGAGCGCGGCGATTCCACGGGCAAACATCCTGGCAGATATCGCATCCGAATATGTGCGCGCCCATCTCCTCGCGGCGCGCCTCCGGAATCGCTCCGCGCAATTCGATCGTCAAATAGGAGATACAGCGGTTCGAATCGAGCGTCCATTCATCCCCGCCCGGCACCAGAGCCTCCGTGGGACAGGCATCGATGCATCGCGTGCAGCTTCCACACCGATCCGGCGGAGGCGCGTCCGGCTCTATCTCGAGCGACGTCAAAATCTCACCCAGAAAAAACCACGACCCCAAAGGCTCGTGAATCAGGCAAGTATTCTTCCCGATCCATCCCAGCCCCGCCTCTCGCGCATAACTTCTTTCGAGCAGGGGAGCCGTATCGACGCAGACCTTGTGTTCGAATGGACCCGCCTCCCGTTCGAGCAGTTCCACCATCCGGACCAGACCATCCCGCATCACGCGGTGATAATCTTCGCCCCACGCGTAACGCGAAACCACCTCGTCGCCTGGACCCTCCGTGTTGTAAAGCTTCCCCACGCAGATAATCGATCGCGCGCTGCCCAGCAGATTCCTGGGATCTCTCCGCACTTCAGCCCGGCGGTCCGTCAGATACCGCATCTCCCCGGCGAAGCCGTGATCCACCCACTCCCGGTACCTCGCGAAGTCCCCCACAGGCTCGGCCAATGCAACCCCGGCGAGTTCAAACCCGCACGCCCTCGCCACCCGCTTCACCACCTCGCCGGTCATTCTGTAATGTTAACGTGGACGGCACCCTGGTACTCTTCTGCACCGAGTAGGGTAGGTCCCCGACCTGCCCCCGTCTTGTGGGTCCTGAAACCGGACACCTCCTGACCTTCGCATGCGCGCAGCACGACCTATTGAAAATTCCCCGATCCGTCGATAAGAATACTTGATGCCAAACTGGCCAGACGATCTTTCGAGCTGCACCCTTGAGGAGATCTTCACGTCGGAAATCGACAATCGGGCGTGGTACAAAGAATTGCGCCTTCAGAACACAGCCCTGGTAAATAACCGCCTCGCGAAAGCTATCAGCCAGGACGAATACACTCTCACCCGCAGGAAGACCAGCGAAGCAGCCGCGGAATGCAAGCGCCGGGGAGCAATTCTGGTCCGCGAAATTACGCGCCGCGTTGCGCGCTGAGCGCCTGGCCTTCTCCTGCAGGCTCTGTAGCTCTGGCGAACTCGTTCCGCTCGGCTTCATACCAGGAGCCACACTTCAGAAATTTGATGAAGGACCCAGCCGGACCAAGCTCATCGGTAAATAAGTACTTTGATCCCGGTGAGATGGAAACCTTGCGCTCTGGATGATCCCGATCCCCCGGGCTCCAGGCGCAAAAGGAACACGTAACGGCGTACCTCTTCAGGCTCATCGAAAACCTCTCGATTTCTGACTCTGCTTAGGGTGTCTAACTCAAATTGTAAGGAGTTGTTGTGCAAAAAAGTACCTGCCGATCAGCTTATTTTTATTTTTTAAGAATTCGCTAATCTTTAGTGCTACCCTTCCTCCAGATGCCCTTCCGCATCCGCGCCGTAAACACCGCCTCGGACTCCGAGAATCGAATCCATGACAATCGGGTTGCCGCCGAATATGGATTCCGAGGCGGCCTTGTCCCCGGCGTAACCATCTACGGATATTTGGCTTCCGCTGTAATCGACCGGCTCGGAAAGGACTGGCTGCACCACGGCGCCCTGGACGTCAGATTCTTCGAACCCTTCTACGAAGGCGAAGAAGTGGAGATCTCCATCGCTGGCCTTCTTGAAGGGCGAATCAAAGTAGAAGCCGCCAAGCGAGCCTCCGCAACCGCCTGGCTGCTCAATCTGCCCCCCTCCACCGATTACCCTGCTGAAGCGAACGCCCCCAAACAACCCGCCGAATCGATCCGCACCGGTCAAACGCTCTCAACCCTCGAAAAAACGCTGGATCTATCGAATCAGGGCCTGAGTGCTCCCCTGGACGCATTCATCGGCCCGGAGCGCTACGCAAGTCCCGCTATAGTCCTCGGCCTGGCGAATGAACTTCTGATGCATAATTACGTTCTAGGTCCGTGGATTCATGCCGCGAGCGAAGTCCGCAACTCGGAAGCCGCGCACGATGGCCAGCAGGTCCAGGTCCGCGGTAAAATCGTCGACGCGTATGAACGGAAAGGACATGAATTCGTAGTGCTCGACGCAGCGATCCTGAGCGCCGGCGTTATGCTCAGCCGCATTCGCCACACCGCGATCTGGAAGCCCAGAAAATGACCGGACTCCGCTTCACCTGCCAGCGTGGCTGCATCAATTGTTGTGATCAGGAAGGCTTTGTCTATTTAACGGAAGACGATCTAAAGCGCGCCGCGAAATTCACCAATATGACGCCGCGCGCCTTCGAAAAAAAATACGTCTATCGCACCCGCCACCAAATGCGATTCCGCAAGCCCAAGGAAAAGCAATGCCCGTTTCTCCTGGAACACAGTTGCAGTCTCCACCCCGCCAAACCCACGCAGTGCCGGACCTTCCCCTTCTGGCCGGAACTGGTAGAAAACCGCGCGCAATGGAACCGCACGGGCGAATACTGCCCCGGCATCGGTAAAGGCCCCCTAATCCAAATCGGCACGGCCATGGAAATGGCCGAAGAACACCGCAAAGCCTACCCCGCCGACTACCTTTAAGTGGGGCAGGTTCCCGGCCTGCCCTCTTCTACCTCTGACTCAACCCGCCATCCACCGCAACCAACTGCCCCGTAACAAAATTAGTAGCCGTCAAGAAATACATGACAGCATCCGCAATTTCTTCCGGAGTCCCAGCGCGGCAAGCCGGAGTCTTCGCGATCAACTCCCGAGTCCTCTCATCAAGCTCTCCAAACGGAATCACCCCCGGCGCCACCGAATTAACAGAAATCCGCGGAGCCCAAGCCTTAGCCAGCGCCCGCGTCAACATCACCACTCCCGCCTTCGATGAACAATAATGCGCATGATGCGCCCACGCTTTGATCGCACCCAAGGAGCTGATATTGACGATCTTCCCTCCATCGCCCTTCAGCATGTGCTTCGCCGCCTGCTGGCAGCAGAAAAACGTAGCCTTCAAATTGACCGAGTGAATGAAATCCCAATCCTCTTCCGTAACATCCAGAGGATCGATCCGGGTGAACCGGGCAGCGTTATTCACCAATCCGTCGATGCGCCCAAAATCGCGCGAAATATGGTCGAATAAGGTCTCAATCTCATCGATTTTCGTGAGATTAGCGCGATATAAGGACGCATTAGAACACTCTTTGGCGGTCTCCCGAGCCTCTTCTTCAGACTCATGGTAGTGAATCGCCACCCGCGCACCCTCGCGCGCCAGCCGCAAAGCGATCACCCGCCCAATCCGCTTCGCCGCCCCCGTCACCACAATTACCCGATTATTTAAAGCCGCCACGTCACTATCTTAAACGGTTGGATCGTCATGAACTTCGATATCGTCCGGATCAACCCCGGAAAGCGCCGGCTCCGGCAGCCGTCCTCTCCAATTGGCCCATCCCCAAAAAATCGCCGTGCTCGAACTGAAAACTCCCGCCCAAGCCCCAATAACTCGTGGACTTACGTGGGTCGAAGCCAACCCCGCGATCGCCATCGACAGCATCATGGTCATCCAGTTCCAGCTTTCAATGGTCGCAAACACGCGCCCACGGAATTCATTGGAAACATGCCGCAACTGCTGCGTAACGTTCAAAACACTGCTGACTGCGACGGCGGCACGCGATAAGCCGATGAAAAATAAAGCCCATCCGAAAGTCTTCGCTTGGCTGAACAGTACATACGACCCGCCGTGAATCACATAGCAGATCGAAACCGAGCGTTTGTAATTCTCAAAACTAATCGTCTTTCCAATGCGATGCGCAACCAGGGCCCCGATAATCAATCCGATGCCCGCGCAGCCCCAAATAATGCCGATCCCTGTAGGCCCGCGATGAAAAACTACCTCGCCAAAAACGCTGAATAAAATCTGCGCCGCGCCTCCGCCCGTCGCCCATCCCACTGCAACTAAACCAATTCCCAAGATCAACGGAGACGACTTCATATACCGCAGCCCCTCGGTATACTCATGCCATGGCCGGACAACCTTATCGCCGGAAACGTCCAATCGCTCCGCGCGAAACCCACTTTCAACGTGCAGTCGCGAAATGCACCACGCTGAAAAGAGGAAAGAAAATGCGTTGAACAGAAACGCCAGCTTGTAGCCGAATTGCGAGACCGAAGTTCCTCCCAGAAACGATCCCAGCGTGAGCGTCGTCCATTGCGTCAACTGCGTCAGTGAGTTGGCGGAATGAAGTTCATGTTTGGTCGCGATGGTTGGTAAAATTGACGAACGCCCGCTCGAAAAAAATGGCGAAGCAAACATCAAAGCGCCGCTCAAAAGATAAAGCAGCCAAGTGCGTCCCTGCGGAATCCCGAGAATGAAAAGAATCGCAATGACAGCGCGCACCAAGTCGCTGATAATCATGATGCGTTTGCGGTCCATGCGGTCAAGCAGCACGCCCGCAATCGGTCCCGCCAGTACTGCGCAGATTGCGCGCGAGATCAGAATCCCCGCAACAACCAGCCCCGACCCGGTATTCGCCAGCGCCAGCGCGAACACGGCAACATTGTTATAGTGATCGCCGACCTCGCTGACCACTTGCCCCGACCACATGAACTTGTAGTTGCGATTTTCACGAAGCAGGCCGAGAAATCCGGTCAACTAACCGTTTCCTCCCTGACAGTTACCGAGTTCAGGAAATCATGATCGATTTCATAACCGAACCCGGGCCCGGTGGGTACAGAGATGGTTCCCTGCGGCGATACTTCAACGGCTGGCGCAATAATATCGCGGGTCCAATAGCGTTTGCTGGCTGAAACATCGCCCGGCAAAACGAAATTAGGCAGCGTCGATAAAGCGATATTGTGCGCACGCCCAATTCCGGATTCCAGCATGCCTCCGCACCACACCGGAATCCCGTGCTGCTGCGCGACATCGTGAACCCGCCTGGCTTCCTGGAATCCGCCCACGCGGCCAAGCTTGATGTTGATGATTCCGCAGGCTTTCATGCGGATCGCCTGCTCCGCCTGATGGGCGCTGCGAATGCACTCATCGAGACAAATCGGAGTTTTCAACTTCGCCTGCAATTGCACATGATCGATAATCTCGTCGTGCGCTAAAGGCTGCTCGATCATCATGAGGTTGAACTCGTCAAGTTTCTGCAAACGATCGGCATCGGCCAGCGTATAGGCGGAGTTCGCGTCGGCCATCAACTTGATATTCGGAAACGCCGCGCGCACTTCGCGGATTACGTCGACATCCCAGCCGGGTTTGATTTTCATCTTGATCCGCTGATAACCGGCGTTCACTTCGGTTTCAATCTTCTTAATCAGTTGCGGAACAGAATCCTGAATACCGATTGAAACTCCGCAGCCGATTTCGGTGCGCGATCCTCCGCCGATCTGTTTCGCCAAGGGCACGCCGTTCTTGCGCGCCTCCAGATCCCAGACCGCCGCTTCCAGGCCCCCGCGGGCCATTAAATGCCCGCGAATGTGGGACGTGCGTGAAGAAGTCTCCTCCGGCCCCGCCAGTTCATAGCGAAGAACGCGCGGCGCGACGTAATCCCGCACGATCAGCCACGCGGATTCGGTCCACTCCTCGTTATAAAAAGGATTCTCGCCCGCCGTGACCTCGCCCCATCCCGAAACGCCGTCGGCAACTACTTCCACCAGAACCATTTGGCGTTCGTAGGTGCGCCCGAAACTGGTCTCAAAGAAATGCACCAGAGGCATCCGGATCTGGCGTAAAGTAACGCGTTCTATTTTGATTCCCATGGTGAGAAGAGGTACGTTCCGTTTTCCGCCGACCGTTCGAAGCCGGTTACGGCCAAATTCTTCGAGAAGTTTTCTAGAAACTGATCCGCTACACGCTTCTGAATCTCGCGCGCCTGTGCGAAATCCGCTGCTTTTATCTTATAGATATCGTTTGTAATCGAAATGCGAGCGACGACTTCATGCCGAGGCATCTCGCGCCCTTCGAGCAGCGCCTTTACGCGATCGCTCTGGAGCCACCATTCGGCGTAGCAACGATCCGTCGGCAGGCCTGCGTTTAAGGGACTCGACGTGATTCCGTATTGATTCAACACAAAGCGCCGGACGATGGCGCCCAGGCGTTCAATGTTGAAGAAAGCGTTCTTGATTTCGAGCGGATCGAAAGTCCACTCAATCAAATCGATCCCTTGCCGGATCGCATCGTCGCGCTGCGCGAGTTTGAGCGTACGCCCGAGGCCGGCGTCGCGATATTCCTTCATCACTCCCAACATGTGGCTGTGCAAGTAGCTCTTGGCACCCGCCTTGATGCCCGGAATGGCGACACAAAACCCGACCATTTTGTCGCCGTCGTAGGCGCCGAAAGAATGGCCTCCGATTTTACTCGCCGTGACGAACAGCCGCACCGGCAGTAAATCGATTTCGTCGAATCCCCAGATCGCTTTCTGGAGCTTGACAGCCTCTGTAAATTCCTGAGTTTGCGTTAATTGGCGGATCTCGATCATAGTTTCTTCGCCGCCTGCCCAAGTGCTTCCATCTCGGCGATCGTGGCATCCTCCAAAGGTTTTCCAAGACCCTGTTCAACGTGCGCGAAGCGCTGGCGGAATTTCCCGTTGGTGCGGCGCAAAGCCTGCTCCGGATCGACCTTCAAAAAACGCGCGATATTGACGATGACGAAGAGCATATCGCCCAGCTCGTCTTCCTTCTCATCCTGCGACGATGCGGCGTGCAACTCCGCCAGTTCCTCATTCAGCTTGTCGAAAACCTGTTCGACATTTTCCCAATCGAACCCGGCGGTCGCGGCGCGCGAAGCGATCTGCTGCGCTTCGACCAGCGCGGGCAACGTGCGTGGGACCCCGGTTAGCAGGCCCTTTTTCGCGGGCTTCTCGGTTTTCTTAATCTCATCCCACTTCCGCTTCACGTCATCCGGCGTTTTGGCGTCGCCCTCCGCAAAAACATGAGGATGCCGCCGAACCAACTTGCTATTAATCGCTTCGAGCGAATCGCGAATATCGAAATGACCTTCCTCGGAAGCCATCTGCGCGAAGAACACCGATTGCAGCAGCAGATCGCCGAGTTCTTCGGCCAATCCCTTCCAATCGCGCGAATCGATGGCGTCCATCACTTCGTAGGTCTCTTCGAGCAGGTAGGGCTTTATGGTGTCGAAATTCTGCTCGCGATCCCACGGACAACCGCCGGGAGCGCGGAGGCGGGCCATGATCTCGACAAGGCGAGCGAATGCTTCTCCTGGTTCAGATTTTTGCACGGGAAATTTCAGGTTAACAGAGATTGCTGAAAAAGTAGTGCAGATCGACTCCCTGCGGTCGCGGCTCGGGGTCAGATTGAGGGGACCAGTTTGAATCCGTTGGGAATTGTGAAGAGACTCTTCGAGGGGGGCCCGATCTCGTACGAATCCACGACTCTTTCATATTCAGCAGTCTTCCATCCCAGGATGCCGCGTGCGACTTCTCGGAAAAGCATCATCTCGCAGCCGATGGTTGGGGCGAAGTATGCCTCGTAATCGACACCTTTGGCGTCTTGGCCGCGGTAGCCTATAACGGAAAAGCCTGCAATGGTTGAGTCGGGCATCCTTGCGGTGAAAGGACCTCTCCGAGACTTCGCGTGCGAGCATTGGGGATCATCTTCTTCCCAGTACGGTTGGCTTCTGTGAGGATCGCCCCGGTCAATTTCGTAGGCTTGCTGTTCTCGGTCGATAAAGACGGTGCGATCACGCAGTACTAGCTCAGTGATTTTCCGCGTTTGACGTGGAAATAAATAAAACCGCCACCACTGTGTGCTTCGGGTGTTGGATTGGGTACCGTCGGAGTCAACCGCTTCGACAGATTCTGATCGCATCATGCCTTCGAAGTTCAGTTCCCGTCCGAAGCCGGACTCGTGAAAACGCACAGTGCGGCACGGAATATGGACGATATCAACGACGCAGGCTCCGGTCCAATCCAGTCGCTTTCGAGGCTGTGAGTCGCTCGGCTTGGGCGATTGTCCGGATGCGAGTGCGACGACGATTGCGAGGGCTGCCTTGTGGCGGGTCATCTATGGCAATCTTAACCAGATTTGGGATCGGCGGGGACCGTCGCGGTTCGGTGGGCGCCAAGCGTCGACACGACTGTCGACGCGGCACGCCTGGAGGCGCGCGCCACATTCATTTGTCCGGGGTGTCGCGGTTACAACTTTGAATTGCACCCGAGGGGCTTACATTTTAGCGCGACCGCGGCGATGATCGCTACGGTTGCAACCACACCGATGCCCACGATGATCAAGACATTTCGCGTGGTGTGCGATTTGTAGAGTTTCACCGATGCAACGTCGTCGAAGGCAATCTGGCGATCGGGCGCAGGTGTGCTGACCAGAGTGAATCCGGCGTCGGTCACGGCTCCCCGTGCGCCGCGAAGTTTTTCTTTGGTCTTCAGGCGAAGTTCCATGCGCGCTCCCTGCGGCATGGCTGCAATTTGGGTCGACACCGCGGATGTATCGGCTTTCAGCGTTCCCAACGCTAGAATCACCGCTAACAGTTGTCGCATCTCGGCTCTCCAGTGCAATCGAGTATACACGCACCGGAGGTCGACGTTCTCGAAAACATGGCCAGCAACAAGCCGCCTGGATAGGCGACTGCCCGCCAAAATTGGCGGCCCCACAAGAAACGACGTCGATCAAATGGCCGAACCTGTTACCTTAGCCGGTTACTTTTGGGGTGAGCATCCACTGGAGGATGCCGTGTGGATGGGCGGTGTAGCTGTGGATGTCGATGCGGACCAGTGCGGCTTTCTTGAACTCGACCATTTCCTGCGTTGAGCCTAACAGGAACGCGACGGTTTGGGAGAACAGAGGCTCGTGGCCGGCTAACAGGATCGACGGCTCGTCCTGGTGCTCCCGAACGGCGGACCAGAGAGAGGGCGGGGAAGAGTCCGGGATCAGCGAGCCGCTGCGCAGGATCTTTCCCTGATAATCGAGCTCGGCTGCGGCGATTTCGGCGGTCTCAAGGGCGCGTTTGTAGGGGCTCGAAATGATGAGCGACAGCTCGACGCCGGCCGCTTTGGCCCGCTTCAGAACTTTGCGGAGTTTCTGTTTACCCTCCTCCGTCAGCGCACGATCGGGATCGCGGCCGGTGGCCGAATGATCCTCGGCGATGCCATGACGGAGGAGGTAGAGTTGCATCAGTTGTTCTTTTGCGGAACGGTAACCGCGGGGATGTTGGAATCGCGCACCAGTTTGTTGAACTGCGCGACATCTTCCTTCAGCAGTTTGTCGGCGGCGCGGATCTGGGCGTTGGCCTCGCTGGCCAAGCCTTCGTAAACGACGTTTGATTGCTTGGTGGGTCCGGCGTCGGTGGACTGGATGACGCCCAAAAGCGCGCCGAGCCGGTTGTTGAGCTTGATCGGGAAGTTCAGAGGATCCTGGCTGCTCTGATTTTTGATCTGGTAAAGCTCCTCCTCGACTGCGGTGAGTTTCTTATCCAGATCGCGCGCGGCGTCGGCGACCTTCTTGGCCGCGGCGTCATCCTTGAGGCGAGCGGCGTAATCTTCGAGCTGCTTCTTCGCGCCGCGAATATCGATCACCGCCTGATTCACCTGCGACAATTTATCGCGCACCTGAATAGAAAGCGAGAGCTGAGCGCTGAACTCGGCTGGAGTAGTCTTAAGGCGCGGATCGTTCTTCACCACAAATTGCTGCGTTTGTGTTTTGTCAGCCACCGTCAGCTTTACGGAGTAGGTGCCGGGAACGATGAGGGGACCGCGCGTCGATCCGGCCCACATGATGAGGCCGGGGAACGTGGTGGCGTCGGGATAGTGCATATCCCAGACGAAGCGATTCATTCCAGCTTGGGCGGGGGCACGGGGCGGTCCGCCGAAGCCTCCGCGGCCTCCGCCGCCTCCTTCCTGCTCGTCCGGTATGAAGCCGACGTCAGCGGCGACCGGACGGTTCGGCGCGTTGCTCGAATACTTGTTGACCAACTTGCCCGCGGCGTCGAGGATTTCAATCTTCACCTCGCCGGTGGGACGATCCTTCAGCCAATAGTCGATGATGGCGCCGGTGGGTGGGTTCTGGCCTACTGCGACCGGTGTGCGATTGCCTCCGCCGCCGCGTCCACCGCCTTCGGCTCGAATGGTTTCTTTAGGGGCGAAGAGGCGCACGTCGTCGGCCGGCGCTGCGCCTTTCAACTCGCGGAGCAGTGGGAGATCGTCCATGATCCAGAACGCGCGGCCCTGCGTGGCGACAACCATTTCATCGTCGCGCTTATGGAAGGCGATATCGGTGATGGGCACGATGGGCAGGTTGAGCTGAATGGATTTCCAGTTCGCGCCATCGTCGTACGAAACATAGATTCCGAATTCCGTTCCGGCGAAGAGGAGGCCTTTCTGCTTCAGATCTTCGCGGATGACGCGCGTGAAATGATTGGTGGGAATTCCGTTGACGATCTTCGTCCAGGATTTGCCGTAGTCGCTGGTTTTATATAGATACGGGCGATAATCGTCGGATTTATACATCGTGGCGGCAACGTAGGCGGTGGCGGGATCGAACGGCGACGGCTCGATGGCGTTGATCTGCGACCATTCCGGAAGAATGTCTTTGCCTGGTGTGACGTTAGTCCAGGTTCTACCTCCGTCGCGAGTCAGGTTGATAAGACCGTCGTCGGAGCCGACCCAAATGAGTCCCTTGGTGATGGTCGATTCGTTGACCGTGAAGATGGTGCAGTAATATTCGATGCTGGTGTTGTCCTTGGTGATGGGACCGCCGGAGGAACCTTGACGAGTCTTGTCGTCGCGCGTGAGGTCCTTCGAAATCGGCTCCCAGCTCTGACCTTCATCGGTGCTCTTAAACAGGACGTTCGCGCCCGCGTAAATCACTTTCGGATCGTGCGGCGAAATGATAATCGGGAAGCTCCATTGGAAGCGGTATTTCAAATCGGCCGCAGGGTGCCCCATCGGATTATCGGGCCATGGATTGATGTTCCGCTGCACGCCGGTAAAAGCGTCGAAGCGCGTGATCAGATTGCCGTAGGAACCGGCGTAAACGACGTTCGAATTGCGCGGATCGGGCGCGATCCAGCCGCTTTCGCCGCCGCCGACGTCGTACCAGTCGCGTTCGGTGATGCCTCCGCGGCCGCGCGTGGCGGTGCGGACGGTGGTGTTGTCCTGCTGCGCACCGTAAGCATGATAAGGAAAATCGTCATCGAGCGCGACGCGATAGAACTGCGCGGTGGGCTGATTGTTTTCACTGCTCCAGGTGCGTCCCGCGTTGAAGCTGATGTTGGCGCCGCCGTCGTTCGATTCGATCATGCGCTGCGGATCGTTGGGGTCGATCCAAAGGTCATGATTATCGCCGTGGGGCGTTTGAATGGACGTATAGGTGCGTCCGCCGTCGTTCGAGCGATAGACGCCGGTGTTGAGGACGTAGACGGAGTCGGCATTCTTCGGGTCAGCGTAGATGTGCGTGTAATACCAGGCGCGCTGGCGCAAGTCGCGATCCTGATTGACGCGCGTCCAGGAAGCGCCGCCGTTATCGGAGCGATAGACGCCTCCGTCGTCGGCTTCAACGATGGCCCAGACGCGGTCGGAATTCGCGGGGGAGACGGTGACGCCGATTTTGCCTTGAATCCCGCGCGGCATGCCGTTTGCGTGAGTGAGATCGCGCCAGGTTTCGCCGCCGTCGGTCGATTTCCAGAGGCCGCTATTCGGACCGCCGCTTTCGAGACTGTAAGGCGTGCGGTAAACTTCCCAGAAAGACGCGTAGAGAACGTTGGAATTATTCGCGTCCATCACGATATCGACGGCTCCGGCTTTGGGGCCTCGGGTCAGGACCTGTTTCCAGGTGGTCCCGCCGTCGAGCGAGCGATAGACACCGCGCTCTTCGTTCGCGGCGAACTGGTGGCCGAGGGCGGCGACGAATACGATATTCGGATTCTTGGGATTGACGATGACGGCGCCGATTTGCTGGGTCTGTTCGAGTCCCATGTGTTTCCAGGTGCGGCCCGCGTCGGTGGATTTATACACGCCGTCGCCCGGGGAGGCGTTGCCGCGGATGCAGGCTTCGCCCATGCCGGCGTAGACGATATTCGGGTCGGATTCCGACACGGCGAGTGCGCCGACGGACCCGGTGGCGAGCTGGCCGTCGGCGACGGGGAGCCACGAACCTCCCGCGTCGGTGGTCTTCCAGATGCCGCCTCCGGTCGCTCCGAAATAATAAACCTGGGGCTGCGAAGGGATGCCGGCGACGGCGGTGACGCGTCCTCCACGGAAGGGTCCGATGGAACGGTAGCGGATGTCGCGAAGAGGACCTTGCGTGGTTCGCGGCGCGTCGGCATTCTGTGCTCCGCGGCGTTGGGCAGGGGCGGGGAGGGAGCAGAAGACCAATAATACGAGCGATAGTAGGCGTTGCATCAAATGAAATTTTAGCAGGTGCGGGAACTCGAGCCGGGGGACGGCTCTACCCAGCGCACTCGCAAAAGAGTATAACGATAGTGACGGAATTATGAATATTATCAAGGCGAATCAAAAATATGAGGCGTGGCTGCACCAGCGGATTCCGTTGCTCGAGGAAGATCTGGCGCATAAGCATGAGTTGATGAGCACGGCTCCTTTTCCGTTTTTGCGTGCGACGTTTTATCGGTGGGCGCAGACGTGGCCGGTGGTGTCACCGACAACGGCGGCGGCTCCACTGGTGCTGGGGGTGGGCGATCTGCATGTCGAAAATTTCGGGACGTGGCGCGATATCGAGGGACGTCTGGTGTGGGGCATCAACGATTTTGACGAGGCCTGCTGGCTTCCGTACACCTGTGATTTGGTGAGGCTGGCGACCAGCGCGCATTTCGCGATCGCGGGGGATCATTTGAAAATGATCACGCCGGCGAAGGCGTCGAAGGCGATTCTGGACGGCTATCGCGCGGGATTGAAAGCGGGTGGCCGCACGTTCGTGCTGGCGGAGCACCATCCGGTGCTGCGGCAAATGGCTGTGGAGCGGTTGAAGCAGCCGGAATTGTATTGGGAAAAGATGCTGGCGCTCAAGACGCTGACCGCGAAAATCCCGGCGAGCGCCATGAAATCGCTGCGGCGAATGATGCCTGGTCCGAAGTTGAAATTTCGGGTGGTGCATCGCGTGGCGGGCCTCGGAAGCCTGGGACGATTGCGATTCGTCGCGCTGGCGGATTGGCACGGCGGCAGCGTGGCGCGCGAAGCGAAGGAATTGACCACGTCGGCGTGGCTGTGGGCGCATTCGGCGAAGCCCAAGGTGAAAATTTTCTACCAGACGATTTTGGATTGCGCCGTGCGGTGTCCCGATCCGTTCGCCAAACTCTGTGGGCGTTGGATGCTGCGGAGGCTGGCGCCGGACTGTTCGCGGATCGAGCTGGCCTCTTTGCCGGCGACGCATGACGCGGTGAAATTGTTATTGGCGATGGGATGGGAAACAGCGAATGTCCATTTGGGCAGCGGGAAGACGTCGGCGCTGAGACGCGATTTAGAGAAGCGCCCGTCGGGCTGGCTGCATCGGGCGGCGGAGGAGATGTTCGAAGCGACGACCAAAGATTGGGAGGACTGGCGGAAGTTTCATAAAACCGCGGTTTCCTCGATCAAACGTCCTTCCGCGAAGCGCGCGTAGTCGAGTAGCTTTGCATCGATCAAGTCGGTCGAACCTTTCAAAATGAGATCCGCGAGGATCTTGCCCGTTGCCGGCGAATGCATCACGCCGTGTCCGCTGAATCCGTTGGCGAAATAGAATCCGCCGACGCCGGGCGCCGCGCCGAGGATGGGATGATGGTCCGGCGTCATCTCGTATAATCCCGCCCAGGCACGCGATGGATTTACTTCCAGGTGTTCGAATACCGGCACGCGATTGACGGCGCGGATGAGGATCTTTTCAACGAATCCGCGATCGAAAGTGGTATTGAAACCCGGCTTCTCGTCGGGATCGTTCCAGGCCAGCAGCAAACCGCGTCCTTCCGGTCGAAAATGAAAGCCGGTGGACATGTCTACGACCATGGGCACGCTGTGCTCGACCCGGTCGAACGGCTCGGTGGGCACCAGCATGCGGCGCAGCGGCTCAACCGGAAGATCGATGCCGGCGAACTTCGCCACCTCCGCCGCCCATGGGCCGGCGCAATTGACGACCGTGCGCGTCGCGATCGTGCCTTGCGTTGTCTCGACCCCCGCGATACCTTTCGCATCGAGCGAAAGTCCGGTCACCCGCGCGTCGCGGTTCAGCTCAGCGCCTTGATCGACGGCGCGAAGAGTGAAGCCGTTCATGACGCTGTAGGGATCGACGAATCCGTCGGTGGAACAGAAGCTGCCGCCGATAATATCGTCGGAGCGAAGTTGAGGGACCATCTGGGCGATGTCATCGCGACTCACGAGAGAGGCGGTTTTAAGACCGGCCGCGACCTGGCGCTGGTGATTCTCGCGTAGATAATCGAGATGGAGCTCGGTCGTCGCCATGAACAAATATCCTTGTGCGCGATAGCCCGAAGGGTATCCCATGGTCCGCTCGAAATCGTGAAAAAAGGGAATCGAGTAGAGGGACATCGCGATATTTACGGGGGTCGAAAACTGCGCGCGCACGCCGCCCATGCTTTTGCCGGTGGAACCTTTTCCCTGGCTGCTCTCGCGTTCGAGAATCACGACGTCGCAACAGTCTGCCTTGGTGAGCTGATACGCGATGCTCGCGCCGACAATTCCTCCGCCAACAATCACTACGTCTGCCGATTTACGCATGAAGAATTGATTCTAGCCCATGCTCGATCGGGTCAGCGACGATCCTCCGTCGCACGCATAGACCGCGCCGGTGATATACGACGCCGCCGGCGAGCAGAGGAATAACGCCAGGTCCGCGAGCTCGTCTTTCGTGCCATAACGGCCCAGGGGAACGCTCTTCTCCGCAGCCGCGCGCGCCTCCGGAGTGGGCGCAAGGCGGCGCATGCCCTCCGTATCGTCGGTCGGCCCCGGCGTGATGCAGTTCGCGCGAATTCCCAGCGGACCCCACTCAATGGCGAGCGTCTTCATCAGCAGTTCGATCCCGGCCTTGGCGGCGCACACGTGCGCCTGATTCGCGATCGCCATATGCGCGTGATTCGCGGAGATGCTGATCACCGATGCTCCGGGCTTGCGCAGCGATTCGTACGCCGCGCGGCAGGTGTTAAAGGTGCCGAGCAAATCGATGTCGATCACGGCCTTGAATCCGTTCGCCGACATCCCCGCGACTGACGCGGGAAAATTCCCGGCAGCGCCGCACAGCAGAATGTCGATTTCCCCCAACTCGTCGCGGGTCTTCTTGATCGCGGCCTCGACCGCGGCATAATCGCGAACATCGAGAGCCGCAGTTTCGGCGAAGGCCCCAGCCGCGCGAATCGCCGAGGCAGCGGCATCCAGCTTCTCCTGCTTCCGCCCGACCAGCACGACCTTGGCCCCGTGTTCCGCGAAACGCTCCGCCATGCGCTGTCCGATACCGCTGCCGCCTCCGGTAACGAACGCGACCTTGTCCTTTAATAGATGTTCGCGGAATATGCTTGCCATTCTGGCAACGATACCACTATTTCAAAATCACGAAAAAGGCGAATCCCACCGCGAAGGAGAGGACGCCGATCACTCCAATGGCATCCAGGAATTCCGGCAATCTGGTGGGCGCGGGGAGGCGAACCCGGTTTCGAACGGAAGCAGCCAGGCGCGCAGGCGCCGACGTCCCGGCAAACGCCCGCGCCAGTTCGTCGTCGATTTCTTTAAACTCGTCGAGCGCCACTATCGGCCTCCTTTATCATCGTAGCGAGTTGTTGGCGCGCCCGGTGAAGATGCGTTTTCACGGTGCCCACCGGCAGGTCCAGCATGCGTGCGACCTCCTCATAGGATCGATCCTCCATGTAAAACAGCATCATCACCTGCCGGTAATTCGCGGGCAACTGGCTGACCAGGTGAACGATGTCGCGTTGCCGGTCCGGCGCATCGGGACCGGATCTTTCCGCCGCCTCGATCGGCGCGGACGGACGTCTTTTTGAGATCGCCGTCAGACAGACATTACGCGTGATCGAAAAAATCCAGGTTCCGGGCGACGATTCACCTCGATAACGGTCGAGCGCCTTCCAGACGCGCAAAAAACTCTCCTGCGCGGCGTCCTCGGCCTGCGCGCGATCGCCCAGCATCGAGTAGGAAAGCCGGTAAACTTTGTCCTGGTACGAGAGAAGCAGCGCCTCAAACGCATCCGTGCGGCGTCCGGACTGAAGCAGCCGCGCGATGTTCTCTTCGGACGCCATCCTTTCGATTAGACCTCGCCCAAGGTCCGTAAAGTTTCAGGAGCGTGTTGAAACTTTCGCGCCATGCCTCAAGTCTCAATGGGCATGAGTGCATCTTTATTTGTCACCTTGCTGATCGCTTTTTTCACCGTGTTCCTCGCCCTGGCCTACCGGTATCACATGCGGGAACTAGATCACAAACAAACGCTGGCCGCGATTGAAAAAGGCGTGGACCCTCCGCTCCCGCAGGCCGCGCCGTGGACTCCCCGCACCTATCTGCTGCACGGCATGATCTGGCTGTTCGCGGGGATCGCCGCGTTTGTGGCGCTCACGGCCGTGGCCGTAACTTCGCGCAGGCCATTTCCGGCAGAAATCACGGTGCGGGCCGCGACCGAGGCTCGCGAGCACGGCGCTACGCCGGAGGAGGTTCAGATGATTCTCAAAGGCCGCGAAGAGGAAGGGTTTCCGATCGGCCTCGGTTTTCTGGGACTCATCCCGATCGGCGTCGGACTCGCCTATCTCCTCTTTTATAGGGTCGAAAGCAAGAAACTGCTATCCTGAGATCTGGCGTGCGTACCGCATGCCCAGTTGTATCTGGAGCCGCACTTAGTTTGGGGCTATAAAAAGCGAGGTGAGTCGAGTTTGGCAGAAGTCCACATCCAGGACGGAGAAACCCTGGAAAGCGCGCTGCGCCGTTTTAAACGCAAAGTCCAGCAAGAGGACATCATCAAGGAAATCAAGAGACATTCCTTCTACTTGAAGCCGGGTGAGAAGCAGCGCACCAAGGAAGCCTTAGCGCGCAAGCGCAACCGCAAAAAGCGTACAAGGGACACCGAGTAACGCATCGACATCACCGATCGATAACCAAGGGGCAGGCTCTCAGAGCTTGCCCTTTTTTTGTTTCACGCAAAGACGCAAGGCTCGCAAAGAAAATTAGTTACCAAGGAAAGTCTTTGCGAGCTTCGCGCCTTTACGTGAAAAGCCTTCTCCCCAATAAAAAAAGGCGGGCCCGGTTTCCCGGAACCCGCCTTGTGGTCTCACCCCTCGCTCCCTAAGGCGCGTAGGTGACCGTGACCTCCTGCGTGGTGGACATGCCCTTGCTGTCCGTCACCGTCAGGTTGAAGTAGTACGGACCAGGCGTCGGCCCGAGGACGATGGTCGTGGTCGCCGAGCTCGGATTGACGATCTCCGCCGAGCCGTAAAGCGCAACCCACTGGTACGTCAGCGGATTGTTGCCCGCAGGGCTGCTCGAACCGGAGGCGCTGAGCTGGAAGCTGCGCACCGTCGTCGTCTGGCTGCTACCGCCGGAGATGACGATAGTCGGCGGTTGCGCGGCAGGCGGCGTGGTCGAGCCTACCGTCACCGTCACCGACTTGCTGGCCGTCACGCCGTTTTCACCCGTCGCGATACACATGTAGGAAGTGCTCGCCTGCGGGTACACCGTGTAGGTGATGTTCGGCGTCAGGAACGTCAACCCGGCCATGGTGATACTAGCCGCGTTTTGCGTCTGGCAGTTCAACACCACCGCTCCGCCCGGCGTAGTGGAAGGATTCGGAGTCGCCGTGAAGCTCACGATGACCGGGTTCGGTATCTGGTTCACCGTCACCGTAGCGGTTGCCGTTACACTGCCGTTGGCGTTGGTCGCCGTCAACGTGTAGGTCGTAGTCGCCGACGGGGTCACGCTCTGCGAACCCGCCGCTACCACTGTGCCGAGAGTCGAAATCGTCTGCGACGTGGAATTATCGACCACCCACAGCAAGGTCGAGCTCTGGCCGCTCAGGATGGTCAGCGGCGAAGCCGAGAACTGGACAATCCTCGGCAGCGCGCCCGCGGTTACCGCAACTGCGATGCTGCACGAAGTGGTTTGCCCGTTGGCTCCGTTGGCCGTGACCGTGTAGGTCGTGCTGGTCGTCGGCGATACCACCACCGTACCGCTCAGACCCTCAGCGCCAACGCCCGGTGCGATGTTCACCGAGGTCGCGTTCTGCGAGGTGTAATACAAGGTCGCCGATTCGCCGACCATGATATTGGCAGGCGATGCGTAGCAAGCCGTCAGCGCGGTTTGCGGGGCCGAGACCGTTACGGTCGCGGTGGCGTTGACGCTGCCGTTGGCGTTGGTCGCCGTTAACGTGTAGGTCGTGGTCACGGTCGGCGAAACAGGATCTGTGCCGTTCAACGCAACCGAGCCGATGCTCGAGATGGTGACCGTGGTAGCGTTCGTGGTCGACCATGCCAGCGTAGCGGATTGGCCCGCCGTAATGGATGTCGGATTCGCCGTGAACGAAACAATCTGCGGACCCGTTGACGCGGCCGTCGTTACATAAACCTGCGCCGAGTTTTGCCCGCCGTAGTTATCCTTCACTGTCAAGCGGAAGGCGTAGGACTGGGCTGCGGTCGCCGTGAATGTGGTGATCGGGGAGGTCGGCGAATTCAAAGTGACCGACGGACCCGCGATTTGCGTCCACTGATAGGTCAGAGGGAAGCCGTCAGGCGAGTAGGAAGCCGATCCATTCAGCGTGATCGTGCCCGCCGGAACGCCGATCTGGTTCGGACCCGCATTGGCCACCGGAGGCGTCTCGCCCACGTGCACCAGTCGCGTCACGACGTTGTAGCGCACCCGCGGAACGTCCACCGGAGTCGGAATACCCGAGGAAACGAATTCCCTCGGACGCATCAGGTTGCCTAATTGGACGCCGGCCACCGCGCGGCCCGTATTGCCCTGCGGCGCCAAATAGCTCTCGTTCACGCCGCCTTCCACGGTAAACGCGACGTGCGTATTGATCGGGAAGACAAAGCGCAGAGTGCCGCCCGGACGATCCGCCGCGACGTAGCTCTTGATATACCCGATGTTGCCTTCCAGGTACGCATTGCCAAACAGGGCAACGGTAGCGCTGATACCCACCTGATCGGCGATCTTGAGGTACTTCATCGTGAATAGATCGGTAGATATGTAACCGGTCTGCGGATTCACGTAAGACGCGTCGTAGACCCGCGCATTATCCAGGAAACCCTTGGTTCCGAAAATTCCCAGTTTGCCCCATTTGAACAGGTAGTCCACCGTAAGGGCGGCCTGGCCCAGGTTCCCGCTGTTCTGCGCTCCGTCCACAAATGCGTTCTTGAAGCTGGCGAAGAGGCCGGCTTGCATCCGCCCGACGCGGTCCACTAAACCGATATCGAACTGGCCTTCGCGGTTGCGGTTGGCGTACAAATACTCGCCTTGCGCCTGCAACGCATAGTGCTCCCCGAACACGCCGAAGAAGCGGCCCTTGCCGGTAAAGCTCACATGGCCGTCTTGATCTGCGCCGACGTTCATGCCCAGCAACTGGAAGCGCGAATCCACCTGTTTCACTGGCGGAGCAGCAGGCAACGTCACCGGCGGCGGAGGAGGCTGATTGACCTTCGACTCCAGAACCGATTGCTGATTCTTCAGCGCGTCAAGATCTCTCTTCAACTGTGCGTTCTGATCCGCGAGATCCTTGAGAAGACGGGCAATATCGTCGAGCTTGTCGAGCCGCTTTAGCACTTCCGTGCAGCAGTCCGTCATGCCTTTGGGAGTTTCCATGGCCCGGATCGCATCGCCGGGGCCGCCTGCGCCTACCACGCCGCCGGATTCGTTCATCACCGTCAATACCACGCGGCGGTTCATCCAGCGGGCTTCATCCGTCTTGCTGAAGGTCGGCCTTTGGCCGGGATATTTCGGGTCCACTTTACCGCGCGTTCCGGTTGTGATCTGGCCGGCGCTCGCGCCGTACTTGACTAAGAAGTCGCGCACCGTATCGGCGCGGGCTTGCCCGAGTTTTTCGTTGTAAGGGCCGCCGCCGATAATATCGGTGTGGCCTTCCACCCGCACCTTGTAACCAGGGTGCGTCTGCAACAGTTCCGCCACGCGTAAGAGGCTGGGGTATCCGTCTACCAGTACCGATGAATTAAACTCGAAATTGATTTCTTCCCAGTCGTTCTTGGAAGCCTTCGTATCCAGACCCTGGGCGCTAACCCCGATTGCCACTAACGGCAACACCGCACACAACGCGGCAAACCTGTTTAACATGTTGACCCTCCTCAACTCTGCAACAACTCTACCGTAATTTGTTTTAGAACTTAAACTGCTGCTAATAGACCCTGAACCCTAGAATACACCAAACGAAGAAGAGATACGCTACACGACTTTTACGTTTCTGAAAAAAATCGACTTGCACTTCCCACTTCCGACTGTCCATAATGGAAGCCGAGCTTGACGGACGGACAGTCGCTCGCGGTTTTTTTATGATTTCCGCGGGAGGAAAGTCCGGTCTCCATAGGGCAACATGCCGGCTAACGGCCGGGGGGGCTCGCTCAATGCGAGTTTTACGGAAAGTGCCACAGAAAACTATACCGCCTGTCGTGTATTTTGGCAGGTAAGGGTGAAAAGGTGCGGTAAGAGCGCACCGCAGCCGCAGTAATGCGCGCTGGCAGGGCAAACCCCATGCGGAGCAAGACCAAATAGGGGAGGAGGAGCGGCCCGCTCCGTTAAGACTTCCGGGTAGGTCGCAGGAGCCGTTGAGAAATTAACGGCCCCCCTTTTAGAGGGAAGATGAATGACTGTCGCTTCGGAAACGAAGTACAGAAACCGGCTTATAGTCCGGCAAGCTCTTTAGAATTTATCGCGATTTACGGGCGAATTACTTACCGCGAGCGCCGCCCATGCCGCCGGCGCTTCCGCCCGCATGACCGCCACCGCTGCTCATGGAACCGCCGCCGCTGCTCGCCCCGCCGCCGCTAAATCCGCCGTTGCTCAACCCGCTGCGCGCCGCACTGCTAGCCGATGCCGAATTTCCGCTGCCGTACGATCCGCGCGGAGCCATGGCCGCACTACCGCTGCCGTTGTAATGCGGCGACGTCGAAGAAGCGCCGATCGGGAATGCGCTGCCGCCAAAACCGCCCGAAGGAACGAAATAACCGATATTAGTCGGGCTGTAGAACGGATAACCGAACGGACTGTAATACATGCTGTTCCCATACGGCATGTAGGTGAACATTCCGTACCACGGATTATAAGCCCAGTTGCCCATACCCATCATTCCCCCGCCGTAGCCGTATCCGGGCGAGAAACTGGAGCCGGAATAACCGGAGCTGGAAGCGGTCCGGGCGGAAGAGACATTCGCCTGCGCCAGATACTCTGACCGGCGGGCGGCCCAGCGCATAAACGCGTCCGTGTCCTTCACATCGAAGCCGCTCATATCGAGCACCGCGCCGAGCAGAACTTCGCGGCCTTTGCGGGCCACCAGGGTCTGATTTCCAGCCGTCACTCGCGCTTCGCCATCGTAAACGCGGAACTTGCCGGGATCGGAATCGATCCGGTACAAGCCCTTTTTCGTGAGTTCGATATGGGCGTCGTTATAGAGAACTGTGATCGCGTTCGACTGCAACAATTCGCCGACTTCGACAATCGCGGACCCTGTCAACACCGAAAGGCGCGTGTCGGAGCGGCTATTGGACACCATTTGAAAGGAGCTGTTTTCGGCGATGCGCAGAATCACGCCCGGGGTTAGGAGCACTTCCGCCCGGCCATCTTCGGCGGCCAGTGTCTGGCCGTTTTTAACGTCCGGAAACTCGGCAAATTTCGGCTGCACCGGTTGTCCGTCGAGCGTCACCGTCCCTTCGACGAAGTGAATCACGCCGGAGTGCGCAGAAATAACCTGCTGTCCCCACGCCGACGTTGTACCGACCAGCAAAACAGCCAACGGAAGTCGATTCATCTGAAACTCCTATGTATGTAATAATGCGCCTTTTGCAATCGTGCGTCAAGGCGTCTGAGAAGCATATATATTGGATAGTATGCAAGCGGCGGTTTTGGCCGTAACGTTTTTCCGCGACGTTCTGCCCATCCTTCAGAATCACTGCCAGGAATGCCACCGTCCCGGGCAGATCGCTCCCATGCCGCTACGTACTTATGACGAAACCCGGCCTTGGGCGAAGGCGATTCGGGACCAAGTACGGTTGCGCAAAATGCCTCCGTGGCCGGCCGATCCTTGCTGCGGGCATTTTTCGAACGACCGGTCGCTGCGCGCTCAGGATATCGAAACCCTCGTAAAATGGGCAGATTCGGGTGCTCCCAAAGGCGATCCGCGAGATGCTCCGACGGAAAAATCATGGCCTGACGGTCTACGCAGCGATTTGACGCTGGCGATGAATAAGGCGTTTCAAGTTCCGGCATCCGGTGCGGTCGAATACCAGTATTTTCCGATACCTACCGGTTTCAAAGAGGACCGGTGGGTGCAAGCCGTGGAGGTCAGGCCGGGCGATCGAACGGTGGTACATCATATTGTCGTCTACCTTCGGGAACCTGGGTCCACCTGGACGCATGGTGCGACAAAGTCCGATATTCTAACGGTTTACGCGCCTGGGTCGATGCCCGATTCATGGCCTGAGGGGATGGCGAAGCTGATCAAAGCGGGGTCCGATCTGATGCTGGAGATTCACTACACTCCCAAGGGAAAGCCAGTGTCGGACCGGACGTCGGTTGGCTTGGTTTTCGCGAAAGAGTCGCCGGAAAAGCGGGTGCTCACGCTCCAGTTGAATAACGATCACTTCTTGATCCCGGCGGGGGAAAAGGACGATCGGGTCACGGCCTGGGGTTCGATCCCGAACGATGCTTTGCTGTTGAGCTTCTTCCCACACATGCATCTGCGCGGAAAATCGTTCTTATTTGGTCTTAATGACGGCAATAAGGGCTTCCAGACACTCTTAAATGTCCCTAATTACGACTTCTATTGGCAGCTCTCGTACCGATTGAAAACGCCGATTCCGCTCAAAAAGGGAATGCAGCTTCAGTGTTGGGGGACGTTTGATAATTCAGCGAATAATCCACGAAACCCGGATCCTTCCGTTGATGTCACCTATGGGCAGCAGAGCTGGGAAGAGATGATGATCGGGTTTTTCGACATCGCGGTGGATGTGAGTGTCGGGAAACCGCAGTTTTTCACGCGGTAATCGCCGCACTGACGCGCGGGGTTTTTTTAAAGACGCGGTTTAGGACTGTGATTGCCCGGTCTACGTCCTGTTCGGTGAGGATATAGGGCGGGAGCATCCGCAGCACCGTGTCGTGGGTGCAGTTGATCAACAGGCCTTCGGCCATGGCGTCCAGCACGATCTGTTTGCCGGGGATATCTAGGTCCACGCCGATCATGAGGCCTACGCCGCGCACTTCTCTGATGAAGCCGTAGCGCTTGGCTAGTTCTGTCAGGCGCATGCGGAAATAGCTGCCGGTCTCGCATATTTTGGGCAACAGAGGGTCCAGCAGATCGAAGAATTCCAGGGCGACCCGGCAGGCCAAGGGGCCTCCACCGAAAGTCGAGCCGTGCATGCCGGAGGTGATCGAAACGGCCGCGCGCTCATTGGCAGCGATGAAACCGAGGGGGATTCCGCAGGCTACTGGTTTTGCGGCGACCATTACGTCGGGCAGGATCACTGGGTCGAACATCTGATAGGCGAAGTAGGTGCCCGGACGGCCGACTCCGCATTGGATCTCGTCGAACACCAGCAGGGCGTTGTAACGGTCCGCGAGCTCGCGCGCTTTGCGGACGTACTCTTGGGTCATCGGGAAAATACCGCCTTCGCCCTGGATCAGCTCGAGAACAATTCCAGCGGTATGCTCGTTTACCATCTGTTCTAGCGCGGCGATGTCGTTGCGCGGGACGAAGTGGGCTCCGGGCACTAACGGCTCGAAATCGCGGCGGTATTTTTCCTGGCCGGTGATGGAAAGAGCCCCGAAAGTGCGGCCATGGAAGGAATTTTCGAGAGACACGACGTGGTACTTGGCGCGATCGATTTTGGTCCCATGCGCGCGCACCATTTTTAATGCGCCTTCCATTGCCTCGGCGCCCGAGTTGGAGAAGAACACGCGGTCGAGGCCGCTGACTTTCGCGATGCGTTCGGCGAGAGGTCCCTGATACTCGTGGTAGTAGAGATTGGATATGTGGAGCAGCAGGCCGGCTTGTTCCCGGATGACCTTGGTGAGGCGGGGATGCGCGTAGCCCAGCGCGTTGACGCCGATGCCGGCGATGAGGTCGAGATAACGTTTGCCGGCCGTGTCGTACACATAGCACCCTTTGCCCCGGTGGATGACTAGCGGAAAGCGGGCGTAGTTTTGGAGGAGGTATTGTTTTTCGAGCTCGATTACGGACGGATGTTCGACGGGAGCGGCTACGGGGGATTCCATATATTTATCATAGCGGCGAAGGATTGGGATATGGAAAAAACCGATTCTAGCTGATGATGAACGCTGGTCGAAAACAAGAATCTGGCGCGGCTGGTCGGTGTTTAAAAGTGCCGGAGCGTAGACACGAGTGTCAACGCGGCATGCGCGAGTCGAGTGCGCCACATGCGACCAACGGGTGGGAGTGGGTGAGCTTTCCAGGGCGCTTTAAATGGACTGGTGATTGGCCTGATGGCGGGAGTTAGCTGAGGAGAGGGGCGGGTCTTTTTCCGTAGCGGTTGATTGAGTATTCGACGGAACAGGACGATTTTAATCGCCCCTTTTAGCCGCTGATGAACGCTGATGAACGCTGATCGAAAACAAAGGCGTTTAAAGGTGCCGGAGCGTAGACACGAGTGTCAACGCGGCACGCACCAGTCGAGTGCGCCACATGCGACCAACGGGTGGGAGTGGGTGAGTGAGTTTTCCAGGTGATTAAAATGGACTGGTGATTGTGCTGATGGCGGGATTGCCTGGGACTGGGAAGAGTACGCTGGCGCGGGAGTTAGCTGAGGGGACGGGCGGGGTGGTTCTTAACAAGGACGTTCTGCGGGCGGATCTTTTTCCGGAACGGTTGATTGAGTATTCGACGGAACAGGACGATTTTGTTCAGGACCTGATGCAGCGGACGGCGGAGTATTTACTGACGCGAAACCCCAGGCTGGCCGTCTTTTTCGACGGACGGACGTTTTCGCGCCGGTATCAGATTGAGAAAGTAATTCAGTTAGCGGAAAGGCTCGGGACGCCTTGGCGGATCATTGAGTGCGTGTGCTCAGAAGAAATCGCACGCAGGAGGATCGAGCAGGCGCGGAGGCATCCGGCGAAGAATCGGACTTTTGAGTTGTATTGCAAGATTCGGGATTCGTTTGAGGCGATCGATTATCCGAAATTGGTGGTGGACACGGGAGAGGATGTGAAGGGGGTGCGGGAATATATATTGGAAACGGGTTAGGACGGGTCGGGGACCCGTCCCTACTAGCGGCGTTTTCGACGGATCGCGGCGGCTAGAGGAACAGCTAGCAGGCCCAGGCCGATCAGGGCGCAGGTGGCTGGTTCCGGCACTGCTTGCAGGCTGACGCCGTCCAGCAGGCTGAAGGGCGGTTCGCCGTTCGGTGTGCCGACGGCCAGGAAGGACAGGACCGGGTTGGCGGTGGTAGCCACAAACGTGAATTGCTGATAGGTCCAGCCGGTGAATCCTTCGGAGACGTTGCTCACGATGTTGGTGTCCTGGGTGGCGTCACCGGTCATGGAGACCTGAAAGCCTTCTGTGTTGACACCGGTAAAACCGCTTTGTTGCGCGCCGGCCCACCAGAATCCGACGATGTACTTATCGCCGACGGTCAACGCCGTGGAGATGGTCTGCTGGAGCGCTCCGACTTCGTAAGCGCCATCCATGGCAACATAATTTCCCCCATCGGGACTGGTGGCGGGCAGGCCGTTGTTCGAGCCGTCATTGGGACCCCAGAGTTTCAGGCTTCCGTCGGCGCCGGTGGCTCCCGTGGTGTCGGCGGTACCTGGAGCGAACAGGAAGTTGTAGCCGTCGTTGCCTCCGTTGGGTTCGCTCGTCCAGCCGGTGGCGACGGTGTTGAAGGTTAACTCACCGGTACCGTTCGTCGTGGTCTCAAAGCCGCCGTTCTGCACATAGTTGATACTGGCTCGCGCCGGCGACGCGAGGAGCAGTAATATCGTGGCCGCACCACAAAGAACCCCCGTTGTTCGTGCTATTGACAAGATTATCCCTTTCCTTTGTTCAAGATTAAGGGGAGATAGGCCAGTCAGCAATAAGGGATAGTACCGAGACGGAAGGTATTAAGTATGCGATGCGATTCAGGTTCGGGACTTAGTCTTCGGACCACTCGCGTTCCAGCATGCGCGAATATTCGCCGGAAGCGTAGATATCGAAGTCGAAGTTCATGTGGGCGATATCGGTGTACTGGCCCTGGCTTTGGCGGCAAAGGAAGATGGAATCGGCGTAGCGGTAGTAGTTGCGGACGAAATCGTCGGCCAGGACGCCCCGTTCGGGAACGGAGGCAAGGATGGCGTTGAGTCCGAGGGCACGCATGAAGATGGATTTGAAATCGGCGACGCCCCACTTGCGAAGTTTGGCTTGGACGGGCGCAGGCGTGTTGTTGACCAGGTAGGCGGCGAAGCTTTGAAATTTGATGCCGGCGTCGGCAAACCCCGGCTGGCGTTCGACGTGTTCGAGGGATTGTTCGATCCAGCGAACCAGGTCCTTGCCGACGTAGAACAGCATGCGGATTTCGCAGTAGCGGCCGTCGAGCAGGGATTTGTCCAGATCGTCGGAGGTGCGTTCGCCGGTGGGGAGCAGACCTTGCAGCATAAGGCTGGCGCGGGAGCTTTCGACCAGTTTGTCGGGGCCCCCGGCATCGGCGAAGGGATGAAGAATGAGCGGCGGCAACTTACGGGCGGCGTTCGCGATGGGTGAGGGGCTGGGGCTGGTTTGCATGGCTTTTTCGCTAAGCAAGTATGGCAAATTAATGCCGTTCGGTAAGCAGTACTTTGGCCTCAATTGTCTGGTCACCGCGAAGTACCTTCACCAGTACCAGATCACCAGGTTTATGGGCGCGCAGAGCGTAGGTAAAGTCATATAGGTTAGCGATTTCCTTGCCGTCGAACTCGATGAGGATGTCCCCGGCTTTGAGGCCGGCTTTGGCGGCGGGGGTGCCGTCGCGGACGTCGGCGAAGCGGACTCCTTTTGCGGGTTCGTTAAAGTCGGGGATGCTGCCGAAGTTGGGTCCGTAGCCGGAGCCTCCTCCGGAGCCGACGGGGCCGACGGAGGGGGCGGCGACGCGGATATATTGGGGCCGCGGGTCGTTTTCCAGATGGGTGATGAGGTCGGCGATATAGTCCAGGAGTTTGGCGGCGTCGGCGCTATCGATCTTGTCGGCGGTGTCGCTGGGCTTGTGATAATCGGCGTGTAGGCCGGAGAAGAAAAAGAGGACGGGGACGTTCTTGGTTGTGAACGAGGTGTGGTCGCTGGACCCGTAGCCGGCTTTTTCGGCGATGTCGATTTGGAGAGGCGCAGGCGGTGTCACGTCTTTAATAAGTTGCGGGAAGGTCGAGCCGGTGCCGGTGCCGCTGAGATAAATTTTTCCTTCTTTGATGCGGCCGATCATATCCATGTTGATCATGGCTACGGCCTTTTCTAAGGGGAGCATAGGGTGATTCACGTAGTACTCGCTGCCTAATAGGCCGAGTTCTTCGCCGGCGAAGGTCAGGAAGAGAATGCCTCGCTTGGGCCTGGGCTGATGAATGGCCCAGCGTGCGAGCTCGATGACGCCGGCTGTTCCGGAGGCGTTGTCGTCGGCGCCGGGATGAATCGTTCCGATCTGAGAGGGGGCCAGGGAGTTGCTGTCGCCCAGGCCGAGATGGTCGTAATGGGCGCCGACGATAACATATTCGTCGGTTTCGCCAGCGAGATAGGCGGCGACGTTGTGCACGGTCTTGGTTTCGGTGCGGACGTCAACGGAGAGATCGATGGTCAGGTTCGGGAGGGCGAACGAGTGTGGATGGCCGTCCTGGTCGATTTGTTTGGAGATCGCGTGGAGGTCCTGGCCGGCGTCTTTGACCCAGGTTTCAGCGGTGTCGTACTTGATGCGGATATAGAGGACTCCGGCGTTTTTAGGTCCGGCGGTTTCGCTGAATTTACCGAGGTCGTCGGCGGCGTCGCCTGGAGACGAAGTATGGTGGTCCGCGTCGTTGACCAGGATCACGCCGCGGGCTCCGTGCATTTTGGCGTTTACCGCTTTTTCGGCGAAGGAGACGTGCTCCTGGTGGGGATTTTCCTTGGGTTCGTGACGGAGGAGCAGCACGACCTTGCCGGTTACGTCGATTCCTTCGTAGTCGTCGTAATTGGCTTTTTTGTCGGTTATGCCGAAGCCCGCGAAAACTACGGTAGAGTGGAGTTCGCCTGAGGCGGAGAAGCTGAGCGGGAGGAAATCCTTACCGGACTGGAGGGTGCGGGTTTCGTGGGGCTCCTTGAACTTCAGGCGGTTCTTGGGTCCTAAATGGGCTCCTAAGGCGACGGGGAAGGGAAGCTCAGTGGGGGTCAGGCCGAAGGACTTGAATTGCGCGGCGATGTAATGGGCAGCCTTTTCGAGGCCGGGAGAGCCGGTGGCGCGGCCTTTCAGCTCGGGTGACGCCAGGTAGCGGACGTGGGCGATGTAGAGATCGGGGCTGACACCGGCGGCAAGCGCGAGGAACGGGATCAGTAAGATCGATGTTCTGGCAATCGCGGCGCGGCGCATTTACTTGACGATCGTGGGGATCTTCACCGTGCAGCAACTATCGTCTTTCGGAGCTGCGGTTTTGGCCTGGTGATCGATTTCCATTTTGATGAGCGCTTGCAGATTTTCCCACGGCACGGCGCCTTCGATGCGGCGTCCGTTGACGAAAAGTGTTGGCGTCGAAGTGATGGAGAGAGAGTCGCCGATGGCCTGGGATGCTTTCACTTCGGGCTCCGTGGACTTGGCCTCGATGCAGCGGCTCAACTGCATGTTGTCGAGATGTTTGGAGGTCGCGAATTCCTGGAGTTTGGAGTTCAGGTTATCGAGGCCGATGTAGGTTTGGTTTTCATAAACCCAGTCGTGATAATCCCAGAACGCGGCGGGATTGAGCTTGTAGACACAGCGTCCGGCGATGGCGGCGGGTTTGGCCCAGTTGTGCAGCGATTCGAGGGGGAAATCGCGGAAATAGACGCGGACCTGGGTGGGAAACGCTTCCGTAATTTCCTTGTGAATCACTTCGGCTTCCTGCCGGCACATGGGACATTGAAAATCGCTGAACACGACGATCGCGACGGGCGCGGCGGGCGGTCCCAGGCTCGGCGCGCCTTTGATGTCGAGCTTATCGATATTCGCCTGGAAGGGACTCTGGTTGATATCGAAGACGTCCGCTTTGAAGATTTTCTTGCCGTCCTTGGACATGAAATAGTGCACCGGAGGCGGGGCCGCGCCGTTGTAGCTGAGATGAACCGAGACGTCCAGGAAGCCGGGCAGGTCTTTCGATTCCTTGGCGTCGTCGATTTTGACGGTCACGCCGGGAACCCAGAGCTCGACGTGGCGGAGGTAGGCTTCGAGAGTGGCTTTATCGAATCCGCTCAACTCAGCGGCGCTGGTGAAGCCGGCGGTCATGAACAGGAGACTGGCAATTAGTTTCATGTTTTCCTTTACATTACCGGCCCGATGCGCCAGGGAACAAACTCCTGATGCCCGAGCCGTTCGCTTGCGGTCCGGGTGCCGGAGGCGACCTGGAGCAAAGCGTCGAATATTTCGTGGCCCACTTCGGCCACGGTAGCGTCGCCTTCCGCGATGCGGCCGGCGTTGACGTCCATATTGTCCTTCATGCGGTGATACATGACGGAATTGGTAGCGATTTTTAGAACTGGAATGGTCGGGAAGCCGATGGCGCTGCCGCGTCCGGTGGTGAAGGCGATCAGGTTGACGCCGCCCGCGCCCAGGCCGGTGAGCGATACCGGATCGTGGCCCGGCGTGTTCATGAAGGAGAAGCCGGGGACGGTGACGCGCTCGGCATAATCGATCGCGTCGTTCAGGGGGGTGGTGCCGGCTTTCGCTACCGCGCCCAGAGACTTTTCGAGAATGTTGGTCAGGCCGCCTTCTTTGTTGCCGGGCGAGGGATTATCGTCGAAGCTGCCTTCGAATCTCGCCAGGTATTTTTTGTATCCGTCGACGAAACCGAGCAATTTTTCGGCAACGGCGCGATTGCGGGCGCGGCGGACGAGAAGATGTTCCGCGCCGAAGATTTCGGTGGTTTCGGCGAGCACGAAGCTGGCGCCGGCTTGCGCGAGAAGATCGCAGGCGACGCCCAGGGCTGGGTTCGCGGTGATGCCGGAGAAGGAATCGGAGCCTCCGCAGTTCAGGCCGACGGAAATTTTCGACGCGGGAATCGGCACGCGTTTCTCGGCGGCGGCTCGTTCGATCCATTGATCGATGGTGCGGCGCGCGGCTTCGACGGTTGCGCGAGTGCCTCCACTGTTCTGGAGGGTCATGCCGACCAGGCGATCGGTACGCGGCGTTCCTGCACCGAGATAATGATCGATCTGATTTACCTCGCATCCGAGGCCGAGGATTATGGCGGCCGAAACGTTCGGATGATCGAGCACGCCGGCTAACGTGCGGCGGAGCTGCGCCAGATCGGGGCCGGGAGATTGTCCGCATCCATCGCCGTGAGGGAAGGCGACCACTCCGTCGACTCCGGCGGGAAGGGAGGATTTGTCGTAGCTCGATGCGATCCATTCGGCAGTGTGCGCGGCGCAATTGCTGGCTGCGACCACGGCGATGTAGTTCCGCGTGCCGGCGCGGCCGTCTTCGCGGGCGTATCCCAGGAAGGTGGGAACATCGGCGGGAATCGCGGGTAAAGGGATGTCGCCGGTTGGGAATTCGTAGTTGAAGGTCAGCTCTTCAAACGCGACGTTGTGGGTGTGAACGTGGTCGCCGGGTTCGATGGGACGGCTCGCGCGGCCGATGATCTGTCCGTAGCGAATGAGAGTTTCGCCCGTCGCGACCGGTTTGATCGCGACTTTATGTCCCGCCGGGATCGCCACGCGTGTGCGGACGCTCTGTCCGCCGACGTTCAGCGTAGCGCCGGTGCTCAATGGAACGCGAGCGATGGCGACGTTATCGCGCGGATGAAGCTGGATGGCCGAATTTTCCGCGGTCGGGAGTTTCGAAATGCCGAGAAGGCTCATTTGTTTCTATCTTAAGAGTACTGTTTCGCAGATCTGTTCGCCGGTATGGACGTGCAGCTTTCCGTCAACTGGGTGAATCCAGTAGCCATCCTTGCCCGGGATCGGAATCTGCGCCGGGCCATCGACCAGCAGGAACTCGCCCGCCTCCACGCCTTCTATCAGCCGCCCGATATGGATATGGACGTGGCACTGGGTACGAACGTTATCACCGTTATACGCGATTCCCCAGCGATCGCCCCATTTTTCCTTGGCTTTTTCGATCGCCTGGGTCCACAATGCGAGCCGCGTTTCGGGCGTCAGGTCGCGAATGCTCTGCATTCCGGCCGTTTGCTGCCGGGGGAGGGCCAGTAATCGATTCGGCTTCTTCGGATTCGCGTCGGGCAGAAAAAATACGAGAACGTTTGCGGGTTGCTCCTCGGTGACTTTCGTCAGGCTGCACTGGCGCGTGTTCAGAGTCTCCGGGATTCGCACGTCGCAGGCGCACTGCGTTTGCGCGTAGGCACACACCGACACAAAAAGCGCCGCGACCATCCGCATTCAAACATTATACTGGAGACTTGTCGCGAAGCTGGCTGATTGTTCCTCTGCTGATTCTCTATCTCCTCGATTTGGGGGGCGTGGGATTTATCAGCACGGATGAGCCTCGCTACGCCTCGATCGGGCGGGAAATGGCGAGGTCGGGCGATTGGGTGACTCCCCGGCTCGACGGAGCGCCGTGGTTCGAAAAACCTCCGCTTTTATATTGGATGATAGGCGCGGGGCACCTCGCCCGATTGCCGGATGAGTGGGCCGCAAGATTACCGGTCGCGCTGCTGAGTATCGCGTTTTTACTGCTCTTTTTTTATATCGCCGCGCGGGAATTCTCGACCAAAACTTCGATTGCAGCGGTGACGATATTGGCGACGTCGGCTGGATGGCTCGCCTACAGTTTCGGGGCTCTGACGGATCTGCCCATGTCGGCTCTGCTGGGCGCGGCGATGCTGGTGGCTCTGTTTGAAAACAAGAAATGGAGCGGATTCGCGGCCGGCGCGCTCCTGGGATTGGCAGTGCTGGCAAAAGCATTTGTGCCGCTGGTTTTATTCGCGCCGGCATTCGTAATTTCCCGCGGAAAGCGGGTGGCCATCGCCGTAGGATTGATTGCAGTCGCGTTGCCGTGGCATGTGCTTTGCTTGTTGCGAAATGGACAAGTATTCTGGGCCGAATATTTCTGGCGCCAGCAGTTTTCGCGCTTCTTTACGACCGAGAGGCAACACGTGCAACATTGGTGGTTTTATCTGCCCGTCCTGCTGGCGGGACTGTTTCCGTGGACTCCGCTGGTGGCTCTGGTGGCGCGGCGGTCGACTTACTCAGACGTTCGGATCCGGTACCTGGGGGCCTGGCTGTTGTACGGGATCGCCTTTTTCTCGGCCTCGCAGAACAAGCTGGCGGGCTATCTGCTGCCTCTGATGCCAGGGATGGCGTTGTTGCTTGCGGTCGGACTCGATCAGGCTAACGAAAAATCGAAAATAGCGTCGTGGCTCCTCGGGGCGAGCACTGCGTCGCTGATCGTACTGCCGACGGTCGTCGGCGCGCTACCGGACGCTTTCCTTACCGGCGTCGGGCGGACGCATATCAATCTGGCTCTGGGTATGCCGTTTCTGCTGGTTGCGGGAGTGGTCTGGTGGCTGTCGTGGTCTGGAAAACCGTCATTAGCGATCCTGGCCGGAGGAATGGCTGTCGTATTCGGCGTGGCGTATTTCAAGGGCGCCGTTTTTCCCGAGTTGGACGACCGCGTCTCCGTGCGGGGTTTCTGGAGGGCTCACGGGCCCGAAGCTCGGTTGGCATGCCTGGAAGGAGTCGGACGAAGCTGGGAATATGGCTTGAATTACTATGCGGGGCATCCTTTTCACGCGTGCTCGGGCGGAGAAACTCCCAAAATCGTGGTGATCGATGGGCGCCTGGCGGTAGTGCGTTAAATTACGCTTGAGCTGATTTCAGTCCTCAAATAGCTTCGCAACCGGCAATTCCCAGCCGGGCAGCAGTTCGGGCGCGGTCAAAGCTTCGTTGATCCGGCGGGTGTACGAAGTCCCTCCTGGAACGAAGACGCGGACTTCTTGCTCCTCCGGGTAAATCACCCAGACGGCGAGGCTCCCGCCGGCAAGCAGGGCGTCGATTTTACGATTCAAATCGCGAGCCGTCTCCGAGGGAGAAACAACCTCGACGGCCAGCTCCGGGGAGCCGGTAAAATAATCGTCGCCGCTGGTGGCGCGAGCGCGCTCGACGCGGAGCACCGAAACGTCGGGCTCAATCCAGGTGGGAGGATCGTCGGAAAGCTTATACCCAGCCTCCATGTGGACCTCCGCGACGCCTTGGTCTTCGAATGGGGTCAGGGTCCGGCTCATTCGCCGCGCTATTTTGCTGTGTTTCGACTTAGGTGGCGGTAAGACAATCAGTTCCCCCTCAACGATTTCGCGATGCCAGCCGTCACCGTCGGGAAGCTGTTCGAACGCCTGCCAAGTCATCTGAGCGGTGCTCGCCGCCATAACCCGAGTATAGACGTAAATCCACCTTAACCTGTTTACATCATTGTTTCGGACATGCTACTATTACCCAAACCTGTAGTTGGGACCCTTTCAGGGGTAATCAGCAATTTAAAAGAAGTGGGGAAACCTCATTGACTAAGAGTTTATTTCGCTCCGCCTGCATTTTCGTCGCGATTCTCGCTATCGCGGCGCCATTCACCTTCAGCCAATCGATCACCACCGGAGATGCGGTTGGCGTGATCACCGACAGTTCGGGCGGCGTCGTTCCGAACGCGACTGTCACCCTCAAATCCTCGGAGTCGGGTGAAACCCGAACCGTGACGACGAACGAGCAGGGCCAGTATCGTTTTCCGCTCTTGAAACCTGGCGAGTACGTCATCACGGCAACCTCCAAGGGGTTGAAGTCGAACATCGTGAGAATCACGCTGCTGGTCGGCCAGGAGCAGGAAGTGAATATCGCGATGAATGCGCAGGGGAACACCACCATCGTCGAGGTGAACTCGGAAGCCCCCATCGTGAACACAGAGAACGCGAATCTGGAATCGAACTTCAACCAGAAGCAGGTTGTCGATCTTCCCATGGCAGGCGGCGATCTGACGACCCTGGCGATGACGGTCCCGGGTGTGCGCGTCGCGGTGGTCGGCGGTTCCGGTAACATGAACGCCAACGGCATTCCGGGATCATCCATCCTGTTCACGCTGAACGGTACCGACGAGATGGATCCGGCCAATAATCTGAACAACTCCGGCGCCAGCAACAATCTGTTGGGTGCGAACGAAGTGGGCGAGGCTGCTGTGGTGTTGAACGCCTATAGTCCGCAGTACGGACGCATGGCCGGAGGCCAAGTCAATATAATCGGTCTCTCGGGAACTAACCAATATCACGGAAACCTTTTCTACGACTACAACTACCAGGGTCTCAACGCGAACTCCTTCTTTAACAATTCCACCAGTACACCGAAGGGACGCGCGGACGCGCACCAGTTCGGCGGACGATTCGGCGGAGCCATCATCAAGAACAAGCTCTTTGGTTTCTTCAACGACGAAAATTTGCGGTACGTGCTACCCGCGGCTGGAGTGGTTTCCCTTCCTTCGCCCCAATTGCAGGCCTACACGCTGGCCCATGTTCCCGCGGCCTCGCTTCCCTTGTATCAGGATTACTTTAACCTGATCAAAGGCTCTCCCGGCATCAACCGCGCTGTTCCGGTAACCAATGGCGTCGGCCAGTTGCAGGACAGCCTTGGCCACCTGGGCTGTGGTTCAGGAACATTCACCGGCACTTCCGACGGTAACGGCGGAAAATTCGGCGTCACGACGCCCTGCGCGGTGGCTTTCGGAACCAACAATACCCAGCTCAATACGGAGCAGCAGTACACCATTCGCGTGGATTACAACATTGCCAATAGTGAGAAGATTTTCTTCCGCGTCGAGCATGATTTCGGCCTTCAGGCCACCGGCACCAGCCCGGTAAACCCTTTGTATAACTCTCTCAGCAACCAGCCGTCGTGGCAGGGAAGCGTTAACCTTACCTCCGTGATCACTCCGACCCTGGTAAACAACTTCGTAGGATCGGTGTTATGGTACACCGCACTGTTCGGAGTCGCCGATTTCACCAAGACCCAGGCGCTGATGCCGGATTCCATCGCCATCGCTGATAGCGGCTCCGGCGCCAACGGAGGCGGTTTTGCGACGGTCGGTAATGGAGCATTCCCCAACGGCAGAAACGTCGGACACGGCCAATTGATCGACGACATATCCTGGACGAAGGGCACCCATACCGTCAAAGCGGGAATTGCTGCCCGTTACGATCAATACACCTACACCAGCATTGCCTCCGGCGCCTTCCTTGGTGCCTATACCTTGAACGATGTGGCGGACTTCGCGAACGGAACGCTGAACTATTCAGGAACAGGCTTGGGCAGCAGCTTCGCACAGAGCTATCCGAAGTACGGCGCGCTGCATTTCCGCGTCCCCTCCACTGATTTTTATGTTTCGGATGAATGGGCCGTCGGCAAGAATATCAAGTTGACCTACGGGCTGCGCTTTGAAAAAGACTTCAACCCGAGCTGCATCGAGACCTGCTTCGTCGTCACGAATGTGCCGTTCACGTCCTCGGCTTATCAGGGCGGCGTGAGCATTCCCTATAACTCCACCATCAAGACGCAGTCGAACACCTTCTATAACGTAGAATCCATCATTCCGCAGCCCCGGCTCGGAATTGCCTGGAAGCCCTTCGGCAGCGGCAAGACTGTGGTGCGAGCCGGCGCGGGGCTGTTTTCCACCAACTTTACGGACGGCTTGGCCGGTACCTTCGCCAACCAGATTCCGAACAAGTTCGCTCCCTCGGGGCTGAATTTCGGAAATGTCGGAATCGCTTCCGATCCCACCAGCTCGGCCTACACCGGGCAGGCGTCGGCGAACGCCTTCTTTAGCGGATTTGGAGCCGGCTACACACTCGCACAGATCCAAAATGCCGTGAAACCGGCGACATTTAGCATACCGAGCATCGTCGCCGGGCCATCGACCTTCAGCGCACCGAAGGACGTCGAATGGAGCTTTGAGATCGAACATCAGCTCACCAGCCACAATCTCTTTACAGTGACCTACGTCGGCAATCACGGCTACGATCTTCAGGAGGCTGTCAACGCCAACCTATATACCAGCGCAGCGGGCGTGGCTCGCTACGGCGGCGGTTACGATGGGCTGCCCACGGCACCGCGTGACGCGCGCTTTACGAACGTCACCCAACTTTATTCCAACGGCATCAGCAACTATGATGGCCTTAGCATTTCGTACCGGCACACCTTCACGTACGGTCTGACGGGCCAGATCCACTACACCTGGAGCCACGCCTTGGGTGACACGATCGTAGGCAGCACCACCAACAGCTACTACAATCCGCTGAACCTTGCCACTTCCTACGGCAGCCTGAACTTCGATAGCCGTCACCAGCTAGCCGGCGACCTTCTCTGGAGCCAACCCTACAAGTTCCAGAACAAGATGGTAAACGAGCTCGCCAAGGGATGGACCCTGGGAATTAAGATGTACCTCTATAGCGGTGCGCCTTTCAGCGTGACGGATAGCAAGCTTCCCGCGCAGATCAACTCCGCGCAGAGCTTCGTCAGTTCTCCATTGGCTGACCTGATTGTTGCGAACGGCGTGAACGCCAACTGCGGGAGGGCGGCCATAAACGCACCCTGTCTGCCAAAGACGGATTTTGCCACTTACAACTCCACGTCGGGCGTGTCCGCGCCGATCCAAACCGATTGGGGCAACACGGCACCGGATAGCTTCCGGGGGCCCGGATATTTCGATATCGACGCTCAGCTTACGCGGAGCTTCGCGATCAAGGAAAGGATGTCGTTCCAACTGGGAGTCCAGACGTACAACGTGTTAAACCACCCGAACTTCGCGAACCCGTCGGGCACTCTTTCCGGCTCACTTGGCCTGATCAGCGCAACCGTCGGACCGCCCACCAGCATCTACGGATCGTTCCAGGGCGCGTCGGTTTCGGGCCGCGTGGCGGTTGTCACCGGCAGGTTCACCTTCTAAAACGATAAGCAGCGGAGTCCGCAATAGAAAAAGGGGCGAGCCTTCGGGCCCGCCCTAATTTTTTGGGAATCAGTTTCCACTCTTGCAATAAAAAAGGGACGAGCCTTCAGGCCCGCCCCTTATCTTTGGGAGAATCGAAATGGCGAGGATTACTTCTTCTTGCCGCCCTTTTTCTTCGCCGCCGCTTTCTTCGGCGGGGCCTTCTTGGCGGCCTTTTTAGGAGCAGCCTTCTTCGCGGCAGCTTTCTTGGGCGCTGCCTTCTTCGCTACCTTCCTTGGCGCCGCCTTTTTAGGAGCAGCCTTCTTCGCTGGAGCCTTTTTCGCAACCGCTTTCTTGGCCGCGGCTTTCTTAGGAGCAGCCTTCTTCGCAGCGGCCTTCTTAGGGGCCGCCTTCGGAGCCGCTGCGGGAGCGGCGATGTGGGGCGCGACCTTCTTCGCCGCGGCCTTCGCTACTGGTTTCTTCTCCGGCGGAGCCGCTGGCTCCTCTTCGACGACGACGATCGTCTCGGTCACGGTTACGGGTACGCCAACAACGACCGGAACCTCTTCTTCCTCGTCGTCATCCATCCCGTAGTCGCCTAAATCGTCGTCTACGTTGATGTGCGTCCCTTCCTCGTAATCGTCTAGTTCGTCATCTTTGACTGAAAGTCGATACTGCATTCTTATCTGCCTCCTCGCAGGCGCACATACGCGCGGCGCCAGAGCGTAATCAAAAATTAGAATATCGCGTTTTTGAGCGAAGGCAAGAGAAAAAACAAAATCGTATGATTACGATCAGGAATTCGGCGCGCGCAGCACGGCTGTATGACGCACTGGAGCTTTCGAACTCTTCTGCGCCACCGCTGCCGTTTTCGATGCTCCGGTCTTCGATGCCGTCTTCTTCGACACCGTTTTCGAAGCCGTCTTCGCCACCGGTTTCCTCTGCTTCAATGCCGACGCGACCGCGGGAGCCGCAACGCGCCGCTTGCCGCCAGCCGTTTTCGCCACCGCCACGCGATCCCCCGGATATGCCGCCGGGATCGCCACCAACGAGCCTGGCTCCGGTAGTTCGTCGTGATTCAACTGGCTGATCAGAGACGTCTGCGCGCTATAACGTTTCGCCAAACCCGCAAAAGAATCGCCCTGGCTCACCCTGTGTAGCCGCCAAGCGTCGCGTTTCGAAGCCGGAACCATCGCAAAAGCAGTCTCGACGGCGGGCAACATCCCTTTCGGCACATGCACCTTGTAACCGCCCGGTGCCACCGATTTCAACAGCCCCGGATTCAACTCCTTCAGTTCACTCAGAGGCCGGTCGATCGCGTCTGCGATCAGGGCCAGATGGGTCGGAGTCTCCATCTCGATCGAATCGGTCTCCAACGGAGTCTCCAGATCCAGATGGTCCAGCCCATAGGCCGGTGCGTTCTTGCCCACAATCGTCATGGCCAGGATCACCGGAACGTAGTTGGCCGTCTCTTTCGGCAGCACATTCAGCCGCCGCAGTTCGAAGAAATCCGCGTATCCCGTGCGCATTACCGCGTGATCCACACACGCCGGACCGCAATCATAGGCCGCCATCGCCAGATACCAGTCCCCGAAATGCGTATACAGATCCTTTAAATAGCGCGCCGCCGCCCGCGTCGATTTTTCGGGATCCATACGATCGTCGGTCGACGCCGTCTGCATCAACCCGTAGTCGTGCCCCGTCGACTTAGAGAACTGCCACAATCCAACACACAACTTGTTCGATTTCGCGCGCGGCAGATAGCCCGATTCTGCCTGGGCCAGGAATAGCAGCTCCTGCGGAACGCCTTCCTCCGCCAGAACACGCTCGATCATCGGCTTGTAGCGAGCCTGCCTCCGCAGCCCCGCCGCGATAATCTTCTTGCCCCGCTCGCTGGTGAAATAATTCACCGCTCCGATCACCGTATCGTGCTGCTGCAAAGGCAGTTGCGACGCCGTCGCGTGGATCAGGTCCAGCACTTTGCTGCGCGTTCCCGGGTCCGCCGGCGTAAACGTCAACTCCACCATTCCATCCATCGGACGGGGATCGTAAACCACCTTGTCGGAATCGCCCGTCGACGCCTGATCCGCGTCATAGCGATAAATCGCCTCGATCAGCTCATCCAGGCGCCTCTCGACCCGCGACCGGTCCGGCAGATTCTCCGGAGCCGACAGTAGAGCCTCCACCGCATGATCGAAATCCTTGCGTGCATCCGCCGCGTTTCCCGCTTCCAGCGCTTTCTTGCCCTCGATAAAGCTATCGTCCGCCTTTTTGATCAGAAACTCGGCATCCGTAGGGCGCGGCATCGGCGCCAACGGAGCGGGAATCGCCGGAACTTCGTTTCCATAGAACGCACTGGGCGGCGCCGGAGGCTCCAACACCGGCTCGGACGGTGCTTCCATGGCTCGCGAGGGAGGCAGAAAAAATTGTTTGACCGGCTGCGGACGCGTGGTCAGCGCGCAACTTGACATCAAAACCGCGCCCCCGGCAAACAAAGCCATGCCTGCCCTGGACTTAAAGTCGATCCGCATCCTTATTAGTTGGTAAGTTTAACAGAAACATGACAGCCGGCGTCAAGGGGGACAAAAACCCCGCTCCCGTCTGCGCCTACACTTGGTAGGAACATGAACAAGATTTTACTCGCGGTCGGCGTGGCGGGAGTCGGCCTGGTCGCACTCCTGGGCCTCTATCTTTTTATAAAGGGCGCGCGCAACCTGCGAATGGCCGCGGCGAGCACCGGTTGGCCCACCACCCAAGGCGCCATCGCGAGTTCCGATACCACCCGCGAAGTCACCGAATCCACATCAGACGAGACCTCGGTGACCTTCAACACCCGGACCGTCATCCAATACTCCGTAAATGGCCAGCAATATTCGACCGATGTGTTGCACTTCGGCCAAACCCTGGGCTCCAGCGATAAGTCCGACGCTGCGCTCAAAAAGCTCCGCTACCCTGTCGGGAAACCAGTCCCGGTTTCCTACAATCCCAGCGACCCCTCCATCGCAGTCATGAAGCCCGGTCTGCATGCGGAAGCCTTCTGGCTCCCCGGCGCCGCCCTCGCCTTCTTGCTCCCGGCGGTCCTCTGCCTGATCATGGCTCCGGCCATTAGACGCGCGATGCGCGCCTTCTCCACCCCCGTGCAGCCGTTCGACGTTGAAGCCTTCCGTCGGGGCGAAAATCCGCCTCCGCCCCAACCCGGAGGCGACGCCGGGTTGGCGATCGCCGCAACCGTTTTCGGTGCCATCGCCTGCGGACTCGGAATCCTCGCCCTGACCGCCGGCATGCAGCGCTACTGGCGCGGCTCCGCCAGCGAAACCTGGCCGACCACCCCCGGCACCATCATCGTTTCCGGCGCAGACGAGCCGGACGATACCAGCGACTCCGCCGCCAAAGCCCGCCTCGTCTATCAATACGAGGTCGCAGGAACCAAGCATTTCAACAACCTCCGCCGTTTCGCCGAAGTCGAGGACGGTTCCGTGCGTTACCCAAAAAACGCCGTCGTGAAGGTCTCCTATTTCCCAACCGACCCTGACATAGCCGTCCTCGAGCCCGGCAACACCGCCGACGCCCTTTGGCTCCCCGGCATCGGAATCGTGCTGATCCTGTTCAGCCTCGCCATCTTCATCTGGATGGTTCCAAAGCTGGCAAAATAAGGTCCGTCGGCACCGCGCCACCCGGCCGAACCGCCACCACCACCTCTCCCGATCTTCCGCGATAAATAATCGCCAGCCCCTCCCTTTCGATGAACGGCTTCTCGAACGGTCCATGCATCACATACACCGGTTTCCCCACCGGAAACTCGCCCACCGTCGGCTTAAACTCTTCCAACGTCTCTTTCCCCGAGGCGACTCGATAGAAGTTCAGCGGACTGGCATATACCCCGCTGGTCGACACTTCCGTGACGCCGTAGCGATGGTTCAGCCCGGCCAGCACCGCGTACACCTCCTTCACATCTCTGTCGTACTCATACTCTTTGAAATAAGTCCCGCGCAGGCACAGCAAAAAGTAAAATCCGAGGCACCAAAACGTCCCGTTCATGCCCCAGCGTATCCACCGCGACACCGCCGACCCAGCCGGACCCGACGCCACCGCTCCCAGGAAGAGCGTGCATAAGGGCACCAAAAAGATCCCCGTCCGGCTCAACGGTAGAGGCAAACCAGCCAGCCGAAACGCCAGCCAGTGCAGCAACACCGACAATCCCGCGACGCTTCCAATCGTACCCGCGAACCGGACCCGCGTATCTCTCCACGAACCGTCGAGTGCCTCCACCACCAGCCGGCAAATACAGAAAACCCCCAGCGCCGGCAGCAGCCACGGATACACCGCCCGAGTGACCTTATATAAGGACCCTCCGAACCGCGGGTTCAGGTGATAAAGGGTAGCGTCCACCAGGCTCCGCGTCATTTCCCCCAGCGAATGCGCGCCGTAATAGAGATCCCCCTTTTTCAGATGCGCCAGCGTGTACCCACCGATCGCCAGCGCAACCAGCAGTCCCGGCACGATGCAGCGCGCCAAAGCCGCCGCTCCCCCACGCCTTCCTGCCCAAATCGCGAGAGCGAGAAACGCCGCCAGATCGGCAAATGCAAACGAAAAGTTCGAAGCAAACGATAATCCCAAAGCGAGCGACGCCAAAAGGCAGCTAGTGTCCAGCGAAGGCCGCCCCTTAACCTCCTGCCAGACCGGAATCGCAATCGCCGCCAGCAGAAAGGCATTCGCCAGGCTATACCCCCGCGCCGCCACCATGAAATCGAGAAGAAAGGGATTGTAAATCAGACAGAGGAAAACCGGAAATGGAAGCGTCAGGCTCTGGCACAAAAAATAACAAACCAGAACGTAAAGGACAGCCCCCAGCAAAGCCGGCATCCGCAGGGTGAGGCTCGAGAGTCCGAACACATGCGTAGTAACCCAGATCAGCAGCGTATTCAGGACGTGATTATTCGGGAATGGATAAAGAACATCGGAGTTAGCGACGAACCAAAAATAAGTATCGGACTCATCGAGCGTGACCGATTGCACATAAGCGCGTCCAACAGCCCAAGCAATGGCGAATACGCCAGCCAGCACCATCGCCCATTTTCGAACCGGAGCCAAAGCCTATTGTAATGGTCTTACTCTCTGCGACCTCTGCGTCTCTGCGTGAAATGTGTTCTTAGCGAGCTCAGCACCTTTGCGTGAAATCCTTCCGCCCTACTCCGCCACCCACAAATTCTCCGCGAACCCCCACTCTTCATCGATCCATTGCGCCGAACAAGCAAACCCGCTATCCGCAGCCATCACAGGAATCTCCGGCCGCCGATACTTATGACTGCTCTCCGTCCAGATCGTCTCGCCCTCGCGGAACGCGATCGTTATATCCGCCGCATCGATCGAAACGGCCTGCGCCTGCTTCGCCCGCAGATGCATCTCGATGCTTCGAGCCTTCTCATTAAATCGCGCCTCATGCTCGAACTGCGCCAACAAAAAGTGCCCGCCCAATTCCCGATTGATCCGCGCCAACAAGTTAAGGTTGAACGCCGCCGTCACACCGAGCGGATCGTCATATGCATCGAGCAAGATCGACACCGGCTTCAACAGATCCGTACCGAGCAGCAGAAAATCTCCCGGTTCCAGCATCGACCGGATTTTCCGCAGGAACACCAGCGCCGCCGGGGGCTCGAAGTTCCCGATCGTGCTTCCCAGGAACAGAACGAGCAGATGTTCGCCCTCCCGCCTCCGCGCCGCGACCTCCAGCAACCCGTCCAGATACTCCCGCTCGATCCCCACCACGCTCAAGGAGCCGATGTCCCTCATCTCCCTCTCGCACGCCGCCAGCGCGGTATGCGAAATTTCAATCGGGAAATAGCGGGCGTGGTGATCCCGCGAGAGAGCGCCCAGAACTCGCCGGGTCTTCATCCCGCTCCCGCTGCCCAGTTCCGCGATCGCCACCGCATGCGGTACCCGCAACGCAATATCGCGCGCATGACGCTCCAGAATGCGATCTTCTGCTCGCGTCAGCCCATATTCCGGCAGCTCCGTAATCACATCGAACAGACGCGAGCCTACCGCGTCGTATAAATACTTCGACGGCAGCTCCTTCTGTCCCGGTTTCTGGAGGCCCGCGCACACTTCTTCGGCGAACCGTGTTTGAACGGCAGTTGTAAGAATCATCGGGTCACACAGCGGAATCCACTATATACGTATTGGTACTGCGGTTGGAACCAGTTCCGGAACGAAGGGCGCAGCAGGCAGGAAGCCGTGCGCGCCGATCCGCCCTTCATTACATAATGCTGATCGTCGAAAAAATTCGCGGAGTAGCCCGGATAAAAAGGAAACGGCTGAAAACCAGGAAACGGCTTAAACAACGTTGAGGTCCACTCCCACCCATTCCCAACCATGCTCGAATCGGCCGTTACCGGCACTGGATCCCAACGCACGAACCCGCTGTTCCCGGGCTGAGCCGTCTGCGCCGCCCGCTGCCATTCCGCCTCCGTCGGCAGCGACTTGCCGATCCATCGGGCATAAGCGCTGGCTTCGGAATGACTGACATACACCGGCCAATCAAGCGGCATCGGGATCTCGTCGAACATGGTTCGATAGGTGCTCTCATTCTTCCAGAACACTGGGTATTTGATTCCCCGATCCGTCAGCCATTTCAGCGATTCGTCGTCATACCCGCCGGCGCGGACAAACTTCAAATAATCCCCATTAGAAACCTTATAACGATCGATCGCAAATTCAGGAACATAAACCTCATGAGCGTCGAACTCGTTGTCCCATCCAAATCCGTTCGATAATCCCAAGGTCACCGTTCCCGCCGGAATCGTTATCATTCCCGGCTCAGCCTTTTGCGCCGCCATCCGGGAGCTCAACTGCGGCAGCTTCGTCTCGATAGGCATCTGATGCAGCATGTACGCCAAAGTTTCCGCATGCATCAAACGATGTTCAATCGCAACATTCCAAAGCAGCTCGTCCTGAGGCATCTGATCGATCGCCGAGCGAATCTTGAGATTATAGTCCTGAATTTCTCGAATCGAAGGCCAATCGCGCGGCTGATCCGTCGGCAGTCCTCCGCCCACCGGATCGATTCCAAACGCAAACAGCTTGTCCAACTCCGTGTGCGGACCGCCCCTCAACAAATTAGAATCAAACGCTTCCAGGTGCCCCAAATAAAAGATGACCCGATGCCTTTCGGCAACCGGCCGATCATAAAGGGCCTCCGGCTTAACAATTTCGAAAAGGGAGTCCGTCTGCTTGCGCGCTTCCGCCAACCGTTCTGCGAGCATAGTGTTATGCTACATCGAAACATTAGAGTGTCTACAAGCTCATTCATTTCATGAACACTCATGACGCCATCATTATTGGAACCGGTCAAGCCGGCCCGTCGCTGGCCCAGCGCCTTTCCAGGGAGGGGATGAAAATTGCCGTCATCGAGCGAAAACTCTTCGGAGGAACCTGCGTCAATACCGGCTGCACACCCACCAAAACATTGGTGGCGAGCGCCTATGCGATTCACTTAGCCCGCCAATTTTGCAATAACTTGCAGGTTGATTGGAAGAAGCTCAGAGCGCGCAAAGATGCGGTGGTCGCGCACGCCGGAGTCGAAAAATGGATGCGCAGCCTGCCAAATTGCGAGGTCATCAAGGGACATGCCCGATTCACGGCTCCCCACACCGTGGTTGTAAACGATAAGAAGCTGATTTCGAACAGGATCTTTATCAATGTCGGCGCGCGCGCGCGGATTCCTGCCATCCCTGGGCTCGATCAGGTGCCTTATCTGACCAACGCCTCGATTATGGATCTCGATGTCGTGCCTCCGCACCTGATTATCCTGGGTGGAGGCCCCGTCGGGCTCGAATTTGCCCAGATGTTTCGGCGGTTCGGCAGCGAAGTCAGCATCATCGACGCGGGGGAGCGGCTTCTCCCCCACGAAGACGAAGATGTTTCGGCCGCGGTGCTCGATATCCTGACCAAAGAGGGCGTTAATGTATCCTTAAACGCACATAATTTGACGATTAAGAGCCTCGACAATGCCTTAAGCGTCCATAATATTACCGGTTCGCATCTGTTAGTCGCCACGGGCCGCGTCCCCAACACCGACGATTTAGGACTCGATAAAGTGGGCATCTCAACCGACGATCGCGGCTACATCCGCGTCGACGAACATTGCGCCACGGAAGCCCGCGGCATCTGGGCGCTGGGCGATTGCAACGGCCGCGGAGCGTTCACGCACACTTCTTATAACGATTACGAAATCGTCGCGGCCAATCTCTTCGACCAGGAATCGCGGCGCCTCAGCGATCGCATCAAGGCTTACGCAGTTTATATCGATCCGCCGCTGGGCCGCTGCGGCATGACCGAGGCTGAAGTTAGAAAATCGAAACGCCCCGCGCTAATCGGCCGGCGCGAGATGACCAAGGTTTCGCGCGCGGTCGAGAAAGGTGAGACGCAGGGGTTCATGAAAATTCTGGTGGATGCGGAGACCAGGCTGATTCTAGGCGCGTCCATCTTAGGCAGCGGCGGCGACGAAGCGATCCACTGCATCCTCGATACCATGTACGCGGGCGCGCAATACACGGTGTTGCAGAGAGCCGTTCATATCCACCCCACGGTTTCCGAGTTGATCCCGACCATGCTCGGCGAATTGAAACCACTTTGAAACACAGACTAAAGTCCGTGCCACCTTTTCCCAGGCGGTCACTTCTGCAAGGTGGCACAGGCTTCAGCCTGTGAACAACATGCCCTTGGTAGAGTTCCGCGAAGTGTCGTACGAAATCGGTGGCCGGACGATTTTAGCCGGCGTCAGTTTCTCAGTCGAGACCGGTGAAACCCTGGTTTTGTTAGGCCGCAGCGGGTCCGGGAAAACGACGGCGTTGAAGATGACCAATGGTCTGCTCTTTCCGACTAAGGGGCAGGTGCTAGTGGAAGGGAAGAGCACTCGCGACTGGGATCCGATCCGTTTAAAGCGGCACATCGGATACGTGATTCAAGAGGTCGGACTATTTCCGCACTTCACCATCGCGCGCAATGTCGGTCTGGTTCCGATGCTCGAAGGAAAACCGGACGCGGCCCGCGTGGACCGGCTGCTCGATATGGTCGGTCTGCCCGCGGCGGAGTTTCGGGAACGATATCCAAGGCAGCTTTCGGGCGGGCAAAGGCAGCGCGCGGGAGTCGCTCGGGCGTTGGCGGCGGAACCGACGTTGCTGTTGTTCGATGAACCGTTTGGGGCGCTCGATCCGGTGATCCGGCTCGAGTTGCAGGATCAGTTTTTAAAGTTGCGGCAAGACTTGAATACAACCTCGATTTTTGTGACACACGACATTCGCGAGGCGATGCGGATAGGGACGCGAATTATTTTGCTGGCGAACGGAAAGGTCGATTGCACTGCGCCGGCCGCGGAATTTCGGTCTGCGGATTCGGAAGAAGCATGTGCATTCTTGAGAGGATACTTGCCGGAAATTGAATAGGGCAGGTCGGGGCCTGTCCCACTCACTATGCGTAGCGATCTATTGAACGACCTTATCGAACTGACAACCGAGCACCTGGTGCTGGTCTCGATCGCGATGGTGCTTGCGATTCTGATCGCAGTTCCAGCGGGAGTCTATCTGACCCGGCATGAAGGGGCTCGCAAATGGATGCTGGGGTTTGCGAGCGTAATGCAGACGATCCCCAGCCTGGCTCTGTTCGGGTTTCTGATTCCGATTCCGTTCATCGGAGGGATCGGCAAGAGAACAGTCATCGTCGCGCTGGTCTTATATGCGCTGCTGCCGATTCTGCGCAATACGTTTGTGGGGATTGTGAACGTCGATCCCGCAGTAGTTGAATCGGCGATTGCGATGGGGATGACCGATTCGCAGTTGCTGCGCATGGTGCAATTGCCCCTGGCGGCGCAGACGATCCTGGCGGGAATTCGCGTAGCGACAGTCACAACAATCGGGACAGCGACCATCGCGGCGGCGATTGGGGGCGGGGGACTCGGAGTGTTCATTTTTCGAGGCGTAGCGACGGTAGATACGGCGCAGATACTGGCGGGAGCAGTGCCGGCGGCTTGCATGGCTCTGTTAGCGGACGGGGGATTGGGATGGATCGAACGAAAATTATCGCCGGCTTAGCTTTATTGTTAGCGTCGTGCGGCCCTCGAACGCATACGATCAGAGTTGGCTCGAAGAATTTCACGGAGCAGGTAGTGTTGGGCGAGATTATCGCTCAACACTTAGAGAATCGCTTGCATGAGAGAGTCGCGCGGAGCTTGAACCTGGGAGGCACGTTGCTAGCGCAGCAGGCTCTGTTGAATCGAGAGATCGACATCTATCCGGAGTACAGCGGGACAGCGCTAGCCATGGTGTTGAAAGCTCCGGCCGGGACTGACCTGGTGAGTGAGTATTCAAAGAAGTTCCATTTGGCATGGTTGCCTCCATTAGGAATCGATAACACCTTCGCCATGGTGGTGAAGGGAAGTACGGGACTGAAGACTCTGTCAGAAGCAGCTAAGACTACTTGGATACTCGGAGTCGGCTATGAGTTTGAGCGGAGAGCCGACGGGTTAGGAGCATTGAAATCAGTTTATGGGATGCAATTCAAAGGTTCGCCGAAGACCATGGACTTGGGCCTGCTGTATAAGGCGATCGAGTTAGGACAAGTAGACATGATCGCAGCGAATGCGACGGATGGGATGCTGGCGAAGTCGGATTTGAAGGTATTGGAAGACGACAAGCACGCCTTTCCTCCGTATGAGGTGTCGATAGTGGCTCGCGAGGCGTTGTTAGGGGAAAGGCCTGAGGCGCGCGCGGCTCTGTTGGAGCTATCGGGAAAGTTTAGTAATGCGAAGATGCAGGAGTTGAATTATTTGGTGGACGTGGAGCACAAGCCTGTCGGAGTCGTGGCGGAGGGCTTTTTGAAAGAAGTGTTCACGCAAAGGCGCTAAGCTCGCAAAGAAGACATTTCACGCAGAGAGACGCGGAGGGCGCAGAACCGAGGGCATCCTCGTAGGCAGGGTAATCCCACCGTTCTGAAGCTGCTTGCTTTGCCGTGGTGGGGCAGGCGGTTCCGCCTGCCAATTACAGATCCCAGCGACTTTGACACAGACCCTGACCCATGGGGTTATAACCCTGGGCGTGACGCATGGGCTTCTGCGTCGGGAGGCTCAGTCGCGCGTTACCCAACCGCTACTTAACGCCAAAAAAGCTGACCTGGAGACTGGTTTGTGACATGCTGCTTGCATCGGTGACCTCGGTGTCAGATTTTTAACTCGCGCCGCATCATTGGAATAGCGGCTCCAAGCCTATCGATCGGCAGCGTCCAACACTATATTCAGTACGGAGGCATATTTCCGGTGCGGGAAACCGCTTCGGGGAGCCAGTGGCGTTAGCGTAGCGTTATTCTAACGCTACGGACGGGACAGGTCGGGGACCTGTCCTACTTCGGAGGAGTTGGTTTAGAGGTTCGGAGTAGAGGCGGGCTACTAGTTCTCCTACTAGGGCCGAGGCGATGATCGTGGTTAGAAAGAGGATTGGGATGTACTTCAGTTGCTTGCTGGAGTTTAAGAAGAGTTGGAAGAGGGCGAAGACTATGAACATGTGAGTCAGGTAGACTTCGTAGCTGCGCTCGCCTAGCTTCAGTAACGGGGCTAGGATTCTTGGGGCTGTCCATTGGGTCTCGGCGGACGCGGCGATGATCAGGCAGGTGCCGACTGCCAGGATGGTCATGCCGGGACCGATCGGACGGTAGTAGCAGAGCGTGAAGAGCATTAGCGGTGTGCCTAGAGCTAGGAGGAGTTTTGGAGAGACTCGGAATTTCTGGATTAGTAGAGCGGTCAGGCAGCCTAACGCGATTGCGTCCATGCCGCCTAAGTAAGAGTATTCGCGCCAGATTGCGTTTCCGTGGGTGCGGCTGATTGGGCCGAGAATGATGCATGTGATTAAGAGTCCGATGAATAGCTTGGTATAGCGGCGGACCAGGGGGAAGACCAGGTAGAACACTTCTTCTACTGAGAGAGACCACAGGATGTCCCAGTTGGCGGGGAGGTAGCCGTGGGTTGCTTCGAGGACATTGATGTTGAAAGTCAGAGCGGCTAGCAGGGCTCTGGGGAGGGTGGCTACTTTGGGGTTGATTACGAAGACTTTGATTTGGGACAGATGGAGGACGCTTAAGACTGCCAGTAATAGAAGAAGCAGTGGCGCGATTCTCGCAAATCTTAGCCGGTAGAATCCTGCGATGTCGATGCCTGAGCCCCAGCGGCGAATCGCTGTCGTCGTGATCAGGAAGCCGGAGACCGCGAAGAAGATTTGTACTCCTTGCTGGCCGTTCCAGAAAAGCGTGTTGACCAGGTGTTCGGGGAGCCCGTGGTAGTAGGGGATTTTCGCTCCGCGCAGCCGCATGTTGACGTGGTTCATCAGCACGAAGAAGATGGCGAGGCCGCGGAGGAGATCGACGCCGTCGAGTCTGTTTTTAGAAGTGATGTTCTATTTTGCAGTAATCTGGTGGCTGGATGCTGTTACTTGCTGCGTTTGCCATGGTCGCGATGCCGGATTGGGTTCCGGCCCGGTGGTTTTCTAAAGATCCCGTGACGTTGAAGCTGGTGGAATCGACGCCGGTAAATTGTCTGTTAATGGAGAAGGCGGATTGGTCGCCGGATTTTTCACGGGCCGCCGCGGAACGGGGAATCGCCACGCTGGGTGTGGTGCGGGGAAACGCCAACGCGGCGGATATTGCGGCCGAGGCTAAAAAGGCCGGGTTGACGGGGCTTGCGGTCGAAGGGTCCTTGAGCGCCGGCAAGGTCGATATGCCGGTGGTGGAGTTGGTCAATCGGGCGGAGATGAAGTTCGGGTCCGATGCGCAGGTGCTGGCGACCAAGCAGGGGATGTGGCCGGGGATTCGCGCGGAGCAGGACGGACTGATTGCCGCGCCGACGGGAGCTCCGTGGATTGACACTAATACGGGGTTTTTGCGATATGCCCGGGTGTCGACTCCTGCGGCGATTTGGATTGGGGAAAGAGTTCCGGCGAAGGCGCATCCGCTGGTGACGGCGTATCTGGCGGCGATCGGGGACGCGGGGATGACGGGGGCTCGGTGGGTACTGGATTTCGATGAGGAGTTTGCGCGGGGACTGGCGAAAGGCGATCCGGCGGCGCTGAAGAATTGGGCGCTGATCGTGCAGCATGTGAAGTTCTATGAGGATCACAAGGAGTGGCGGACGTTCGCGATGCGGTCGACGTTGGCGCTGGTGGAGGCTCCGGAGAGCGGGGCTCTAATTTCCGGAGGCGTGCTGGACATGATGGCGACCAAGCATACGCCGGTGACGCCGATTCCGGCGCGAACGCTGGACGGGAAGTCGCTGGTGCATTCGAAGATGGCGGTGAATGTGGATCCGGAGCTGCTGTCGGCGAATCAGAAAGAGGCTTTGAAGACGTTCACAAGAGCTGGAGGGACGCTTTTGACGGGTCCGCCAGGATGGAGATTTCCGTCGCTGGAACCGGATCAGATTACGCTGGACAAAAAGGATCTGGAAACGCTGGATTCGATTTGGAAGGAATTAAATACGGTGACGGGGCGGGAGAATCTGGGGGCCCGGCTGTTCAACGTGGGAAGCATGTTGTCGAATTTATTGGAGTCGCCGGACGGGAAACAGGTCGCGCTGGAGCTGGTGAATTATTCGGATTATCCGGTGCAGGATATTACGGTCCACGTGCTGGGGAAATTCAAGAAGGCGACGCTGATGAGGCCGGAGGCGGCTCCGCAGAAGCTCGACGTATATGAGGTCGAGGAAGGGACAGGGATCGATGTTCCGGCGCTGGGGGCTTTAGGAACACTTATTTTGGAGCCGTAGGAACGAAGGAGAGTCTGCTTGCCGGAGCGGCTGCGGTGGGGCGCTGCGCGAGTTTCCGGCGAATGGATTGCGCGCAACGGCGGATCCAGTCGAAGGTCAGGCTGGATACGAAGCGCAGGCCGCGCACGAAATATTTTCCCAGGCGGAACATGCCCCAGGCGGCGGCAAGAAAGACCGTAGCGACGAGCATCAGGAAGAGACCCGCATCGGTGGGAGAGAGGCTCTCAAGGAAGCTGCCGAGGGGTCCGTCCAGTTGGATGTATCCGTGGCTTTCCCAGAACTCCGGGAGAAGGAAGCGGGTGAGGCCCAGCAGCATGATAATCGAGCCCGTGAGCAGGAGACTTCCCGCGAACGCATAGTACGCCAGGAGCGTGCCGGCGAGTGCGGCCAGGATGCCTAGCAGGACGGCGAATCCTCCGAAGCCGAGGGGAATTCCGAACAGGGCGATCAGGATCGCGCCGCCGATATAGAGAGGCAGGTTGCGGCGCGTGCCAGTCCGCATCAGAGCGGCGGGGAGCCGGTCGGACACGACGTCGGCCGGTTCGCCGAAGTTCCTCAAGACGGTTAGAATCCTGGCGACCGCATCGTCGCCCGGCATCTGATCATAGGCGTCATGCAAGTGGGATTGGATTTCGCGCAGAAAATCCTGCTGCTCTATCGCCGGCAAAAGGCGAAGCTGCGCCTTGACGCGCGCCAGATAATCGTCGGCGATTTTTTCGACCACGTCGGGGTATTGGTTCATCGTTAGCCCTTTCGAACGACCAGCTTTTTCGTCCAGTGGCGCTGGGCGAGGGAGACCAGCAATGCGAATTCCTGGCTCAGCTCATTGAAGACCTGCCGGCCCAGCGGCGTCAAAGTGTAATATTTGCGGGGCGGTCCCTGGTCGGATTCCACCCACTCCGAGCGGACCAAACCGTCGCGATCGAGGCGGGCGAGGATAGGATAGATGGTGCCTTCCTTGATCGACATTGATCCGGTTTCGGTGAGGACGCGAACCAGCGAATAGCCGTAATGGCGTTCGTGATAAAGAACGCCCATGACGGCCAACTCGAGGATTCCCTTGCGGAGTTGGGTGATGCGGCGGTCTTTGTTGTCGTCCGAGTACTCCACAATGCATAGTATACGTTATTACAGAGTACCGTGTTCCCGGAAATTTCTGCGATGTGTCGCGAGGGCTAAACCGTAATAGACTGGATTTATGACACGACGCGAGTTGCTTGCCCTGGCTGCTGGAGCTCCGCTGCTTCGGGGAGCCGTTCCTCCGGCCCCTCCGGTGGTCATTGCGCCGACCTCTTATTCGGATAAGCTGGATGACCAGATTGAGTGGATGTTCGATCAGCTTGGCGGCGCCGGGCGGCTGGTGAAGAACAAGACCGTCACGATCAAGCTGAACCTGACCGGGAGTCCGACGCTCAAGTTTCAGGGACACGCGCTGGGCGTGACGCATTACACGCATCCGGCGACGGTGGCCGCGATGGTCAGCGTGCTGGACGCGGCGGGCGCCAAACGGATCCGGCTGGTGGAAAGCGCGTGGGGCACGGGCGGGCCGCTCGAAGAATATCTGCTCGATTCCGGCTGGAACGTGCGCACGCTCAAGAACGCTTCGCATAAGCTGGAGTTCGAGAATACGAATGCGCTGGGATTGGGGAAGAAGTATTCGCGGCTGAAGGTTCCGAACGGCGGACATATTTTCCCCTCCTTCGACCTGAATCATTCTTATGAAGACACGGACGTCTTCATGTCGATGGCGAAGCTGAAGAACCACGCGACTTGCGGAATCACGCTATCGATGAAAAATTGTTTCGGCATCACGCCGGCTTCGACCTACGGCGACGATGCGGGAATCCATGAGCCGAACGAGAAGCCCACCAAAGGGCGTGGCGAGATTTGCCACGCCGGCAAGAGGCAGCCTTCGGCGACGGCCGCGGCGGAGAACGATCCGTCGACCAGCCGCGATCCGGGATATCGCATGCCTCGCATCGTGGCCGATCTAGCGGCGACGCGGCCGATCGATATTGCGTTTATCGACGGCATCGAAACGATTTCCGGTGGCGAAGGCCCCTGGATTCGCGGCGAATTGAAATATATCAAGCCCGGTGTGCTGCTGATGGGCACGAACCCGGTGACCACGGATACGGTGGGCACGGCGGTGATGGGTTACGATCCTCGCGCCAAGCGCGGGACCAAACCGTTCGAGACTTGCGACAATACGCTGCTGCTGGCGGAGGCTCTGGGCGTAGGGTCGGCCGATTTGTCGCGCATTGAGGTGCGCGGGGCGCCCATTGCGCAGGTGCGGTACCAGTTCCGCTGATCGCAAATGCCGCAAATCTCGCTGCCGGTCATCCCCAAGCTGACGTTCACTTCGGTGATCGACATTCTGGCGGTCGCGATTCTGATTTATCAACTGCTGTTGATCATTCGCGGGCGGCGCGCGGCGTATGTTTTAAGCGGGCTGTGGGTTTTGACCGTTGTTTACCTGATTGCGTATTATGCGCATCTGGAACTGCTGCGCTCCGTGCTGGCGGCGCTGGCTCCCTATACGGCGATCGCGCTGATCGTGATGTTCCAATCGGAAATCCGGCGGCTGCTGGCAAGGATCGGGCGCAGCCGGTGGCTCGGTTTGGGGGGACAACTGGAGCGGCGCGAAGTGGTGGACGAAATTCTGCTCGCGGTGGAACAGATGTCGGAGCTGAAGATGGGCGCGCTGATTGTGGTGGAGCGGGACATCGGGCTCCGAACCTTCATCGAGAGCGGTGTGGCTCTGAACGCCAGCGTTTCGCGCGACCTGCTGTGCGCGATTTTTCATCCTGGCGCGGCGCTGCATGACGGCGCGGTGATCCTGCAAGGCGAGCATATCGCAGCGGCCGCGTGTTTCCTTCCTTTGACCATGAATCCGGGCCTGCTCCGCAAACACGGCACGCGGCATCGCGCGGCGATCGGCGTTACCGAAGAAACCGATTGTCTATCAATCGTGGTCTCGGAGGAAAGCGGTCATGTTTCACTGGGCGCGCGCGGCGAGTTGGAAGCCGATGTTTCGATCGACCGGGTGCGGGAGCGCCTGACGATTGCAACCTCCGGGCGGCATCGCGAGCGGGCAGCCGAGCCCAGTTGGGGCGAATCGTGAGGCTCATCACGCGAAATTTCGGGTGGAAGCTGGGATCGCTTACGCTCGCGGTATTGCTGTGGTTCGCGATTTTGGGCGAACCGGAGCTAGTGACCACGCACACCGCGCCGATCCTTTATAAAAGTCTGCCGCCAGGATTGCTGATTGGCAGCGACGCGCTGGATCAGGTGCGAGTGGAGTTGCGCGGACCGTCGGGAAAATTGTCCCAGGACCGTTTGTCGGAGATGGCCGTGCTGTTGGATCTCGCGGACGTGAGGGGTCCTGGGGAGAGGACATTCACGCTGTCGGACGCGGATTTCCATTTGCCGCAGGGCGTCACGTTTTTGCGCTCCGTGCCTTCCCAGTTGCGGGTGCGATTCGCCAGAATGGTGTCGCGGGAGGTGCCGGTGAACGTGCGGATTTATGCACCTCCTCCGTCCGGCTATCACGTGGTTCACCAGGAGACGGTGCCGGTTACGTTGCGGATCGCGGGCCCGGAGGGAAGGGTCGCATCGGTTTCGAGCGCGGAGACCGACGCGATCGACTTGAGCGGCGTCACGGCGAATCGGGAGATCAAAGTAAACGCGTTCGTATCCGATCCGCAGGTGCGCTTTGAAATATCGCCTGTAGTGACGGTGAGACTGACGGTTGAGAAAAATCAATAATGAGAAAACTGTTTGGCACAGACGGCATGCGGGGGATCGCGGGCGAGCCTCCTTTGGACGCGGCGACGACGTTCGCGGTGGGAACGGCGCTGGGGAAATGGATCGGGCAGCATCACTTCGATCCTGAGGTCGTGATTGGAATGGACACACGCGAATCCGGGCCGGGGATCGCGGCGCATGTCGCGGGAGGCCTGGAACAAGAAGGGGTACGAGCGCGATTCGCGGGATTGATCACGACGCCGGGCATCGCGCATGTGACGCGCACCGGTCCGTTCGCGGCGGGCGTGATGATCTCGGCGTCGCACAATCCGTATCACGATAACGGGATCAAGATTATCGATCATTCGGGATTTAAGCTTCCCGACGAGCAGGAGCACGCGATCGAACAGGATATCTTCGCGTGGCTCGGAACGGGAGAAGTGCCGAAGCCGGCGGAGCTGGCGACGGATCACGGATTAGACCAGGCGTATATCGACGCTCTGGCGGCGACTTTACCGGCGGGGCTGGCCGGCCTGCGGCTGGTGGTGGATGCCTCGAATGGCGCGGCGACGTACCTAGCTCCGGCACTGTTTGAACGGCTGGGTGCGACCGTCGATCGGATTCATTGCGCACCGGACGGGAAGAATATCAATCTCCACTGCGGTTCGCAGCATCTCGAGAGTCTGCGCGAACGGGTGATGGAGACGCGCGCCGATCTGGGAGTGGCGTTCGACGGCGACGCGGATCGCGCGATGTTCATTTCGCATTCGGGAAAAGTAGTGGACGGCGATATGGTGATGCTGGTGGCCGCGCTTCCGCTGCATGCGGGCGGGCGGCTGACGGAGGTGATCGCGACGGTGATGTCGAATCTCGGCCTCGAACTCGCCTTGAAGGCGCATGGGATCGAGCTGGTGCGGACGCCGGTGGGGGATAAATACGTTTTGGACGAAATGGTGAAGCGGAACGCTCCTTTAGGCGGGGAGCAATCCGGACATATTATTTTCCGCGATTACGCGACGACTGGGGACGGACTGCTGACGGCGCTTCGGGTGCTGGAGGCGATGCGCGAATCGGGCCGCGATCTGGATGCGTTGACCGCGGAGTTTGTTTCCTATCCGCAGTTGCTGGTGAATGTTCGCGTGAAGGAGCGGCGTCCGCTGGCGGAGCTCGAAAGCGTCAATGCCGGAATCAGGCGAGCGCAGGGAGAATTCGGCGAGAGCGGGCGCGTCCTGGTGCGATTTTCGGGAACCGAGCCGCTGGCGCGCGTGATGGTGGAAGGGCCGGCGATCGACCGGGTAACGTATCACGCGCATGCGATTGCGGACGCGATCGGGAAAGAGCTGGGGGTTGCGTAAGCTCGTTGCGTAAGCTCACAGGCTGAAGCCTGTGCCACCATTTCGGGCTTCATGTTGATATCGGTGGCACAGACTTTAGAGATCGCTGAAAAAGGTCGGGCAGATCGCTTCCTGCGGTCGCGGCTCGGAATCGGCAACGCATGAATGAACAATTCACAGAGCGGCGACCCGGTCGCGCGATACACTGTTTCTCATGATTACCTTGATGGTCGTGGCCACGTTGCTTGCGCAGTCCGCGAAACCGAAGCCTCCGGGCGAGGATTGGGTTTCGCTTTACAACGGGAAGGATTTGACGGGTTGGGTCAACGTCGGCCACGAAAAATGGGAGCCGGAGCCGAACGGCGTGCTGCATGGAATCGCCGTCACCAAGGATTACGGGTATTTGCAGACCGAAAAAAGCTACAAGGATTTTCAGATGTCGCTGCGCTTCAAGTGTGAGGGCGACGGCAATAGCGGCGTGTTTTTTCATACCTGGTTCAAGCCGGGGACTGCGGATGTGACTAAGGGTCCGCAGTTCGAGATCGACTGCACGCTGGGGAAACATACTGGCGGCGTGTACGAACAGAAGCGCGGCTGGATCGTGTGGCCTGCGCCTGAAAACGAATCGGTGGTGCGCATGGATGAGTGGAACGAATATCTGCTCATGGTGGTTGGCAATCACTACATCGCTCGGCTGAACGGCGTGATCATGGTGGATTATACCGATCCGAAGCCGGAAAGCGACGACGGGCCGCTGGCATTGCAACTGCATTCGGGCGGACGAGGCAACATGCGGTTTAAGGACATCATCGTTCGGGACTTGTCTCATCGGTAAGGCAACCGTGAGGCTGTTTTACTGCGATCACTTCGATATTCCTCTACCGGCTGGACACAAATTTCCGATTGACAAGTATCGCTTGCTGCGGGAGCGAATCATTGCGGACGGATTTTGGCGGTTGGAACCGGCGACTCCGGCGACGGTCGAGACCCTCCAACTGGCGCACGATCCGGAATACGTCGCGCAATTCGTGAACGGCTCGCTGCCTGCGGGCGCGATGCGGCGCATCGGATTTCCTTGGTCGGCGGGATTAGTGCAAAGAACTCTGGCGTCGGCGGGCGGAACGCTGGGCGCGACGCGCGATGCGCTGGACACCGGATTCGGAGGGACGCTCGCAGGTGGAACGCATCACGCGTTTCGCAGTGAGGGATCGGGGTTCTGCGTGTTCAACGACGTGGCGATCGCGATTCACGCGTTGCGCGAGGAAGGCCGGGCGCGGAAGTTTGCGGTGGTCGATCTGGACGTTCACCAAGGCGATGGCACCGCGCATTTCTTTGAGCACGACCCCGATGTGCTGACCATCTCGCTGCACGGTGCGAACAATTTCCCGTTTCGTAAACAGCGGAGCAAGATCGATGTGGAGTTGGCGGATCGGACGGGCGATGAGGAGTATCTGCGCGCGCTCGATTCTGTACTTCCGAAGGTGTTCGAGTTTGCGCCGGAAATTGTGTTTTACCTTTCCGGCGTGGATGCGCTGGCGAGCGACGTCCTTGGTCGGCTGGCGCTGACGGCTGAGGGGCTGAAGGATCGGGATAGACGGGTGATCCGACCGTGCTTCGAGAAAAAGATTCCGCTGGTGGTGACGCTGGGAGGCGGATATTCGAAGCCCATTGAGTTGACGGCGGAGGCGCATGCGAATACTTTTCGAGTTGCGGCGGAGATTTATGGAAAAGCAAGCAAAGGCTAAGAACACCTGCTCCTGCTTGAAGACGGGCAGGTCGGGAACCTGCCCCACCTGGAGGAAGTAGTTGGCAGTGGCGCAGGTTCCCGAACTTGCGGATGCGCAGGGGCCGGAGAGTCAAGCCATCCGGCAGCGGGCCACGGCCGTTTTCCAGCCTTTCAATAATTCCTCGCGCTGATCGACGCTCATCATCGGCTCGAAAACTCTTTCCGCTCGCCAGAATTTTTGAAGCTCATCGAGACTGCTAAAAAAACCCGTCGCCAATCCTGCCAGGTACGCTGCGCCGAGCGCCGTGGTCTCGATATCGGCGGGACGGACCAGCGGCGAGCCGAGGATATCGGCCTGAAACTGCATGAGAAAATTATTCGCGGTCGCTCCGCCATCGACGCGCAGTTCTTTCAATTTGTGCCCGCTGTCGGACTCCATGGCCTCCACTAGCTCGCGCGTTTGATACGCGATGCTTTCGAGCGCGGCCCGCACCAGCCTTGCGCGATCTGTTCCCGCGGTGATTCCGGTGAAGATGCCGCGCGCGGCGGAATCCCAGTGCGGCGCGCCCAGGCCGACGAACGCGGGTACGAAATAGGCTCCGCCGGTATCGGGCACCGACGCGGCGAGGGGTTCGGATTCCGCCGCGGTGGAGATGATCTGCATCTTGTCGCGCAGCCACTGAACGGCGGCGCCGGCGATGAAGACGCTGCCTTCAACCGCGAATTGCGCTGAGCCGTCGGGCGATGCGGCGCGCGTCGAAAGGAGGCGATTCTTCGATACCGGAGCCCGATTTCCGGAATGCATCAGCGCGAAACATCCTGTGCCGTAGGTATTTTTCGAAAGGCCGGGTGAAAAGCAGGCTTGGCCAAAGAGCGCGGCCTGTTGATCGCCTGCAATGCCGGCGATCGGGATCTGGCTGCCCAGATGCTCCGCCGCCGCGATGCCGCAAATGCCCGAGGACGCCACGATCTTCGGCATCATTTCGCGCGGCACTCCGAAGATGGCGAGCAGTTCGTCGTCCCAGTCGCCCGTGGCCAGGTTCATGAGCATGGTGCGGGAGGCGTTGGTGAAATCGGTGACGTGGGACGCTCCGTTGGTGAGCTTCCAGATCAGCCAGGTGTCGACGTTGCCGAATAAGAGGTCGCCATGACTGGCGGACACGTGATCGAGAATCCAGCGGATCTTGCTCGCGGAGAAGTATGCATCAATGACCAGGCCGGTTTTTCGCTCGATGATTTCGCGCGGCTGGAGCGCGTCGCAATATGCCGCGGTTCGCCGGCATTGCCAGACGATGGCGGGGGCGACCGGCTGGCCTGTGCGGCGATCCCAGACGACGGTGGTTTCACGCTGATTGGTGATGCCGATGGCGGCGATCTCGCGCGCGGTCGAATTCGCGGCGTTCAAGGTCCTGCGCGTGGCATCGAGCTGCGCGCGCCAAATGGCGTTCGCATCCTGCTCCACCCAGCCCGGATGCGGATAAACGCAGTCGATGGGAGCCGATTCCATCGCGACTCGGCGACCTTCCTGATCGTAAAGCGCGGCGCGGGCGCTGGTGGTTCCTTCGTCCAGGGAAAGAATGTAAGGCACTCACGCATTATAATGAAGATCGTATGTTCTTTCGCCGCGACAAAGTTCAGCAATCGACATTTGAAAGCCGCCTCGCCAACCTGAAGCAGTACGGATTTCAGAGCGTGGTGCAGTCAACCGGCGTGGCTCGCGTACAAAGGGACGGATACGCCGCGATTGTCGAGAGCCTGGGGGACGGCAAAGTGAAGATCGGCAGGGCAGGCGTGTTGATCGGCGATGAGATCGGCGAGCTGGTGAACCTCGGCTACCAGATGATCGTCCGCACACCTTCTGGCGTGGAGCTGCCCGCGCTGGCATCGCACCTCAAAAAGCTGCACGACTTCGATGAAGATCTGCGTGAAGGGCTCGGCTTGACAAGTTTGTATAATTTGTCGCTGGGAACCACGACCGACGAACACTTGTACGATCGGGTGGTGGGCCGGGACAAGGGCGAAGCTTTCCGCTGGGAAAAGTAATACCTTGAAGGTTCGAGAGGTTGTCCGTCTGCCGGAGCAGAATCGATGGCGGCTCGTTCGGCAAAAAGGCAGCCACCGCGCCTATCGGCATCCGGTAAACCCCTCGGTTGTGACGGTGTCAGGCAATCGTAACGACGATCTCCCGGTAGGAACGCTAAAATCAATATTAGGCAAGGCGGGATTGAAATGATGAAATTCGCTGTCGTGTTCGAAAAGGCTGACTCTAATTGGGCTGCTTACGTGCCGGATCTTCCGGGCTGCATCACGACTGGCTCGACTTTACAAGAGACGAAGCGCAACATCCGTGAAGCCGTCGCACTGCATTTGGAAGCGATGCGCGAAGTCGGCGAGCCGATTCCAGAGCCAACCACCGACATCGATTTCGTCGAACTTGAGCCTGTGGCGTGATCGCTTGGCCTCCTCGGCTGCAAACATTTGTTTACAACGGTTGAGGATGTCGTCGCGTTGGCAAAGGAAAAGAAACATCCATTTTCTACACGCTGTTGGATGAGTTTCCGGCGTTGGGTCGGCCTACGGTGTGACGCTTAGTCCCGTCGAGCTGGAGCGATCACGTCCCCTTGCGTTTCTGATCACAGGGCACGGAAAGACAACCCTCAATCGCTTCGCGAAGATTGCCGATGAGCTCATCCATTGAGTCGCCCTGGGTCGCGCAGCCGGGGATCGCCCAGAACCCGCCCTCTTCGGCTTTGTGGACGACGGCTTGGATCTTCATTCGAATTGGTGGAGGCGGCGGGAGTTGAACCCGCGTCCGAGAAAGTCTACCGCGAAAAGACTACGTGCGTTTCCGGTTCGGTATTTTTCGTCCGCCCCATAAGGCACCGGCAAGAGGGAAGCGGCTTAGCCTGATTGGTCTCGGCTTTCAGCTCCAGACGGAAGCTTTGGGCCTATCCTGCGAAATGACGTCCTCGAACCGCGTGCAAGCCCACGGCTCAGAACGGCGACCTAATTAATTAGGCTGCGTAAGCAAACTGCTGATTATTGGCAGTTGTTGTTTTCCGATCGTTTTACGGGAGCTCGGAACCCGGCACGACTCACCACGACAGAATCAATCCCGTCGAAACCGTTGCGCCCCCTTTCACTTTCATCTTACCATCGTTACAAGAGAATGCCGCGGACGACTTCTAAGCCGGACACGACAACCCAAAAGTCCACCGAAGAGCAAGACCAGCTCGCGCCGCTTTTCCACGTTGTGCTGCTCAACGACGACGATCATACCTACGACTATGTGGTCGAAATGCTGGCCACGATTTTTTGCGTCTCCGCTGAAACCGCGTTCCAGCACGCCGTCGAGGTGGATACCACCGGACGCACTATCGTCATGACCTGCGAGCGCGAACAGGCGGAGTTTGGGCGCGACCAAATCCACGCCTATGGAGCCGATCCGCGCATGCCGCAATCGAAGGGTCCGATGACCGCGATCGTCGAGCCGGCCGGACACTCCCGCTAAGCTATCTTTTTTCGCCCGCCCAGTAGTAACCGTCGCGCGTCGTGATCTTTAAGTCCCGGTGCTTCACACGCACCACAATCTGGTGGAAGCCAGCTTGACCGACGTTGGTCGGCGCATAGGTCAGCATGTACTCGCTGTGCAATGTCTCACTGATCTTCGATATCGCTTTTTCCAGATCCTTTTGTGTCATGAAGGAATAAGAATGGCCGCCGGTGTACCGGGAATAAACCGTCAAAGGGTTGGGGATGAAAACGCTTTTCGCGAGGTCGAAAATCTGCACGAACGCGGGGACCCAGTTCCCCATATCGGTCTGCGAATCGGTGGTCGGAGTTTGAATGACTCCCGCGGTGATCGGCCGCGCCTCCGGAGGAATCGGGCTCGGACGATTGTACTGCGGAGTCGCCGTGAGATCGGAAATCAGCTTCGAAATATCGATGGGATAAATCGTCACCTGGGCGAAATCCGCCGCCATCATCACTTCACGCGTGTTGATTTCGCTGCCGCCGTTCTTATTCTGCGCGATCACAATGATGATGCGATGGCGCTTAGGATCCTGAACCCGCAGCATGTTTATCGCGCCCATGACCGCGTCATTCACCACCGATTGGGAACTGCCCGCGTGAATCTTCTTGAGCGCCGGTGGCAGCTTATCGAGATCGGCGGTCATCGGCAAAATGGTCTGTATGCGATGATCGAACGCCACCACTGCCACCTCGCCCGAATCGCCCAATAGCTGCGACTGCACCATGTTGCCGAGCCGGTCGATCTTCGGCAGGAAGTGCTCCACGCTGCTGTTCGCCTGGATCACCAGAACCAGCGAAATCGGATGCGAAGTAATATCCTCGGTGACCACCTGCGGGCGGTTGTTATCGTACAGTTCGAAATCGTAAGGCGTGAGACCGTTGACAGGGTCGCCGTTTTTCTCCATTACCGACACGGGGACGAGAACCAGTTTCAACGTAGTGCTGAACTTGGCGACGTCGTCCTGCTTCGGTGGTTCTTGTTGCTGCGGCGGAGCTTGAGCCGCCACTAACCCCGCAACGCACACCAGCGAAAGCAGTTTCTCACTCACGCTATATAGGATGCAACGATCAGGCACCAAGTTTCTCCTTATGTTCCGTCCGCCCGTGTAACAAATCGACGACATGCGGAATCAGCCCCGCGACCGCGTCTAATGAATCCACAGCACCGCGAGGCGAGCCGGGGAGCATCACGATCAGAGCTGTGCCTCTGGTCACCGCACCGCCGCGCGAAAGCGGCGCGAACTTGGTCGACTTCAATCCTTCGTTGCGCATCAGCTCACCGAATCCTGGCACTTCACGATCTGCAATCAGTTTAACGGCTTCCGGGGTCACATCGCGGGGCGCGACGCCCGTGCCGCCTGTGGTCAGCACCACATCGCAGTCGCACAGGTTCACGATCGTTTTCGCAATCAACGTCCGATCGTCCTCGACCAGCGCCCGCTTGGCGACCGTCCAGCCCAATTCGACGGCGCGCTCCTCGAGTGCGGCTCCGGAGCGATCTTCGCGCGTCCCGGCCACCACTCCATCACTGATCGTCACAATCGCGACGTTAATCAACGCTTGAAATCCCCCGATTTACCGCCCGTTTTATCCAGCAAGTAGAGGTCCTGAATCTCGATCGATTTGTCGAGCGCCTTGGTCATATCGTAAACCGTGAGCGCAGCGACTGCGGCGGCCGTGAGCGCCTCCATCTCGACGCCGGTTTTACCCGTGATCGATACCGTCGCGGTCACGCGAACGCCCGTTTTCTCGATTTTCGCCTCGATATCGACGTGCGAAATCAGCAGAGGATGGCACATCGGGATCAGCTCCGAGGTCTTCTTCGCGGCCGCGATTCCCGCAAAGCGCGCGACCTCGAGCGGATTGCCCTTTGGATTCTTCGGCAGCTTTTTCAGCACACTGGGCCGGATGCGCACGAACGCCTGCGCGGTCGCGGTGCGCTTCGTCTCGGGCTTGGCGGATACATCCACCATGCTTGCGCGGCCCTGCGAATCGTAGTGCGAAAGGTTCTTCATTTCAGGAGCACACGAATATCGTCGCCCTCTTTCCACGATTCCCGATCGGACTCCGCCACCAAATATGCATTGGCGCGCGCCACGGCCGGAATGTCGCCGGAGCCCTGCCATCCCAGGGGTTCGACCGTCGAACCATCTTCGCTCAACCTCGCCGGCAAAAAGCGGGTGAGGCCGGTCTTGTGCTGAAAATCGCGTGCGAGCCTGGCCCTTAGCAGAGGGAGCATGGCATCTTCTAAACCGCTGAGACGCTCGATCGCCGCGCGAGCGAACAGCTCGAAGGTGACCATGGTCGATGCGGGATTTCCGGGTAATCCAAAAAAGAATTTCTCCCCCGCTTTTCCGAACACCACGGGCTGGCCCGGCTGGATGAGAACGCGAGTGAAGAAAAACTTCGCGCCGAGAGAGGCGAGCACCTGTTCTACGAAATCATATCGTCCCGCCGAGACTCCTCCGGAAAGCAGCAGCAGATCCGCTTCGAGGCCGCGCTCGATCGGCGTTGGATCGGGAGTGTCGCGCGCGATGGGTAAAATTTCAGGAATTCCGCCGGCACGACGTACTTGCGCCGCGAGCGACCAGGCGTTTGAATTGCGAATCTGATATGGCTTCGGCGCGACGCCCGGTTCGACCAACTCGTCCCCAGTGGGCAGAATCGCCACGCGAGGCTGGCGGAAAACGCGCACACGCTCGCGTCCGACCATCGCGAGCAGGCCGGTTTCGGCGTAACCGATTCTGGCGCCGGTTTTGAGAACAACTTCGGCGTTCTTGGCCTCAGTTCCCTTGCGGGTCACGTTTTCGCCAGGTTTCATGGCCTTAGGAACGGCCACGTCGTTCGAGCGCGGACGGTCCAGACGTTCGATCATGGCGATTGCTACCGCTGCCCCGACGCCCGTAGGTCCGGGAAACATCCGGCGCTCCACATGCTCGATCATCACGACGGAGTCCGTGCCCGGAGGCAGTGCGGCTCCAGTCATGATCCCGACTGCTTGACCTGCGGCGATGTTTTCGGGATACATCCAGGTCTCGCCGGCACGGAGTTCTCCAGCGATTGCGAACTCACCCGGAGTTTCAGAGGCGCGGACCGCAAACCCGTCACGGGCGGAGCGGTCGAAGGGAGGGTAATCGCGATCGGCGGGAATATCCTCGGCAAGCACGCGTCCGGAGGCGTCGAGCGTGGCGATTTCTTCGTATTCAATTCTTCGGGGAAGGACTTCGCGGAGAACGCAGGCTCGGGCTTCGTCGAAGGTCATGGGTGCACCTTCAGCAAGGTCATATGCCGACAATTGTATGTCTTTTGATGGCGACGGCTTTGCCGGTTAACTCGTCGACCGACACGATCACCGCGTGTAACTCCGCGCCGTGCCGCGCCGCTTCCATGCGCACCGGCAACTGGGTCAGGAATTTCTGCAGAATGATGTCTTTGTCGACGCCGATCACGCCGCTATATGGACCCGTCATGCCGACATCGGTTTGATACGCCGTCCCGCCGGGCAGAATGCGGGTGTCGGCTGTGGGAATGTGCGTGTGGGTGCCGATCACGGCGGAGACGCGCCCGTCCAGATACCAGCCCATCGCGACTTTTTCGCTGGTCAGCTCGGCGTGAAAATCGACGAACCGCACTTTTACTTCCGGTCGCAATTCGGCCAGGAGCGCGTCGGCCTTTCGAAAGGGATCGTCGGTAGTCGGCATGTAGGCTCGGCCTTGCAGATTGATGATGGCGCAGTCGATTCCGTTTCTTGCTTCGACCACCACAATTCCTGAGCCTGGCAGCTCCGCGACATAATTCGCGGGGCGCAGCAGGCGCGTCTGGCGCGCGAAATAATCGTAAATTTCGCGCTTGTCCCAAATATGATTGCCGGTGGTCAGTACGTCGAGTCCGTGGCCGAACAACTCGTCGGCGAGCTGCGGCGTAATGCCGAAGCCTCCCGCGGAATTCTCGGCATTGGCGATCGAAAGGTCGATTTTTTCCGAAGCGACGATTTCTTTCAGGTGGCGCGCGACAATCGAGCGGCCGGGCGAGGCGAAAATGTCGCCGATAAATAGTAAATTGGTCAAGGAATTAGTTAAGGGTAGGAGCGCACCACACAGCCGTCCCAGTCTCCGTCATTTGACCCCAGACAACAAGGGGGGAATCCCCCGCGCACCATCAGGCGTCTCCATGGCAGGCTATCCCACCGGAGCTGGCTCACAGATGCGAAATCGAGCAGGACTCCATGACATTGAGCATTGGATCAATTTTTGAAGACTGTACACCAACCTAGCAGGAACGCTCCTCGAACGATCATAGCAGAGAGCGGCTGAGCCTCCTACAGTTTGATGGTTGGTATGGCGGGCGAATAGATCGTGGGTAAGCGATTGATTTTAAGCGTCGCCGATTCCGAGCCGCGATCGCAGGAAGCGATCTGCACGAGTCTAACTCCCCTTCAGCTCCCGAACCTTCATTTCATCCGACGCGCAACCCTCCGCGTCTCCCACGGCCTTGCGCGCCCGCGCCCGATTCTGATACGCGTTCAAATACTTCGGATTCAGCCGGATCGCCTCGTCCAGATCCGCCAGCGCATGCTTTTGGTCATGCAGCAGGTAATACGCGAACCCACGCGCGTTGAGCGCCAGCGCAAAATCGGGTTTCTCCGATAGCGCAGCGCTCAACTCTTCAACGGCCTCGCGGTATTTCCCCTGATTCAATAAATCCCGGCCTGCCTGATTGTGCTGAGCGGCTGTTATCTGGGTGGCCTTGGATTCGCTCGCCGCCGCAGGCTTCGGCACGTTCACGGGTTTTATTGCCGCCATCTTCGGCGTCTCGACTTTCGGAGCCTCTTTGGGCGCGACCGCCTCCGGTTTAGGAGCCTCCGGTTCCGCTGCCGGAGCCGGCTTGGCCGACACCGCAACCACCCCAGCGTCTGCGCCCGTATCCGCCCGCGCAATCGCGTCCTGCGTCTTAGCGAGCACTGTTCTCGCCTCTTGATAATCCGGCTTCAACCGTAGCGCGTGGCGCAAATCGTCTTCCGCCTCGCGATACCGCCCCAGCAGGAAGTAAGCGCTCCCGCGCGCGCACCACGCTTCCGGCATTTCCGGTTTCAACCGGATCGCCTCGGTCCGGTCCGCGAGCCCTTTCTCGTGATCGCCGATCGCGTGATAGGACCCTCCGCGCGCCACTAGAGCTTCGGGCGAATCGGGCTTCAACTTCACCGCCTCGATGCGATCCGCCAGAGCCTTCTGATGTTCGCCCGATGCCGCGTAGACGCTCGACCGCGCCAAAAAAAGCGACGCGTCGATCGGGTTCAAAGCTATCGCCCCATCGAAATCGGTAATCGCTTTTTGATAGAATCCCATCCGCGCATAAGCCGCCCCGCGCAGCGTCAGTGCCCGCAGATTCTTCGGGTCCAGCTTCAGGGACCGATCGCAATCCTCCACCGCCCTCGGAAATTCCCCAAGCTGACCGTAGGCGAACCCTCTCTCCATATAAGCGACGGCATCGTCCGGTTTCAGCGCCGCCGCCTGCGTATAATCGTCGATCGCGTCGCGATAATTTCCCAGCGACGAGTAAGCCTTCCCTCGCCCTTTCCATGGCTCCGGATCGTCCAGCCGCAGCCGGATGGCCTTCCCGTAATCGTCGGCAGCCATCTGATACTGCCCCAGATGCTGCCGCGCGGCTCCTCTCTCGGCGTAGAGGGGCGAGGTCTCCACCCCCTGATCGAAAAGCGCGGTCAGATCAGTAACCACCCCCCGGTGATTGCCGAGCTTCACATACATCTCGCTCCGCCACCGCAGCGCGTCCGGATTCTTAGGGTCCAGCCGGATCGCCTCCGTCAGATCGTCAACCGCTTTCTCCGGAAGATTGAGCGCAATTTCTGCTTTGGCGCGATGCAGATAGGCCGGCCCGGTCGGGTCCGCGGCGAGGGAAGCAGAAAACGCGTCGTAAGCCTCCTGCCAGCGTCCCGCCTGTTCCAAAGACACGCCGAGCTGCAATTCCCTTTGAGCCTTCTGGGAATCAGCGGCCAAGGCCAACAGCGACGCGTAGATGAAAGGGCTGATATTCAACGTAGAAACTGCCTTCTGTCTCGTTTCAATCGGTATAATCCCTTAAAACCTTTAGTATTGCTCAGGTGCACCTTAGAAGTGTTGGGGTAGGTGGTAGTATCTTTGAACTTCTCATGAGACGCCTCCTGATCCGCCCCGGCGCCATCGGCGACGTGATCCTATCTCTCCCCGCTCTGGAATCCGCAAAGGCCGATTACACCGAAGTCTGGGCCCCTCGCGCGACCCTCCCTCTGATCCGCTTTGCCGACCGCACGAGAGCCATTGCCGACACCGGCCTCGACTTGGTAGGCGTCGTAGACAACGCAAAGTGTCCGGCGCTGGAGACCTTCGACGAAATCTACTCCTGGTACGGCACTGCGCGCGCGGACTTCCGCGAGGCTGTCGCGCATCTGCCGTTCAAGTTCTTCCCTGCGCAAACGTTTCCCGACGTCCCTCCGCGCATACCGGTCCCGGCCAGCGATCGAAAAGAGTTCACCATCATCCATCCCTATTCCAGCAGTCCAAAGAAAAACTGGCCGTTAGAAAATTTTCACGCGGTAGCGTCCCGCCTAAACCACGTCGAATGGTGCGAACCCGGTAAAATCGATGATCTCTATGAACTCGGCTGCTGGATCTCAACCGCGAGCCTGTATATCGGGAACGATTCCGGCATCAGCCACTTGGCGGCGGCTGTAGGGACGCCGGTAATCGCCATATTCGTCTCCACCGATCCCCGGCTTTGGGCTCCCCGGGGCGACCGCGTCATCGTCCTCGAAAATCCGGCTGTCGATGAGGTTCTCCGCTCCTGTGCGGAGCACCAGGTCCTGAAGCACTTCTGAATCGAGCCGCAGCAACCGCGCCGCTCCCTCGGTGTTTTTCACGAATCGTTTGACGGTCCGCGGGTCGCGCATCGCGCCCAATTCGATGAGAGTGTTGATCATCGCCGCCTCGCGCGCCAGCATTTCGATCAACATCCGTGGCTTGTTCTTGACGGCTTTTAATATGTCCGCGTGCCACACAGGAAGGAACCGGCGCTTCAGGCGTTCGTCGGATTGAATCCCCGCCGAAATCTGTGCCAACCTAAACTGCATCCCCCGGCCGATGAGCCGAAGAACGCTCGATAGCTTCACCAGTTCGACGATATCGTAAGTAAAATCCATCGGCCTCCGCCCATAGCTGGGCTGGCAGGAGGAATAGACGACCATCGTAAAGGCGCGATCCAGGTTGGCCGCGAAGCGCGATTCCTCGGCGAAAAAATGCTGCGCAGTGAGCGCCCGAATCTCGCGCTGCACCTGGACGGAGACCCTCTGCCAGGTGCGAAAATGCCGTACGTCCCTCTCCGGAGGTGCGACGGCGGCCAGATTGAGAAAATGTTGTAATCGGTCCACGGCCACATGCTAGCGGACGTTTCCAAATATCCTTCACCCGTTTCAGCTAACTGCGTGAATGGCAGGCACATAGAAGAGTGGAGACCATGTGACCGGAAATTATGGACGTTTAAAGACTCGCAGAAGCTCTTACGGGTCGATTTAACGTCAAATAAGACCCTTTTTGAGCAGTCCGATCTGTCCGGCGTGATACGCGTTGTGCTGGAGCACGCCCATCAGCAGCCAGTAGGTGTTGAACTCGAATCCCTCCAGATTCGGCCAGAGCTTTTCGTCCTCCAGTTCGCCCGTCGCCGCGATCAGCGCGCTCATCGAGCTATCGAGAATATCAAGCGCCCCTTGCCAGGCCGCGTCATCAGTGGCGGAAATCGCCGGCCAATCCTGCTCCGGCGGAAGAATCGCGTACTGCTGACCGTCGATGGTGTTGATCGCCACATTGATCCAGGCTGTTGCGTGTTGAACGAGTTCCCAGATGCAGTGTGCGTTCGGGATTGGCTTCTGCGCGGCTTGCGCGGCGGTAAGGCCGTCCAGATTTCCTACCAGCGAAGGGCCGTGCCACGGAGAGCCGTTGTAGCCGGTCTGTAAGAGGTCAACGATGCATTCGATTTCAGACATAAGTGCAGTTTGTCACTGATCCCTTCACCTGCGCAATCGCGCGAATAAAGATGAGTCCAATCGGACTCGCCCGTCGCGCGCGGCGCACTTAAGCACAAGGAGAATCAGACCATGAAATCCACATCGCGTATCCTCGCGAGCGCCGCTCTATTCACGCTCGCTAATGCTGTCAGTACGGCACAAACGCAAGCGCCTTCTACGGGACCGGTCCAAACCATCAGCCAATCGGAATTTAACCAGATGGTGCAGGAGGGGCAAACGTTTGTTCAGATCACGCCCGCGGCGCTGGCGGCACAGACCCAGCAAACGCAGGCCGCCAATCAAGCGAATCTGGCCATCGTGAACCAGTTCATCAGCCAGAATCCCAACCTCGCGAGCCTTGCGGCGCTGTACGCTACGCCGACAGATCCGAATGTTACCGCGACTTCCGATGGGAACTATCAGGTCCAGGTAACGAATGCGCAGGGTGTTGTCCAGACCATCGAAATGATGGGGCCCGGGACGATTCTGGCGGATCTGGCTACTTCGATTCAAGCGGCCTCTGATCCGGTGCAGCAGCTTGCTCTCTATCAGTCTCTCTATTCGCAATATGCGGCTCTTTATTCGAAATATTGCGCCACGCCCGGAGCGGTTCCGAGCGCAACGTGCGCGAACACGGTTCCTCCATCGGCGCTGACGAATCCGGCGACGCTCCAGGGCGCATCATTAGGAGCGATTAAGAGCGCCCTTCAAACGCTTGGCTCGCAGGCATCCGGGATCCTCAAGACGATTCCGTTTCCGCACGTAAGTCTGGGAAGTCCATTTGCGTCGTGTAGCACGGATACCGGCGCGAGCCTGAAGGCAACGCAGGTGAATTACGGAGACCAGACAGGCAATTCGGGATGCAGCGGCATTCCCAGTTCATCGGGCATCCTCGGCAATTTCAGTTGGACGGGAAAAGACAATTTAACTTGCGTAAAATCGCAAGGATCGCGCGGGACCTGCCACATTTTTGCTTCGACCTCAGCGGTGGAAGAGATGGTCGCGCGGGACACGGGAAAGCATGTGAACTTATCCGAAGAAGACTTCCATGAGCACGAAAAGCTGCTCTGGGGTCCGGACTATTTTCATAACGGCGGGAGCGCTTACACGGACCTCAATAATGCGTCGAAGAACAGCTACCAGTTCGCCTGGGAGAATCAGTGGGACTACAATCCATCGCTGCATAAAGTGAAGTATGAATACTCGTGCGAGAACTATCCTTATCCGACGAAGATCTCCGGTGTGCTGGAGCCGGGGTGTTCCGATAGTGCTCCGCAAGCTCCGGAATGGTGCGTTGGCACGGGTGCGGATTGCTCGCAAAATTTCACCTGCGAATCGATCGGGGAGACGATGCCGGCGGTGTTCCCTCTCTTCTGCTATTTCACCGTGGCTAATCTTTCCGGCACTAATTCGCCTTACGTCTCCAATGGAGCCACCAGCATTTGGGATCCTTCCGATAAAGCCACGTCGGTTGCGAATATCATCTTGAATCTGGCGAGCAATAACGCGGTGGTTCTGGCGTTCAGCGAGACGGCCGCTTTCGGCGATGCGACCAAGCATGATGGATACGTGCAGTACAGCGCGGGTGACGCCGGAACGAAAGGCGGGGCAGGGCACGTGGTGCACATCGTCGCGTATATCGATCTGGTGACGCTGGCAGGGAACAGCAACATTCCGGCTTCGGAAGTGACGAACGCCGTAGCGGGAGGCGGAGGATATTTCGTCATCAAGAATAGCTGGAGTGAATGCAACGGCGACGCTGGGTATTACTATATGCCGGTCGCGTATTTGCAGGCTAGAGCGACGGGAGTGTCCGTGGTTTCGTCGTTGACTTACTAGTGTTCCGTCTCTGAAGAGAGAAACTAAGTCGGCAGAGTATTTCACGCAAAGGCGCAAGGCTCGCCAAGGTTTCTCCGCCTTTGCGTGAAGAAATAACGTTTGCGAAATTCAAAAGACGACCGTACGGGCCGCTCGCGTTTATCGCGCACGGCCCGGTTTTTAATTCGGATGCTATTTTTTTCCTTCGGCCACGTGGCCACGCCCATCCCGCGCTTCATTTCCTTTGAAGTGCGCATTATCGATTCGTTTGGCCGGCTCGGCTTTTTCGCCACGCTGCGGTGCCGGGCCCTTATAGCCGTGTTCCGGATGGAGCCGGTTATTTACGTTGCCCCGGAATGCACTGGCGCCATGGAACCACGGGCCCGCGCCAATGAAACCGTCTCCGTTGAACCATTCCGGGCCACGGTATCCGGTGGGAGCGCAGTTATAAGGAGCGGCGTCGTACATAGGGACAATCAGGAGCCACTCCAATTTCAACGCCGACCTGGGCATTTGCCTTGGGGGTGGTAGCGGTGAAGCCGATTGCAGCAACTCCAGCTAACGCCAAAGGAGAAAGCGGCCTTCGCGGCAAAGTGTCGATGGCAGGCGTGAGATTGATAACGACATATGGTCGCTGGCGGGCAGGTCGGGAACCTGCCCCACGGGCAGAGGTATCATAACGGAATTATGCGTGTACAAGTTCTTCTTGCTCTGGTTCTCGCAACGGCTTTATTGCAGGCTCAGAAAACGAAAAAACCGGCTGCGCCGGCTCCAGTCGCGGCTCAGACAAACGATGAAGGCTATACGGCGGAGATCCTTAAGGACACGACGGAAAAGTTTTTCCTGACTGAGCTGGTGGATCATCTGCCCGCTTCGGCGACTGTGCCGACGCCTCAGAAAGTGCTGGGGCAGATCGCCGGTGCGCCGAATCATTTGACCTATTCGGCGGACATTTACAAGTACATGAACGAGCTGGCGAAAGCTTCGAAGCGCGTGAAGATTTTCTCCATCGGTAAGACGGAAGAAGGCCGCGACACGATGCTGGTGGCGGTCTCGGATGAGGCGAATATCGCAAAGCTCGACCGGTATAAAGAGATCACGGCGATGCTGGCCGATCCGCGCAAGACCGATGACAAGAAAGCCGCGGAGCTGATCGCGAATGAGGCTCTGCCGTTTTATTGGGCATCGGGGTCGATTCATTCGCCGGAGACCGGGTCGCCTGAAATGCTGATGGAGCTGGCGTACCGGATTGCCGTGGAAGATTCGCCTCTGATTCAGAACATCCGCAAAAATATGATCGTGCTGATCACTCCGTGCAGCGAGGTGGATGGGCACGATCGTGAAGTGGATGTGTACAACTATCGCAAAGAGTTTCCGCGCAAGCCCGCGCCGAACCTGGTTTATTGGGGCAAGTATGTTGCGCACGATAATAATCGCGACGGGATGTCGATGGCGCTGGCGTTGTCGCGCAACATGATGGGCGCGTTTCTCGACTGGCATCCGACCGTGCTGCACGATCTGCATGAGTCGGTTCCGTTTCTATATACGTCGACGGGGATGGGTCCTTATAACGCCTGGCTCGATCCGATTGTGGTGGATGAGTGGCAGAAGATGGCGTATCTGGAAATCGAGCAAATGACCAAGCGCGGCGTGCCGGGCGTTTGGACGCACGGTTACTACGACGGATGGGCTCCGAATTACATGTTTTATATCGCCAACGGGCATAACTCGATCGGGCGGTTTTACGAGACCTTCGGCGCGGGCGGAGCGGATACGGCGATTCGAAATGTCCCGGCGAATTCGACTTCGCGGACATGGTTCCGGCCGAACCCTCCGCTGCCTCGGGTGAACTGGTCGCTGCGAAACAACATCAATTTGCAGGAGAGCGCGATTTTGTTCGCGATGGATTATACGGCGACGAACCGGAAAGAGTTTCTCGGCAATTTTTATCTGAAGAGCAAGAGGTCGGTGAATAAATGGGCGAATGAGGGTCCGGCGGCGTGGGTGGTCTCGAGCGACGATCCACGGCCGGTGGGTGCGGCGGGTCTGATGGATCTGCTGCAAATCCAGGGCGTGGAGATTCAGAAGACGACGGGCGATACCGAGGTTACGCAGAAATCGGGGAAGGTGAAGATTCCGGCGGGGAGTTACGTGGTGCGCATGGATCAGCCGTACAGCCGCATGGCGGACATGCTGCTCGACACGCAGTATTACAACGTGAACGATCCTCCGCCATACGATGACACTGGTTGGACGCTGGGCGCGCTGCACAACGTGAAGACGATTCGGGTGACGGATGCGGCGATTCTGAAGGCTCCGATGTCGATGGTGGCGGCGCCGGCGAAATTTGAAGGGTCGGTGACGGGCGCGGGTTCGGCGGTCGCCTATCTGGTCAATAACAATACCGACAACACGCTGTTCACGTTCCGGTACCGGTTGAAGAATGTGAAGATGTCGGCACTGGAAGCGCCGCTGAGCGTGGGTTCCCAGAAATTTAACGCGGGGACGTTTGTGATCAAGACGGACGGCGCTCCTTCGGATTTGCGGGCGCAGCTTGATGCCGCGTCGAAGGAACTGGGGTTGAGAGTGGTCGCGGTTTCGGAGATGCCGAAGACGGCTATGCATGATATTCCGGCGCCACGGATCGCTCTGGTTCATACGTGGACGAATACGCAGAACGAGGGCTGGTATCGCATCGCGTTCGACCAGTTACACATTCCTTACGACTACATCGCTGATCAGAAATTGAAGACGATGACGGATCTGCGGTCGAAATATGACGTGATCTTATTTGGACCGGTCGGCGGGTCGGCGCAATCGATTGTGAACGGGCGTCCGATGGTGGGCGATCCGATTCCGTTCAAGCAGTCGACGATTACGCCGAATCTGGGAGGGGCTCCGGACACGACCGACGATATGCGGCCGGGGATGGGTCTGGAAGGAATTTTCGCGCTGCACAAGTTCATTGAAGAGGGCGGGTTATTCATCACGATTACGGGGAACGCTACGATACCGATCGATTATGGATTCGTCGAGGGCGTGTCTGTGTCTGATTCCAGTACGCTGCACGCTCGGGGCAGCGTTCTCAATGCGGTGTTTTCGGATAAGAACAGCCCGATTGCTTATGGATACAGCGACACGCTGGCGGTGTACTTCAATCAGGCTCCGATTCTGAATGCCGGCGGCGGTGGAGGATTCGGAGGGCGCGGCGGCGGTGGAGGTGGCCGTGGAGGCGGTGGAGGAGGGCGCGGCGGCGCGGGCGATACTGGTCCGAATCGTCCGTCTGGTCGAGGGACGATGGATGAACCGGATATTCCGCAGGGTCGGCCTTTGTTCGTGCCTCCAACGGGTGCGGCGGTGGAGGGCGGAGGTCCGGATGATGACGCTAACGCGGGCGGTCGGGGAGGACGCGGCGGCGCGGCGGGACCTCAGCCTCGCGTGATTCTACGGTTCGCGGAGGAGAAGGATTTGCTGGTCTCCGGCATGTTGACCGGGGGAAGCGCGCTGGCTGGGCATCCGGCGGTGATCGATTGCCAGAAGGGGAAGGGGCATGTGCTGATGTTCGCGAATAATCCGATGTGGAGGAGTGAGACGCACGGGAGCTATTTTTTGCTATTCAACGCGATGCTAAATTTCCAGCATTTGGACGCGGGGAAGCCGGCGGCGAGAGGGGCGAACTTGGGGGCGGCGCAGTAGAGATTCTTTATTCTATGGGACTTGATGCGGTGGTTTACAGAGCCCGTGAGCGGTTTCCGGCGGATCCAGAACAACTGGGGCTCCGGATGGAGCCAGTAACGCGCGAATGGTATTCCGAGGTGGGTGATTTACCAGATCCAATTAAATTGACGGGTACAGAGGCGATTCATCTGAGACTCGGAAATGTAAGCTCAATCGCAGCGCTTCATGGCGAAGTTTCGCACCTATTGAAGCCAGCTTCCCTAATATCGAGCCAAGTACTCTATAACGGCTACCATTGTGGGGACATCATAACGGTTGAGAGGATGGGTGAGCTTAAAGAGGAGCTTGCGGTATTAAGGCGCAAAGCGCCGATATCGGACCACGTTGCGAGCTTTCTAGACGATTTGGATCGGTTGGTGGTCGCAGCGGTGGAGCAGCAGAATCCCATTGTTTTTGTGTGAGAATCAGATCCGATAACCACGGGAGCCGTGCCAGAAATGGAGAACCTCAACGAGGTTGTGCGTCTCGCTGACTCGATAAAAGATCAGGCTGGGAGTGTGGACGAGCAGGCGGACGCCATCTCGTCCGTCCACTGGGCTACCGATGTAAGGGAACTTCTTCAAAGATCGACGTGATTAAGGACGGCTTTACCGAATCGCTCTGCGCTGGCGGGAAAAACGTCCCAAGAGTAGGCAAGGATTTCTTCAAAATCTGCTAGCGCGGCTTCTGTGATTCGAATTTTGAAATCCACTTGGGAATCAATGCAGCGGCTTCGTCGATAGAAACTGTACGACCTTCGTTGGCATCCTTGATGCCGCGATCAATCGCCCTTAAGGTGTCCGCGTCCACTTTCACTTTATCCGTCGCGGGCACCTGTAGCTTCAGGTCAACCATACTCTTACAGTAGTCCCGATGGGTCCAGGGCGCAACCGAGACTGAGGACTGGGCCATGAGAGTACCACCCCTCTGATGATAAAGTATCATCCAGCACCATGAAATATCTCTCACGGGTCGTGTGGTCGGAAGGGATGTATCTGGGGCCGCACCATTTTCAGGCCCAATCGCGCTACTTCGAGGATTCTGCGCGGTTCACCACCTCTTCACTGTGGTTCGAGCCTTGGGGGCTGGTGGCGGCTCAGCTAGATCCGGAAGCGCTGAAGAACGGGACGGTGTCCCTGGTCCATGCGCGCGGGATCTTTCCGGATGGGCTGGTTTTTCATATGCCGGAAAGCGATGCGCTACCGGCGGCTCGGAATATTGCGGATTTGTTTCCTCCCGCGCAGGATGCCGTGACGGTGATGCTCGCGGTCGCGCCGCGCCGCGCTGAGGGCGTGAATACCGCCGACGATGGTGCGCGATATAGCGTCGAGGTTCGCGTGCTGCACGATGAGACGACGGGTCGGGATGAGAAGCCCGTGCAGGTGGGGCGGAAGAATATTTCGCTGCGCCTGGATACCGAGCCTCTGGATGATCTGGTTACCCTGCCGATTGCGCGGATTAAGAGGGACGGCTCCGGTCATTATGTATTCGATCCGGATTTCATTCCGCCGTGCGTGGAGTTTAGCGCGAGCGAGCGGGTGATGTCGATGGTGGCCCGGTTGATCGAGATATTAGAAGACAAAAGCTCGCGGTTCGCGCGCTCCGGGGCGGGGAAGTCGTGGGCCGAGTTTTCGACCACGGAGATCGCGAATTTCTGGCTGCTGCATACGGTCAATTCGGCGCTGGCACCACTAAGGCATCATTATTTGACACGAAGAGGACATCCCGAAGCACTGTATATCGAGATGCTGAAATTGGGCGGAGCGCTGTGCACGTTCGCTATTGAATCGCATCCGCGCAATCTGCCTCTCTACGATCATCGGAACTTGTCCAAGTGTTTCGATCAGCTTGACGATCATATTCGCACGCACCTGGAAACGATCGTGCCGACGCAGTACGTGAATATAGAGCTGGTGAAGCGCGCCGATTATTTCTACGAGGCGGAAGTGAAGGATCAGCGGTGCCTGGATCGAGCACGGTGGATTTTCGGAGTGCGGAGCAAGATCAGCGAGCCGGACCTGATCGGAAGGACGCCGCAGATTGTTAAATTATGCTCGAAGATTTTCCTGCCGCAACTGGTGAAGCGCGCGCTGCCGGGGATGGCGCTCACGCATCTGCCGGTGCCTCCCGCGGCGATTCCGGTACGGGCGGATTTCCAGTATTTCAGCGTGAGCCGCAGCGGTCCATGCTGGGATCACATCGTGCAGACACGGCAGATCGGGCTATATGTGCCGGGGGACTTGCCGGATCCTGAAGTGCAGTTACTGGTGGTGCTGGAACAATCATGACGCCGACACAACCTACACGGCGGGTGGAGAATCTTGCGTTCGTGTTTCAGGAATTGCTCACTGTGGGCGAGCGGTTGCGATCGAACCGGCAGCAGGTGGCGGACGCGGCGTCGTTTCGCGCGCAGATCTGGGGCGCGGTGCGGCAGGCCGAAGAGGACGCGCGGCGCAGGGTGTATCCGACCGACGATATCGAGCTTGCGGTGTTTGCGGTGGTCGCGTTTCTGGATGAATCGATTTTGAATTTGAGGTTGCCCGTGTTCGCGGATTGGCCTCGCCAGCCTTTGCAGGAAGAGCGCTACGGGCATCACGTGGCGGGCGAGATTTTTTTCCAAAATTTGCAAAAGTTGATGACGCGCACGGATTCGTACGAGCTGGCGGATCTGCTCGAAATGTACCAGCTCGCGCTACTGCTGGGGTTCGCGGGGAAATACAGCATGGGCGGGCGCGGCGAGTTGCGAGGGATTACGATGCAGACGGGCGAGAGAATCCAGCGCATCCGGCAGACCAGTTCGTGGCTCGCGCCGGGATGGCAATTGCCGGCGGAGGCTCCGGTGAAGACCGGAGGGGACCCATGGGTTAGCAGGATGGCAGTGATCCTGATCGCATGCGTCGTGCTGGTGGCTGTGCTGTTCGGCATTTTCGTGGTGCTGCTGAACCAGGGGTCGAACGACATTAGCAGGATGGCGGGCGCATGAGTCCGACGGTGATCATCAGCGGAATTGTTTTGGGAGCAGTGGCGCTGATCGTCGCGGCGATCACCATGTACTTCCAGAAGAAGACTCAAGAAGGGATCGAGCGCGCTTCACAAGGCGGACAGGGCGGGCAGGGCTCGGCCGGGGCCCCTGCGGGTGGAGGCGATGCCGATCCGTTGATTCGCGAAGCGAGCGCGCGGCTGGCGCAATCGAAGGCCGGGGCGGGCGTCGCGAATCTGCCGATGATTTTCGTGATCGGCGACCGGGGAACGGCGAAGACCAGCACGATTCTGAACTCAGGGCTCGATCCGGAGTTACTTGCGGGGCAGGTTTATCAGGATAACGCGGTGGCTCCGACGCGTGCGGCGAACATTTTCTTCGCGCGGGGAACCGTATTCGTCGAGGCGGGCGGGGCGTTGATGGCGAATCCGCAATCGTGGACCGCGCTGGTAAAGAAGCTGCAACCTTCGCGGCTGAAATCGATGGGGGCAAGCGGACAGGCTCCGAGAGGAGTCCTGTTGTGCTTCGATCTCGAAACGTTCACGCGTGCGGGAGCTACTGAGGCGATCGCGAATGCGACACGGTACCTGCAAGCCAGGCTTGGGGAGATTTCCGAGATTTTGGGCATCAGCTATCCGGTGTACGTGCTGTTCACACGCGCGGACCGGATTCCTTTTTTCGCGGAGTTCGTGCGCAATCTGAATCCGGAAGAGGCGGGGCAGGTAGTGGGCGCGACGGTTCCCATCCGTGCCGCGGCGGCCGGAGGGGTTTATTCCGAGGAGGAAACGCAGAGGCTGACTTGGGCATTCAATCAGCTCTTTCATTCGTTCTGCGATCATCGGCTGCTGCTGCTGCCGCGCGAAGGGGACGCGACGAAGCTGCCGCAGGCGTACGAATTTCCTCGCGAATTCCGGAAATTGCGGAACGCGCTCGTGCAGTTCCTGGTCGACGTGTGCCGGCCGAGCCAGTTGCGCGCGGGTCCATTTCTGCGCGGGTTTTATTTCTCCGGGGTACGGCCGGTGGCGGCCGCGGAGACTCCGGTGGCCCTGGTCGCGCCGACGACCCCTGCAGAGCACGCGGAAGTGGGCGGAGCGACCCGCATGTTTCGCGCGGGATTTCAGGCGGAACAAAAGGCCCGGCAGGGAGTAGCGCAGGCGGGCGGCGGCGCTGGTCGAAAAGTGCCGCAGTGGCTGTTTCTCGGACATCTATTTAACGATGTCGTGCTGGCGGACGCGAATGCTCGGGCGGCGAGCGGATCAAGCACGAGGACCAGCCTGGTGAAGCGCATCCTGCTCGTGTCGGCCGCCGCGATCTGCCTGATTTATTCGGGGCTGCTTGCGTGGTCGTATTTTGGGAATCGCGCTCTGGAACAGGAATCGCTGGCGGCGTCGCGGGGGATACCGGCTGCCGAGGGCGCGGGCGGAGCGGTGCCGGGAGTCGATTCGTTTCAGAAACTGGAGACGGTGCGCCAGTCGCTAGCCAAATTGACGGCATACGAACGGGACGGAGCGCCGTTCAGTTTGCGCTGGGGTCTATATAAAGGAAGCGATATTCTGCCCGATGTGCGGAAAGTGTATTACGCGAAGTTCCGGCAGTTGTTGTTCGGATCGACGCAGGCGCAGATGCTTACGTCGTTACAGCGATCGCCGGCGACGCCGGGGCCGAATGACGATTACGGGCCGCCGTACGACACGCTGAAGTCCTATTTGTTGACCACCTCCGAATGGAAACGATCTTCGGACGCGGGGTTGCAATCGTTCCTGGCATCGAAGCTCGATGCGAAATGGATCGGGGGACGCGATGGCGAGATCGGCAAAGAGCGGCTGGATCTGGCGAAGAAGCAGTTCGATTTTTACGCATCCGATCTGCACAATGGCAATCCTTATTCATCGATTGCGGATGACGGAGCAGTCATGCGGGCGCGGGTGTATCTGTCCCAGTTCTCGGGTCTCGAGCGCGTGTATCAAGGATTGCTCGGCATGGCGGATAAGCAGTTTCCGCCGGTGAGCTTCAATCAGAAATTTCCCGGCACTGCGACGGTGTTGGCCAGTTCGGAGCCGGTGCGCGGCGCGTTCACGAAAGAAGGCGCGAAAGTTGTGCAGGACGCGATCCGCAAGCAGAATTTCGCGGGCGAAGAGTGGGTGCTGGGTCCGTATAAAGGCCAAATGCCCGACAAGGCCGTGATGGAAAAAGGTCTGATGGATCGTTATTCGGCTGATTACATCGCGCAGTGGCGCAACGTGTTGAAGAAGAGTAACGTGAACCACTATGCCGGGCTGAAGGACGCATCGAGCAAGCTGACGCTGCTCACCGGCAGCGGCGCGCCTCTGCTCGCGCTGTTCTGGTGGACGTCGCAGAATACTTGCGTGGATGTGCCGGGCGTCGCGGATAAATTCAAAGCGCCGCAAGGAGTGGTGCCGTGCCCAAGCGCCCAGCTCTACATCGTGGATGCCAACAAGCCTTATAACTCGGGTTTGCAGGCGCTTCAGCAGGCGGTGGATCGCGCGGCCGATCCGTCTGCTAATAAAGAGGACGCGTCGCACGCGATGCGCGATAGTGGACAATCGGCGACGCTGACGGCGCGGCAGCTCGGCGCGAGCTTCCCTCCCGATCCGGACGCGCAGATCGATCAGCGGTCGCTCGAATTGTTGCTGCAACCTATCAAGTATCTCGACGGCATGGTGTCGAGCGACTTGAAAGGCTCTGGCCAAAGCTTCTGTCAGGCGTTCAATCAGGCGACGTTCCGCAAATTTCCATTCGATCCGCAGGCGAAAGACGAAGTGAAGCTGGACGACCTGGCCGCGCTGCTTCAGCCGAAGACGGGCAAGCTGTGGGTGTATTACGACGGAAGTTTGAAGAGCGTGTTGCAATGCTCCAACGGCGAGTGCTCGTCGTCGGGTGGGACGCCGCTCAGCCCCGGTTTCGCCGCGTTTATCGGCAACCTGATGAAGTTCTCGCGCGCGATTTATGGAGACTCCGGAGCGGAGATGAATTATCAATACTCCCTGACTCCCCAGAAGTCCGACCTGGTCGATGAATTCGACGTGACCATCAACGGCGCGCCTTCGAAATTGAAGGGTGGAACCCAGCATTCGTATGTCTGGCCAGGGTCCGGCGCGCGGAATTTCGAGTTGGATCTGAAGCTAGTGGGCGGTGGTCTGCCGCAGCAGGCGAAGACTTATGACGGGCCGTGGTCGGTGTTCCGATTCTTCGCCGACGCGGACAAAACCACCGGCAACCTTTTCAGTTGGAGCGTCACATCCGGCCGCGATCAGCAGCCGACAAAAATCAACGGCAAACCCCTGACTTACGACTTCAGCGTGGGCACCAACGGTCCGGCCGTGTTCAGCAAGGAGTTTTTGTCTAAACTGAAATGTGTCGTTCCGGTGGCACGTTGATGGCGGACAAGCCTGAAAACACGCGCATAGGCAAGTACGAGCTCGAAGAGTTTCTGGGCGGAGGCATGTCCCATGTCTACCGCGCCAAAGACAGCGTGCTGGGGCGCCGCGTGGCATTGAAGATTCTGACCGATGCGGGTGTGCAGGATACCGAAACGAAGGCGCGTTTTCTGCAAGAGGCGCGGACGGCGTCGAACATCAGCCACGAGAATATCATTAACGTTTTCGATTTCGGCGAGGACCAGGGCCGTCCGTTTATCGTGATGGAGTTTCTCGAAGGAGAGAGTCTGCGCGATGCCATCAAGCGCGGGCATTTGGGGGATTTTCCCAGCCGTTTGCGAATTGTCGTGCAAGTGGCGCGCGCCATCGATTACATCCATACCAAGAAAATTATCCATCGCGACATCAAGCCGGAGAACATCAACCTGGATTCCACAGGAAAAGTGAAGCTGATGGATTTCGGCATCGCGAAATCGGAAGGTATCGCGCTTACCCGTGCTGGATTCACGTTGGGAACGCCGTATTATATGGCTCCGGAGCAGGTGCTGGGACAGCCCGTTACGCCGCAGGCGGACGTGTACGCATTCGGAATTTTGCTGTTCGAGGTACTGACCGGGCTGAAGCCGATTACCGGCGAATCGGTAGAAAAAATCTTCAATCAGATTCTGTACCAGCCGATCGATCTGGCGCCTCTACAGCCTCCGAAGTTTCCGGCTGGCATTGCCGGTCTCATCGAACGATGCACAGCGAAGCAGCCGCCGCAGAGGCCCCCCGGCCTGGGAATCGTGATCGAGGAATTGGAGCGGGTTCTGGATCCCGCACGCCCGGTTACCGTACGCGGGCGAAGCGGTCAGCATCCGGCGGCTACGCCCGGACCATCCACTGCTACCCGCCAACCGGAATCGCCCCACGAACAATCGTCGATGATTTCGACCATCACCGCGGTTTCGAAGACGTCGGAGCCGGAGCGCTCCGTCAGCCTTGAAGGACTGCCCGGATTCGTGCGCAAACTGCCCGCGCCGCTGCAATCGCAGGGCGGTCTGATGATCCTGGCGGGTCTCGCGATGGTGGTGTTTATGGCGCTGATCTATGTGGCGCTATCGTTGACCCACTTCCTTTAAAGAATGCAGATTCCGGCAATCGTCGGCAAATACGAGCTCCTCGAATTCTTAGGCGGAGGCATGTCGCACGTGTATCGCGCGCGCGACACGGTGATCGACCGTCCGGTGGTAGTGAAACTGCTGACCGTCGATGCCTGCCAAAACGTCGAAGCCAAGGCCCGATTCCTGCAAGAGGCTCGGCTGGCCGGAAATATTCAGCATGAAAACATCGTCAGCGTGTTCGACTTCGGCGAGCATGAAGGACGCCCGTTTATCGTGATGGAGTATCTCAAAGGCGAAGACCTGCGCGACGCGATTCGCGGCGGTCACACCGGCAGCCTGGTGGAGCGGATGAAGATCGCGCTGCACATAGCGGAGGCGCTGGAGTACGTGAACGGGCGCGGCATCGTGCATCGAGACATCAAGCCCGAGAACATCCACATCGATCCTAACGGCCGCGTCAAACTGATGGACTTCGGGATCGCGAAGACCGCTGATCTTTCTCTCACCAAGACCGGAATGACCATGGGAACCCCTTATTATATGGCTCCCGAGCAAGTGGCGGGGAAGCCGGCGACGCCTCTGGTCGATATCTATGCCTTCGGCATGCTGTTCTACGAATTGCTCACCGGCCTACGAGCCGTGAATGGAGACACCATCGAAGCGGTGCTGTATCAGATCCTGAATGTTCCCATGGACCCGTCGCCGATGGTGAGCGCAGGCGTCCCTCCTCAGGCGCGCGCATTGGTGGTGCGGTGCGTGGAAAAAAAAGCGGAGGATCGTCCGCAGAGTTTCCACATTGTGGTGGAGGAGTTGCGCGGTCTGATTTCAGGCTCGACCGGCGAGCGGACGCAGCCGGTAGCCGCCAGGACGCTTCCCTTTCCCGCGAGTGCTTCGCCTCCCGCGGAGCCGGCGCCTCGCCGGTCGATGGTGATTTGGGCCGTTCCGATTGCATTGCTCGTCTTGATCGGCGCGGGCGGCGCTTGGTGGTTCACTCGAAGCAAACCTCCTCAAAATCAACGGATCGTTGAAAAGCAGACGACGAAGATTGCAGAAATCCAGCCGCCGGCGATTCCGGGTATGGTCTATGTTCCGGCGGGAAGTTTTCTATCAGGGAAAGAGAACACGCCGGCCTCGCTTCCCGCGTTCTATATCGACGAGACGGAAGTATCGAATGCTGATTTCGCAGAATATTGTCGCGCGACGGGATGCGCGCCGCCGCCGGCCGCGCCGGATCTGCCAGTCGTGCGGGTGACGGTCGCGCAGGCCCGCGACTACGCGACGTGGAAAGGAAAACGCTTGCCGACTGCTCTCGAATGGGAACGCGCGGCGCGCGGAACTAATGGCAATCAATATCCGTGGGGCGATGCGCAAGACGCGTCGCTCGCCAATGTATCGGCTGCGGCGCTGAAGCCGGTGAGGTCGTACGCGGCGTATCCGGAATATCAGATGATCGGCAACGCCTGGGAGATCGTAGAGGGGGAAATCACGCCCAGCGCCGAAGCCAAATCGACGTTCGCAAAGCTGTTGAATCCGCCTCTTAGCCCCGAAGACAAATGGATCACCATGCGCGGAGGATCCTTCAATACGAAATTGAAAGAAGTGGTCGCGTGGGAGTCCGCGTCGATACCGGAACGCTTCTCATCGACCGATATCGGATTCCGTTGTGCGAAGTCGGCGCCATGAAACAGAATTGGGACGCTGCGCGCTATCAGTCTCGCCATTCCTATGTATTTGCCCACGGCGAGAGCCTGATCGATCTTCTCGAACCGCTTGCAGGAGAGCGGATTCTCGATCTCGGCTGTGGCTCCGGCCAATTGACCGCGAAGATCGCGGAGAGCGGCGCGGAGGTGATTGGTCTCGATCGCTCGGAAGAGATGATCGCGGAAGCTCGGCGCAATTATCCGTCGTTAAAGTTCGAGGTAGCGGACGCGGCGGATTTCCGCGTGGAACGCCCAGTCGACGCGGTATTTTCGAACGCGGCGCTGCACTGGGTGAAGAATGCGGACGGCGTCGCGCAGTCGGTCGCGAGCGCGCTCCGCCGACCAGGGCGATTCGTCCTCGAGATGGGTGGCAAGGGAAATGTACAGTCGATTATCGATGTGCTGCATGAGGTTGCGGGAGTAGTTGAAACCCCGTGGTATTTCCCCAGTGTGGGCGAATACACGTCGCTGCTGGAGCGCCACGGTTTCGAGATATCGTTCGCCGCGCTCTTCGATCGGCCGACGCGCGTGGAGGGTGAGGACGGACTAGAAGATTGGCTCAGGATGTTCGCCGGATCAATGGCTGGCTCACAAGAAGTTCAACGCGAGATCGCAAATCGGTTGAGACCCAAAATGTTTCGCGAGGGCGCATGGATAATCGACTACCGACGGCTACAGGTAGTCGCCAGGTGCGTTCGTTGAGATTAAGGGACGGGAAAACGAGTCGGAGTGATACCCTCGAAGTATGGGGCTTTCCCAATCCTTCTTCGCCGAGCGATTCGGCATCACAGAGCGCGACCTTGAAAACTATCTCAGCGAGGCGCTTTCCGCAGGCGGCGAATATGCCGACCTTTATTTTGAATACCTCGCTACCACGTCAATCGGGATCGACGAAGGCATCGTTAAGAGCGCGACCGAAGGCGTAAGCCTCGGCGTCGGCGTCCGCGTCATCGCGGGCGAACGCACCGGGTACGCCTATAGCGACGATTTGAGTTCGGAAAAAATCCGCAAGGCTGCCCGGGTTGCGGCGCATATCGCGAAGGGTCCAGCGACCATCGTGAAGACAGGGTTCGAGGAAACGCGCCGGCACAACCTCTATCCGATGCTCTCCACGCCTCATGAAACTGCGCTCGCCGAGCGCGTCGAGCTGGTCAAGCGCGCCGATCTCGCGGCGCGTGCTTACGATCCTCGCGTGTTTCAAGTGCAGGCGACCTACGCCGACAGCCTGCGCAATGTCCTCGTCGCGACCAGTGAAGGACGTCTGAGTTTCGATCGTCAGCCAATGGCCCGTATGAGCGTCAGTGCACTCGCCCGGCAAGGCGATGGCCCTCCGCAGCACGGACATTCAGGCGGCGGCGGACGCGTCACGCTTGAGTTTTTCGAGAAGGAAAAAACACCGGAACACTTTGCGAGAGAAGCCGCGCGACAGGCGATCGTGCAACTCGACGCGGTGGACGCACCGGCCGGCGAAACGACGGTGGTGCTCGGGCCCGGTTGGCCCGGCATCCTGCTGCACGAAGCCGTCGGCCATGGACTCGAAGCGGACTTCAATCGCAAAGGAGTCTCGGCGTTCAGCGGACGGATCGGCCAACAAGTGGCGAGCCCTCTCTGCACCGTGATCGACGACGGCACCATCGGCAGCCGCCGCGGATCGCTGAACGTCGACGATGAAGGCATGCCCACGCAGAAAAATGTGCTCATCGAAAATGGAATCCTGCGTGGCTACCTTCAAGACAAACTGTCGAGCCGCCTGACCAACAACACGTCAACCGGCAGCGGCCGCCGCGAGAGTTATCAGCACATCCCGATGCCGCGCATGACCAATACTTATATGCTCGCCGGTGAAAGCGATCCCGCGGAGATCATTAAATCGGTGCAAAAAGGTCTCTATTGCGCCACTTTCGGTGGAGGCCAAGTCGACATCACCAGCGGCAACTTCGTCTTCTCGGCGACGGAGAGTTATCTCATCGAAAATGGAAAATTGACCCGGCCCGTGCGCGGCGCATCGCTCATCGGTAATGGACCTGAAGCGTTGAAGTACGTGAGTATGGTGGGCCGCGACCTGCAACTCGATGAAGGCGTCGGCGTGTGCGGAAAAGAAGGGCAGAGCGTGCCCGTGGGCGTCGGCATCCCCACGGTGAAGATCGATAAGATGACCGTGGGTGGAACCGCCGCATGAGCGATTTGGAAAACCTGGCATCCGACGCCGTAAAACGCGCCCTCGCCGCCGGAGCCACCGACGCCGAATGCACCATCATGGAAGGCGAGGAATTTTCATCCGCCATCCGAATGCGCGAGGTGGAGAGCCTGAAAGAAGCAGGCTCCCGAGCCGCTGGAATTCGCGTTCTGGTCGGCAAATACGGTGGCTCCTCCTACACTTCGGATCTGACGCCCGAAGGCATCGCGACGATGGTGCGAGGAGCGATCGATCTGGCGAAAATAACCAGCGAAGACCCGTTCGCGGGTCTGCCCGAAGAGTCCGACCTCGGTTCCCGCACAGAAGATCTCGCGCTCTATGACGACGCGATCGAGGGGATGGAAACCGAGTGGAAAATCGCCCAAGCCAAGCGCGCTGAAGAAGTGGCGTTCGAAACCGACGCGCGCATTCAAAACTCGGAAGGAGCGTCGTTCGATTCCTATGTCGGACGCCGCGTATTTGTGAACTCGCTAGGTTTTTCCGGAAGCTATCGCACCTCGAGTTGCGGCCTCAGCGTCTCGCCCGTAGCCAAACAGAACGGATCGATGGAGCGCGATTACTGGTACACATCGGCCCGCGCCGCATCGAAGCTCGAAAGTCCGGATGAGGTCGGCAGACGTGCGGCGGAGCGGGCGGTCCGCCGGTTGAATCCGCGAAAAATTCCCACACAGAAAGCATCGATACTATTCGAGCCGCGCACAGCGCGCTCGCTCCTCGGCGATTTGTTCGACGCCGTGAATGGAGGGGCCATCTATCGCCACGCATCTTTCCTGGCCGGCAAACTGGGCGAGAAAATCGCGTCGGAATCGCTGACCGTGGTTGACGACGCAACGCTGCGTGGCCTGTTCGGAAGCTCGCCGTTCGACGATGAGGGCGTAATCTGCCGCCGTACTGTCGTTATCGAAAAGGGCGTCCTGAATAGTTACTTGTTGAACTCCTATACGGCGCGCAAACTGGGTTTGAAGACCACCGGCAACGCATCCCGCGGAATCACCGGCAATGCCGGCGTCGGTCCGGGCAACTTTTTTATTGAGGCGGGCGAACGCTCTCCGGAGTCTATATTAAAGGCGATGAAAACCGGCTTATACGTCACGGAATTGATCGGCGGCGACACCAATACAGTGACGGGAGATTATTCATCGGGCGCCGCGGGCCTGTGGATCGAAAACGGTGAATTGGCGTATCCTGTTTCGGAGATCACTATCGCCGGAAATATGAAGCAAATGCTCTTGGACATGGAGATCGGCTCCGACCTGGAATTTCGCGGCTCCATCGCCTCGCCCTCGCTGTTGATTCGGGAGATGACGATTAGTGGCCAGTGAGATTTTCCCAGCCCAACGCGTGAAGCACCAACCGCGGATCGGCGTGCCTGTCTACGTCGCGGCGGCGCTGGCTCTACTCGCCCTCGGGATTTTTCTCTACACGCAATATGTGGCCAAACACGCGCCTTCGGATGCTCCTCTCACCCCCGAAGCAAAAGCGTACGTCAAGAATCTCAAGCTGAGCGATGTCGATATCAAGGCCAACAAGAGTTATTTGAACCAGATGGTGGTGGAGATTAACGGAAAGATCGGCAACGCCGGCGACCGCCCGCTCGACACTGTGGAGATTTACTGCATTTTCTACGATTCCTACGGTCAGATGGTGTTGCGTTCCCGCGTCCCCATCGTCAGTCCGCGCATGGGCGGTCTCAAACCGGGCGACACGAAATCGTTTCGCTTGCCTTTCGATGAAATTCCCGAAAGCTGGAATCAAGCCATGCCGCAACTGGTGATAGCCGGCGTAAAATTTCTCTGATGTCCCGCGTGCTCCTGGTGGATGACGACGTCGATGCGGTGACGCTCCTTAAAATGATTTTTGAGCACGAAGGTCACCAAGTCAACGCGGCCTCGACTGCCGCCCGCGCGCGCGAACAATTCCACGCACAACCTCCGGAGACCGTAATTCTTGACCTCCGGCTGCCGGATCCCCAGGATGGCCTAGCCTTAATTCGCGAATTCCGAGCCGCCTCGCCCGGCGTGAAGATTATCGTGCTCGCCGGATGGTGTGCCGATTTGGAAGGCCGCAGCGAAAGCGCCCAGGTAGACCTGGTCCTTTCAAAACCGGTTCGATCCGAAGTCCTGCTCAGCGCGATCCAATTCTGACTGGATCCTAGGCCTTTGTGGCGCGCGCACTCGTGCGTGCCGCGTTGACACTCGTGTCTACGCCTCCGCGCTTCGTCTCCCACGGAGAATCCGAACGAACGACGCCGACCGCAGCTCCTCCAACGAAAGACCAGTCAACTTCGGCGCATCCCCCTCCGGAATCGCTCCACAATTAATCGCGCGCAGAAAGTAATTCAACAACCCTTGACCAGTGGCCGCATCGTCGAATACATCGCCGACCATCGTCGCCTGTGCCGCCTTAGAAATAAAGTTACGCAGCCGTTCCGACGCCGCATCCAGTCCTTCCAGAAAAAACGAGTACACGGTCGCGTAGCGAGACGGCAACTGCGCCGGATGCAGATCCCATCCCTGGTAAAACCCGTTGTCGAGCGAATGGCGAATGTGATCGCGCTGTAGCTTCCATGCCCGGTGAACCACGTTGCGATTCTCCAACTCCTGCTGCGACGATAAATTCCCGCCGCGATGGGGACCCACCGGCAAAATGTTCGTTGCGCCGTCCGACAGCCACAAGCCGGTGCCCGCCAGCGACGCCTGCATCATCGACCGAGCGAAATCGCACGCCGGATGCAGCATGTGCTGATGTGCAGCCGTAATTCCGAGACTGGCCGTGTAATCGTACGCTCCGAAGTGCGCCGCTACGCATCGGCCGCGCGCGGCCTCCACAAGCGCAGGCAGCAGGAAGATCGATTGCGGCGTCTCGACCATCATTTCTACTCTCACCGTGCTTCCCATCTGATCGAGGACGTCGACCAACGCCGAGACTTGTTCTGGCACCGTAATCTTAGGCAGCGTCACGACAAAATTCTTCAGAACATTTGACCCAACCGTTTTCAAAAATCGCACCAGCGTCCGGACGCTGCGTCCCTTCAACTCTTCGCTAAGGCACTTGATTCGAATCCCGATAAATGGCGGCAATGAGCCGGCCGCAACACCCTTCAGAACTTCTTGAGCCGCGGAATCGGCAGCCGCGTCTTCCTCCACGTCCGGGCGATTTCCGAAACCGTCTTCGAAATCGATCCTGAAATCCTCCACCGGCTCCCGCCGAACTTTTTCAATCACGCGTGCATACACCGTGTCCGCAAGATGATTCGGAATGCCAGTAGCCAGCGCCAGCGTCGCCGCATCCGGCGCGAATTCCGTGAGCGTCCGCTCCGCGATCGCCCCCATTTTCCGGCATAAGTCAGCCTTGAACAAATGAGCCCCGCCGTAAATCGTATGTACCGGCTGACGCGCCCCGGAATCCCCCGGATATCGCCTCGAAAATTCAAGATTCGCCCGCTCCAACGACTCCGGCAGCGTCATAGCCCTTCCCAGTGTTCTTGTGGCGGTACCGCGTCGATCTCGCGCTCGCCCTAGTACTCCACCCGATCCGCCTTCTCCGACCAAGCGCGAAAGCACGCGAGCGATTCCTCACGCATTGTCTCGATAAAAGGAATCTTCCGGTCCGCGTCAGGCAAAGCGATCTGCTGATAAATGAAAGCGTCGTCAAAACCCGCAGCCGCTGCATCTGCAGCGGTCGACCCGAAATACACGCGCGCCGGACGAGCCCAATAAATCGCACCCAGGCACATGGGACAAGGCTCGCACGTAGTGTAGAGATCGCACCCGGTAAGCTGAAATGCGCCCATCTCCAAGCACGCTGCGCGTATGGCCACCACCTCAGCGTGTGCGGTCGGATCGTTCGACGATGTCACGCGATTCGTGCCTTCGCCGATGATGCGCCCGGCCTTCACCACCAGAGCCGCGAAAGGTCCCCCACACCCCGAATTCACGTTCTCGATAGCAAGGTCAATGGCTCGCGCCATGAACGAATTGTCCACGTTATTTAGTCTAGAACAGGAACTTCAGAGCCAACTGCAACCGCCGCGGATCCTGCGCCGAAGTAATCTGCCCGAACGTCGAATCGCCCAGGAAATTATCTGGCAAATTGAAATTCGTATGGTTCAGCAGATTGAAAAATTCCGCGCGGAACTGGGTGTTCAATCGCTCCGTCACGCGCGTATTCTTCACGATCGAAAAATCGATTGTCTCGAGGCCGGGTCCGCTCAGAATATTGCGGCCCGCATTGCCGAACGTCCCGTACGGCGCCACAGCGAACGCGTTGGTATTAAACCATTCCTGCGCGCCCGGATTCGAAAGATGAGGATTCCCCACCACGTCCGGCCGGTTGTTCGCTCCGTATCCCAGGTTGGAGAATCCAGTGTTCGAGTTGTCGTTGTCCTCCACCAGCATCACCGTGAAGGGCTGGCCGCTCTGGAACGTCAGCACTCCGAAACTCTGCCACCCGCCCAGCCACCGGTTGCCCCTCGCGATCGGCAGATCGTAAGCGTAGCTCAGCGTCAGGCGCTGGCGAATGTCAAAGTCCGATCGGCCTCGCTCCGCGCTTAGGTCGTAGCTATTTTGCGGAAAATTGGGATCGCCCGTCGTTGAAAAGAATCCTGAAGCATCGTCAATCGATTTCGAGTACGTGTACGACACCAGCGCGGACAGCCCCTTCGACAAACGCTGGTCGAATTTCGCCTGCAAGCTGTGATAAATCGAATTGGCGTTGGTTTCGATGATGTCAACGTCGGCGAAATACGGATTTGGCGGCAGAGCCTCCGGATTCGTCGACGGCGCAGACTGATTAATATTGCGCGAGTCGATCAGCCGCGTGCCCTTCGAGCCTACGTAATCGATCTCCGCCATGCGCGATTGTCCCAGCCGCCTCTGGATCCCAAAGTTCCACTGCTGAATATACGGCGTGCGCAGATTCCTTTCGAACGCCGTGGCCGACTGCGGATAAGGATAGGGAAAATTGTTCGGAAAGGGATTCGAGAGCGACAGGTTGTACAGCCCCTCAATCGGGTAGTACACGCTCAGATTGTAGTACGGCGCGCTGAAATACAGGCCCTCCGAAATCGCCAGCGCCGATTGATCGTAATGAATGCCGTAGCCCGCGCGGATCACCGTATTCCCGCGTCCGCCCGGCGACCATGCCAGGCCGATCTGCGGTGCGAAATTGTTGTAATCCGGATTGTAACCGCCCGCCGGGAATCCGCTCACCCCCACCGGAACCAGCGCCCCCGTCGCGGGATTGTACACATTCGCCTGATTGTGCGCGTCCACCGCCGGCGAGTTGTATTCGTAGCGCAAACCCAGCGTCACAGTGAAATCGGGCCGCACCCTCCATGTGTCGTTGACGAAAAAATTGTAGCTGTGCGTCCGCAGGTGCTCCGGATTGTTCATCACCGCGCCGCCGGATTCCGTGGGCGCGCCCAGCAGCAGCTCCTCCAGCGCATTGCCGATCAGCTCGCCCGTGAAGTCAATGAACCCGCGGGCCTGCACGTCGCGATACGCGTTTTCCTGCGCGATGCGCGAGTCGAATCCGAATTTCACCAGGTGCCGCCCGTGGCTCCAGGTCGCGTTGTCGCCCACCATATACGTGTTCGTCGTCCCGTGCTCCGGACTGGTATATTCGTCTCCCAAAGGCGAATATCCGTTCACCGAAATCAGGCTTAATCCCCAGTCGCGCGAATTCGCCGATAACTCCGGCAGCCCCAGTTGACGATTGATGCTCACGCCCTGGTTCTGCTGATAATCGCCGTTCGACACGCGATTAAAGCCGAGGTGCACGTCGTTGATCAGTGAGGGCGTGAACGTGTGCGTCTCGCTGAGCGCCGTATTCTGAGACCGGCTCGGAATCAGCAGGCCATAGTTGGGTACCGCTGAAAAGCCCGACCCTCCGAACGGATCGAAGAAACGGTCGTCCAGGAAGCTATAGCGGTAAAAAAGATTGTCCTTCGTCGAAATCGCGTGATCCACCCGAATATCGAAGTTGTTCTGATTGTCGAATTGCGACGGCGACGAAACGTAGTTCGCGCCCGCGACGCTTCGGTTCGGAAGAGGATAGAGCGCCGCAATCGCGACTCCGATCGGATTCAAATAGTAACTCGGTAGAATGCCTCCCGGAAGCGGACTCCCGGTCGTCGGATCGATCGCCGGCGTTAACGATTGTGAAAAATTTCCGACCCGTTCGAGAGCCGTCGGAACATTGGTCACCAGTGGTTCGCCCGCCGCGAGCCGCGTGCCCTGGTAATCGACGAAAAAGAACGTGCGGTTTTTTTTGATCGGACCGCCCAGCGTTCCTCCGAACTGGTTCCGCTGATACGCCGGCGCCGGCTGACCCGCCGCCGCGAAAAAGTTGGTCCCGTCCATCGCCGCGTTCCGGAAAAATTCGAACGCCGTCCCGTGAACCTGATTGCTCCCGCTGCGGGTCACTACATTGACCTGTCCTCCGGCGTTGCGCCCGAAACTGGTGTCATACGTCGAGGTTGCGAGTTCAAACTCGCGAATCGCATCCACCTGCGGCGTCACGCTGACGCCGTTCAATTTCGGATCGCCGTTATACGCGCCGTCGAGAAGAAAATTATTGCTGTCTTCTCTCATCCCGTTTACGTTGATCGTAAATGCCCCGCGCACAGACCCCGCCGACCCCTGCGCCGGAGGATCCACACCCGGCAGCAGCAAACTCAACTCATAGAAATTCCGTCCATCAAGCGGCAGCCCGACGATCAGCCGATTCTCGATCACCCCGCCCAGCGCGGAACTGTCCTCGCGAATCAGAACAGGTTCCGCGGTGACGTTGACGAAGTCTCCACTGCCCGCCTGCAATTCCACGTCAAGGCGGATTTCCTGATCCACCTCCAGGGTTAAAATGCGGCCGTACTTCCGGAATCCTTTTCCATCGGCCTCGACCCGATATCGCCCCGGCAGCAGGCCAGCCACCGTGAAACCGCCGTGCGAATCCGTGGTCGCAGCGCGCTTCTCTCCGGTTTCTTCATTGACAACAGTCACCGACGCCGATGAAACCGCGGCTTTCGCTGGATCCGTAACCACTCCACTGATCACGCCCCGCACAGTCTGCCCCTGCGCGGCGACAATAAGTACAGATAAAGCTATGGCGAGCTTAATTTTCACAGAAATCCTCAGGGGTTGATTTAACCTCTAATATAGCGTGATTGACGTCCTACTACCCATCCTCGTTAGTTCTTGGTGGAGCATTTTGACTGGATTAGCGTTACAATGAGGAGAAGAGCAATTCTACCCGCTATGGAAAGATTCTGGTTACACCGTTACGCACTCCTGCTCGCGGTGTGTACATTATTCCTAGTTGTCGCCGGAGCCTCGGTGACCAGTAAGGAAGCCGGCCTCTCCGTCCCCGATTGGCCCCTGTCTTATGGGCAAGTCATGCCGCAAATGAGCGGAGGCGTGTTTTTCGAGCACGGCCATCGCATGGTCGCCACCACCGTGGGCTTTATGACCATCATTCTCTGCGTCTGGCTCTCGCTCGTCGAAACCAGAAAGTGGATGAAAACGCTAGGCATTGTCGCTCTCGCAGCGGTAATCGTCCAAGGCCTCCTAGGCGGCCTGACCGTGAAACTACTGCTACCCCCCGCTGTCAGCATCTCCCACGCCTGCCTCGCGCAGCTCTTCTTCTCGACCACCGTCGCCATCGCGCTCTTCACGTCGAAAAGCTGGCAACAGGGCCCCGAAATCGTCGAGGATCATGGCTGGCCCTCGCTCCGCAGTCTCGCGATCGTAACTCCGGCAATGGTCTTAGCTCAAATCGCTCTCGGAGCAGCCTTCCGTCACCGCGCCGTCGGAGTCCTCCCGCACGTTCTCTTTTCGATGGTCGTGACGCTCACCGTCCTCTTCGTCGCGACCTTTGTCCTGCATCAGTTCCCCAACCATCGCGCGCTCGATACCGCCGCGAAAGCCCTCCTCGGCGTCACGTTCCTGCAAGTAATGCTCGGCGTCGGGGCATATTACACCCGCTTGCAAGCCGCCCAACAACCTCTCGCGATGGTGCTGACCACCGTCGCGCACGTCGCCACCGGCGGATTGACCATGGCGGCCAGTGTCATCCTTTCCATTCAAATTTTGCGCAACGTTCGTGCGCACGGAGCACTCCATGCTCATGAGGCGGTGACCTCTTAATGGGTCGTTATCTTGAACTGACCAAGCCTCGGATCACCTGCTTCATCCTGATGAGCACGGCGATCGGCTTCGTGTGCGGCATGAACGCGGGAAGCCGTTGGACCTGGATAACCTTACTCCATACGCTTCTGGGCACCGCTCTCATCGCCAGCGGAACCGCCGCCCTCAATCAATGGTACGAACGCGAAGCCGACGCGAAGATGAATCGCACCATGGCTCGCCCCATTCCTTCTGGTCGAGTCACCGGCCCGCACGCTCTCCTCTTCGGAATTTTTCTCTCCATCGCCGGATTCGTCGATCTGTGGTTCGGCGCGAACCTCCTCACCGCGCTCCTCGGCCTCTTCACGCTGGCAAGCTATCTGTTCCTCTATACGCCGATGAAGCAGCGCTCGCCCCATTCCACCACGCTCGGAGCCATTCCCGGTGCCATGCCTCCGCTCATCGGATTCGCCGCCGCCAGCGGCACGCTCAACTGGGACGCCTGGATTCTCTACGCGATTTTGTTCCTCTGGCAGTTCCCGCACTTTTATGCCATTGCCTGGATGTACCGGGCCGATTACGCGCGCGCCGGCATCAAAATGCTTCCCGTAGTCGAACCCGACGGCGAATCCACCTCGCGCAGCATGCTGTGGTTTTCGCTCGCCCTCCTCCCGATCAGCCTGCTGCCGAAATTCGTCGCGATGGCTGGCAATTTTTATCTGGCAGGCGCTCTTGTCCTCGGCTTAATCTATGTCTATGCGAGCCTCCGCTCGGTCTTCGATTGTTCGGTAACTCGCGCGCGTCAGGTCTTGCTAGCCAGCGTTCTCTATCTCCCGTTCTTATATGGCCTCCTGGTTCTGGATCGCACTCGGTATTAGCGTGCTGGCTCTAGCCGGGTGCACCGCCAGCGCGGGCCTGCCCTCCTACGGCCTAGTGGGCGACTTCGCGTTAACCGACCAATCCAACCACCCCTTCCAGAGCGCCGATAGCTTACGTGGGAAAGTCTGGATCGCCGATTTCATCTTCACCAACTGTGCCGGACCGTGCCCCCGAATGAGCGCCCAGATGCGCCAGGTCCAAGCAGCCCTTCTGCCCGAAATCAAGGACCTCCGCCTTGTCTCCTTCTCAGTCGATCCCGCCCGCGACACTCCCGAAGTGCTCGCTCAATACGCTCAGCGCTACCAAGCCGAGCCCGGCGTCTGGTTTTTCTTGACCGGCTCTCAAGCGACCCTAAACAACCTGGCGAGAAACGTCTTCCTGCTGGGCGACGTCAATGGCGACTTGCAGCATTCCACGCGTTTTGCCCTGATCGATCGCCAGTCGCGCGTCCGCGGCTACTATCTGACCTCGGAGGAAGACGCCATCCCGAAACTCATCGCCGACGCCAAGCGCGTAGCCAAGGATCGCTTCTGACCGTCCACGATCTCCCCACCGTCAACGCCGTCTTGAACGGCGCCGCCGCAATTCTGCTGGCCGTCGGCTACGCCCTGATCCGCAACGGCAAACGCGACGCGCATCACAAAGTAATGATCGCCGCCTTCTGCACCTCGATCCTTTTCCTGATCGACTACCTGATCTACCACGCACAAGTCGGATCGGTCCACTACCCCCACACCGGCGCGATCCGCATAGTCTACTTCACTATCCTGATCTCCCACACCCTGCTGGCCGTCACCGTCCCCGTGCTGGCAATAATGACCCTCCGCCGAGCCCTAAAAGGCGAATTCGCCCGTCACCGCAAACTAGCCAAATGGACCTGGCCCATCTGGATGTACGTAAGCATAACCGGCGTCATCGTCTATCTGATGCTCTACCAGTTCTAATAAGCTGCCCGTTCCCTGATGGTCGCGGCTTCGCGTCGACAAGGGGGCGGCCGCGAATCCTATTCGCGCTGTCCAGTATTTTGCACCGGCATATAGAGTGCTCTTTATGCCGCCGATTTGGAGACGAGCTATACTTCCGATAATGAGGGATGTCTGCTGACAGTGCATCCCGGATCAACAGGCGGATCGGGTACTGCGACACGATGGACAGGTTGAATTCAATGACCGATCTTGGAGCCTCGAACACACTCGTCTCGGCGACCAGCTACGATCCCGCCAACCGGCTTGTATCGATCACTGGAAGCGTTTACAACGCATCGCGGACGGCCTACGGTTGTTCCCACGGGTTGAAAGGGTTGAAAGGGGTTGAAAGGGTTGAAAGGTTGAAAGGGACAGTCAGAATCGACGCAGACGAATAGTCGATGAACCACGCAGACCGCTCCGTCCCCATGGAAAACACGACGGATTCGTGTCGCATTTCTACAAACGCGGCGAACGAGTCGCAAGAATCTCTAGTTTGGGCTATTCGGAGGAGATGAATTGAGTGCCGTCAGAGATCCCCAGGCAGTGAAAACAGTGAAGGTCGCTCTATCCTCAGCCGCTGGCTCGATGAAAAACAATTTTCAGCGATCTAATATGGCCAAGGGGACGGAGCTGTCTGCTCGGTTCGCTAGATTTTGAGTCGCGTCGATTCTGACTGTCCCCTTGAGTCCCTTGGAAGTGGAGCATCAATTAGCGCCGAGCGGAGATCTCATGAAACTTAAATGCTTGGTCCAGATCGCGATTGCAACCAGCGTAACCGCATTTGCTCAGCCGTCAACTGATCAAGAATTAGCGCGCTTGCTAGCCGCCGAGAACACACGACATCTTGCGATAGACGAGATTGTGAAAGCGGGTACTCAAAAGACTGCTTTACTTCTGTCCTGGACTCGAAATCCTCCGCCCGGGATTGACCAACAAGAGCTAAATGTCGGGCTTGCAGATGCTTTCGGGAAAATGAGAACGGAGGAGGCCATTCCATTCCTAATTCAGAACATAAACCTCTTACGAGTTCCTGGATTCGTGAATTTCTGGAAGTCGGCGCAAATGATTGAGCAATTTTTACCCGCCGTCGGCGCGCTTGTTCAAATCGGCCCTGAAGCATCTAGAGAAGTCATGAGAAACGCCTGGGAGATGCGGATTCAGGACTTTCACGTAGCCGTATTTGTAGTTTCCCAGGTCAAGGATGTGGCCGAATCAAAAGCTTTCTTGTCAGCGGTTCGCTCGTACGCCAACGCGGAGAGCTACTGGGCGTCGGAAGGGAAATAAGGATCGAAAGGGGGGGAAACCAGGGGGTTGAAAGGGACAGTCAGAATCGACGCAGACGAATAGTCGATGAACCACGCAGACAGCTCCGTCCCCACGGAAAACACGACGGATTCGTGGCGCATTTCCACAAACGCGGCGAACGAGTCGCAAGAATCTCTAGTTTGGGCTATTCGGAGGGAAAGCGTGACGGACGAGACTGTCCCCGACCTCGCTCCTCGACAGTCCAGTTCACCGGGTTGAAAGGTTGAAAGGGTTGAAAGGGACAGTCAGAATCGACGCAGACGAATAGTCGATGAACCACGCAGACAGCTCCGTCCCCACGGAAAACACGACGGATTCGTGGCGCATTTCTACAAACGCGGCGAACGAGTCGCAAGAATCTCTGGGAAAGCGTGACGGACGAGACTGTCCCCGACCTCGCTCCTCGACAGTCCAGTTCACCGGCTCCCCGGCAGTTACACTAGTTGGAATTGTCCAAACCCGCAATCTTAGGCTTCGGCTGCGCCTTCGCAGGATCCCGCGCGGGAACACATCGCCCCGCCTTGACCAGCACCCACAAGTACTCGCCCAGAGGAGTCACCGCAATCTCGGCCAGGCTAGGCTGCACTTTATCGATCTCCACCGACATTTTGACGTGGACCTTGTTTCCGTCCACCGTAGTAATGCCCGGACCCGCCGGCAACTGGTCGATCGTTTTCGCATCCGGCGCCTGGCCGAACTCAAAAACCGAATCGCCCGTCAGGCGGTCCCGCATGGAGGCCGTGACCACCAGTCGTTTTGCCCCCGCCTTCACCGCGTCCGCGTCGGCGGATGAAGCTACCCAAATGTCGCCGTTCGATTGCCGCTTGGAGGCCAGTCGCGCCAGCTCCGATAGAGGACCATCCGCGGCGATGCGCTGCACCGCTTGATCCACCGCTTCGGCCGGCCCGATAATCATCCCGTTTCCTGCCGGCGCCGCTTTCCATCCCGCCTCGAGCGCCGGAAGAGTCGACTCCCTGGAGGACCCGCTCACCATGATCAGCGTCTGCTCCCCGCGAACCGAGACCGCGACTTGATCGACGCTCGAGAACGCGTCGAAGAGCGTTCCCATATTCGCTTCCTTCATACCTTGATTCGCCGCCAGCGCCGACATCACGAACTTTGCCAAAGGCGATGGCGACAGGTTGTTGAAGCTCGCGCTCACCAGCGAGTCGGCCTGCGGATCGGCAAACCGCCAGTTGATGCCGCTCACCCCGATCACCGATGGGGACGCGTCTTCCGCTGTCAGCGCGGCGCCGCTGCCGTTGTAGCCGGGCCCGCCGTTCTTCCCCTTCGCAGGTTTCACTGCGAAGTCGCGGCCTTCGCAATAGGGAAGTCCCGGGTTGTTAAAACACGCATTCTGCCAGCTAAATTTTTTCTGCCCGAAAACACTGGCGATGCATGCGAGACCAAGCGCAAAGATACGGAGTTTCACATCTTGATTTTGCGCGCGTTCGCGCGGCCTTGGAATAGAGTAGAAACCTCAGATCCGCATAGGGCATTTGTGCAATAATGATTCGAGCCGATATGACGAAACGCATTCTTTTGGTCTTTTTCGTTCTCGCAGCGCTGATCCTTCCCGCGTCCGCGGCAACCAAGTCGCATCGTCAGGCGAAGCACTCCGTCTCGCGCAGCCGGAAATCGAAATCGAAGTCCATGCGGAAATCGGCGCACCGTCGCAAGAAGCTCGCGAAACGCTAAAATCCTTCTACACTGGAAGTGAGGCTAAATATGACTCCTTCCACCCACGTCCAAAACCGTCTCACTGAACTCGCCCAGTTCGGTCAATCCGTCTGGCTCGATAACATCCGCCGCGATCTGCTCACCACCGGAGCGCTCAAGCGCATGGTGGAGCAGGATGGCCTTGGCGGCGTTACTTCCAATCCCGCGATTTTCGAAAAAGCCATCGTCGGTTCCAACGAGTATTCGGACTTCCTCGCCGAGCTACAGGCGGACAAAAATCTTGATGCCAAGGCGATTTATGAGCACATCGCGATTCGCGATATCCAGGACGCTGCCGACGTTTTGCGCGTCGTCTACGACCGGACCAATCGCCGGGACGGCTACGTCAGCCTGGAAGTCTCTCCTTTTCTTGCGCTTGAGACCAAAGCGACCATCGAAGAAGCGCGGCGGCTTTGGAAGGCGGTGAACCGGCCGAATCTGATGATCAAAATTCCGGGCACGTCCGCGGGACTTCCGGCAATTGAAACCGCTATTTCCGAGGGGATCAACGTCAACGTCACGCTCCTTTTTTCGCAGGATGTGTATGAGGATGTTGCGAATGCGTATATCAGGGGACTCGAAAAATGCGCGGACCCATCGCACGTTGCGAGCGTGGCCAGTTTCTTTGTCAGCCGCATCGATACGGCCGTCGAGGGGTATATAAAGGGTAATCCGGCGCTTCAATCGTTGAGCGGAAAAGTGGCGATTGCGAACGCCAAATTGGCGTATCAGCGGTACTTGCGCATTTTCTCCGGGCCGAAATGGGAGCCGCTCGAAGCGCGCGGCGCAATGACCCAGCGCGTGCTGTGGGCCAGCACTTCGACGAAAATCGCCACGATGCGCGATGTTGTTTATGTCGAGGAATTGATTGGGCCCGATACGGTCAACACTATTCCTCCGGCGACGCTAGATGCGTTTCGCGATCATGGCGAAGTGCGCGCGTCGCTCGAATCGGGAATTGAAGAAGCCAAAGAAGTTATGGCTAAACTGGAGGGCGCCGGAGTTTCGATCGATAAGATCACCTCCGATCTGGTAACGCAAGGCGTGAAACTGTTCGCGGAGCCGTTCGACAAGCTGCTGAATACCGTGGATCCGAAGTGCAAGTTGCCATTAGCTGCTGTCAATCCAATGACTTATATGCTGGGGCACGAAGAGGCCGAGGCGGTGCAGGCAGGGATTGAAGCTTGGTTCACCGGCGGAAAAACTCGCCGGCTGTGGGCCCGGGATGCTTCGCTATGGACCGGGACCGACGAAGATAAATGGCTCGGTTGGTTGAATATTGTCGATGTTCAACTTGCCCAGAAAGAACAGTTTAAGCAGATTGCTCAGGACATCAAAGCCGCGGGTTTTACGGACGCGCTGCTGCTCGGCATGGGCGGATCGAGTTTGTGCGTCGAGGTATTGAAGCTATCTTTCGGCGATCAACCGGGATTTCCAAAAATGCATGTGCTCGATTCTACCGATCCGGACCAGATTCGGGCGATCGAATCGCAAATCGATGTAAAGAAGACACTTTTTATTGTTTCGAGCAAATCCGGATCTACGCTGGAACCGAATATTTTCAAGCAATATTTCTATGAGCGCAACGGTCGGGACGGCAGCCATTTTTTTGCCATTACCGATCCGGGCTCGAAGATGCAGCAGGTGGCGCAGGCTGACCATTTCCGCGGCATTTTCTATGGTTTACCGTCGATCGGCGGACGCTATTCGGCGCTATCGGATTTCGGCATGGTTCCCGGCGCGGTGATGGGGATCGATACCACGAAGTTTCTGGAAGGCGCGGCGGCGATGGAGCTCGCGTGTTCGCCTTGCTCGCCGGTCGAGAAGAACCCTGGTGTTTTGTTAGGGATACTGCTGGGGACGCTGGCGAAAGCCGGGCGAGACAAGGTCACGATCGCGGCATCGCCGGGAATTCACGATCTGGGGGCTTGGCTCGAACAGTTGCTGGCGGAATCGACGGGCAAGGAAGGGAAGGGACTCGTGCCGGTCGACCGGGAGCAGCTCGGAGCACCGGAAGTCTATGGAAAAGATAGGGTTTTCGTATACGCTCGGCTTGAGTCCGGCGCCGATCCCGCCCAGGACCGGGCGGTAGAAGCACTTGAAAAAGCTGGGCAGCCGGTTATTCGGATTACCCTTAAAAGCCCATACGATCTGGGGCAGGAGTTTTTCAGGTGGGAAGTCGCGACGGCGGTTGCCGGGTCGATTATCGGGATCAATGCATTCAATCAGCCGGACGTCGAGGCTAGCAAAATTGCGACCAAGAAGTTGACGACGGAGTTCGAGGAGAAGGGGTCGCTGCCAGCGGAAAAACCGGTGTTGGTGGAAGATGGGCTTTCCTTATTTGCCCTTAAAACACCAAAATCGCTCGACGCTGCACTCTTAGAGCAGCTTAATTCGCTAAAAAATGGCGACTATTTCGCCCTGCTGGCATATATTCAGATGAACGAAGAGCACGAAGCGGCGCTCCAAGCGATCCGCACTTCGGTTCGAAATCAGAAGCGGGTCGCGACCTGCCTCGGGTTTGGGCCGCGATTCTTGCATTCCACCGGACAGGCTTATAAAGGCGGCCCGAATACCGGAGTGTTTTTGCAGCTCACCTCGGATGCTACCGAGGACTTGCAGGTTCCGGGGCAGAAGTACACTTTCGGGATCGTAAAACTGGCGCAGGCGCGTGGCGATTTGCAAGTGCTACAGGAGCGCGGACGGCGGGCGATGCGGATTCATCTGGGGTCCGATGTGCGCGGCGGGTTGGCAAAGCTTGGTGCGGCGATGGCGCGGGTGTTGGGGTAAGTCGCTGGGATCTGCGATGGGCAGGCGGAACCGCCTGCCCCACCCCGACCAAGCTTCACACCGACGGGCAGATCGCTTCCTGCGGCGATGGCACGGGTGTTCGGGTAAAATTTTCCCGGAGGGCAGGTCGGGAACCTGCCCCACCTCAGCGTGCTTCAGCGGCGAGTTCGGCTAAGGCCGGTTTAAACCCGGGGGCGATTTTTAACGCATCTAGAAACTGGCTTCGGGCTTCAGGGGCTCGTCCTGCTAACCTCAGGGCGATCCCTAGATTTACGTGGTACCTCGGTTCGTTCGGCTTTATTTCAACGGCGAGCCGAAACCGTGAGACACCTTCTTCATAGCGCCCCATCTCGCAATAAATCGCGCCGAGATTTTCCTGAATTGAAGATCGAGTAACATCGGTGGGTGCGAACTGTAGCGCCCGCTCCATGTATTGGATTGCCAAGGGATAAGCATGCTCGCCCTGCCAGGCGACGATCCCATAAGCGTTGAGGGAGGCATCATCGTTGGGATCAGTTCGGAGGACGCTATCGAGGACTTGTTTGGCTTCGACCCAACGTCCGGCCTGCGTCAGTATCGAACCTCGCGCGCGCAGTACTATCTTGTTGAGTGGGTCGGCCTGCTGGGCAAGATCCAGGTCACGCAAAGCCTCGTCGAATCTGCCCGATTGGGCTAGGATGTAGGCCAATCCGGCGTAGGCAATGGAGACTTGAAGTGTCTCCGGCGGATTCCACTGTTGTGCCAGAGTGATCGCTCTAAGATAATGCTGTTGGGCCGCCACCGAATCACCGCTTTCCGTTCTTAGCAGCTCGGCGACCGAGTCTTCGAGGAATGCGGAGTCGGGAGATGCTTCCAGGCTCTGAGAGAAGAAAGTCCTATCGTCCTTCCAGATGGCGTTTCGCGAAACAGCCGCAGAGCAATAAAAATAGAGAACGATCGCCATAGCAATTCCTGCGAGCGGTGTTCGAACGCGGCCAGGGACAAACTTCAATGCTCGCTCCGCCAAAAGAGCGGCGAGAATACAGAAACCGATGGAAGGGATGTAGAGATACCGCTCCGCGAACACATTCCTTCCGACCGCGCGCACATTCAGTACCGGGACCAAGGTTAAGAAAATCCAAGAGACCAAAAAACCGGTTACCGGACTCTTCCGAAAACAAAGCACGCTGCCCGCAATAATTACGATGAGAAAGATAGCTGCCGCCCACAGCCTTAGCTCTTCGAGTGAGTTAATAGGCGTGAATACGTGATAGCCAATTAGTGGAACAGGCCAAATGAGTTTCCACCAATAGGAGGCTAAGAGATACACGTCCGTGAGGATATAGTTCAAAGGAGTTAAAACAAAATTCTGCTGGTGTACATAGAGACGTCCCAGCGCGTTAAACCGAAGCGCAAGGTAGATCGCTAGAACGATCCAATGCATTCGCGTCGCGTTAAGGGCCTGTTTGATCCTCGAACGAAGAGGCTCTCCACGGGAGGACAAAAAAGAGTGCGCGAAGATGAGGAATGGCAGTGTCACGGCCATCTCTTTCCACAACAGCGCTACTCCGAAAGCCAGGGCAGATCCGGCCAGTGTTATCCATCCCTTCGACCTTAAGTAAAGGAAGAAGGATGTCAGGAAGAACAGCGCACAGCCTAGGTCGCCTATGCTTGCGATCCAGTCTACGGCCTCCGTATGAATTGGATGTGAGGCAAAGAGACATGCCGCTACCACCGCGACCCCAAGTCGTCGTGTCAGCATGAAGGCGACTGCGTAAACTAACACGCTGACGGCGAAATGAAACAGGAGGCTCACGCTGTGGAATGAAGTTGCGTTAAGCCCTCCGTAATCCCCGGTCAGTCGATAGGTCAACATCTGCATCGGGCGATACTGGTTGTCTTTCGCATGCTCGCCGGGATGTTGAAATCCCCACACGCTGGAAGTGAACAGGCGCACTAAAGGGGATTGGGGCGAGAGATCGGGGTTTTTCAAAATCTGCTCGTGATCGTCCCAGACAAATCCATTCCGGAGAGAGTTGGAGTAGGTGACGAATACGAGGACTGCCAAAAGAGCGGCGACCGCAAAATGCACCCAAATGCGACTCGGTGGCGCTAGCGAGTTACCACCAACGGGCACCGGTGGCGATGGATTGCTTTGCTCTCGATGCTTCCTGGAACTCACTCACTATCCATGCGCACTATCGGTCAACACGCGCTATTTTAGCGTATGTTTCTCTTCTATTTTTCGGGCAGGGCAAATGCAACGATGCTGCTGCCGGAGGCGGCCCCGTTCTTTCCGCCTCCGCACACAATTACGACGTACTCTCGCCCCTGGATCTCATAGATAGACGGCGTAGCGTTGCCGGCCGCGGGTAGGACGGTCTCCCACAGCAGCTTTCCGGTCAGTTTGTCGAACGCGCGGAATTTCTTATCGAAATTGGTCGCTCCAATGAACAGGAGTCCGCTGGCGGTCACCACCGGCCCTCCATAATTGTCACTTCCGGTATCCTTGATCCCCTTGGCAACCAACTCCGGATACTCCCCGAAAGGGATCTGCCATCGGATCTCACCTTTGTTGAGGTCGATCGCATTCAGAGTGCCCCAGGGAGGCGTTAGCGGAGGGTATCCATCGGGATCGCGAAACAAAATATACCCTTCATTCCGGTACTTCAGCCAACTGGGATCCTTCTCGGCCGCGGCGTCCTCGACGCCCGAATCCTTGCCGGTGATGAGAAACTCGACGATCTCATTGATGCCGCGTCCAAGATAATCGAAGCCCGGCATACGGCCGGTTCCTTCGCGGATAATCGCGGTCAGCTCTTCGCGCGTGCGCCTCTTACCGATATCGACCAGCGCCGGAAACGTCGGCGGAGCGCCTTTCAGATCGTCTCCATGGCAGCCTCCGCAATTGTTCTTATAGAGCGATTTGGTATCGTGCGTCACCAGCCGGATGATCCACGGCTGCTCATTGGAATTTACATAGAGCAACCCAGTGGCGGGATCGAACGCCGCGCCGCCCCACTCGCCTCCGCCGTCGGTTCCGGGGAACAGTATAGTGCCGCGCAGGCTGGGAGGAGTGTAGACTCCTTTGGAATCCACGCTGCGGAATTTCTCCAGGACCGCCGCGTGCGCCTCCGGCGTGCGATTGGTGATCATATCCTCTGTAAATGCCTGCCGGGTAAAAGGCGGAGGTTTCACCGGATAAGGCTGCGTCGCGGAAAGCATTTCGCCGTCGACGTTGGACGCGGGAACTTTCCGGTATTTCACGGGAAATAGCGGCTTACCGGTCTTGCGATCCAACACGTAGACGTATCCGGTTTTCGTAATCTGGGCGACCGCATCCACTTTTTGTCCATTGCGCGTGACGGTGACCAGGCTCGGCGCGGCCGGAAAATCGAGATCCCAGACATCGTGCTTGATCCCTTGAAAATGCCAAATCCTGCGGCCGGTGCGGGCATCGAGCGCGAGGACGCAGTTGGCGAACAGATTATCGCCGATCCGGTTGGCTCCATAGAAATCGAACGATGCCGAGCCCGTCGCGGCAAATACCATTCCGAGCTTCGCGTCCACGCTTAAACCCGCCCACGCATTCGCGCCGCCCGAAATTTTGTACGATTCCTTCGACCAGGTGTCGTAGCCGAACTCCCCCGGCCGCGGGATGGTCCGGAACACCCAGCGCAGCTTGCCGGATTTGGTATCGAACGCGCGAATGAAACCCGGCGATCCGGGCAGCGTCTCCGGGACCGTGCTGCCCATGATCAGCAAGTCCTCGAAAATCACACCTGGGCTGCTGGCGCTGACGCTCATTTTTTCGACCGGCCGGTCGAGCCCCTCGCGCAGATCGACGCGCCCTTCCGTACCAAAGCTCGGAATCGGCGCGCCGGTCTTGCGGTTCAGCGCGAAAAGAAAATTCCGGTAGGTGAAGAAAACCCGATCCTGACAGACCGTTACGCCGCGATGGCGATAGCGACGCTGCGCCGCTGAACCGCCGGAGGGGTCGAAAGACCAGATCTCGCGTCCCGTCTCCGCATTCAGTGCGACCACGCGCAATTTCGGCGTTGTAGCGTACAAAACCCCATCGACGATGATCGGATTGCTCTGCATCTCGGAATCTTTGAAGGCGTCGTGCGCATCGTAGGTCCACGCGACCTTCAACCGGGCGACGTTCTCCGGAGTGATCTGGGTCAGCGTCGAAAATCGAATATTGTCAGACCCCCCGTTGACAGGCCACTCGACATCGCCAGCGCGAAGACCGGCAATGACAATTAAGCAGACGATTAGCTTCGATGGATTCACGTTCACAAATTGTACGACGATATAGAGACACTCGATTGCATCCGGTGGCCTTTTTTACAGCATTCCGTATGCATCCCCCCATATTCGGAAGATGGCGATGAACACGGAGCAAGGTGCGCAATCCGTTCGCGCGTGCTTCTATGCCATTGAAAAGCATCCTGATACCGGTGAATTACGTCCAATTGTTTAGGCTGTGTCGAACAAATGACGTAATCCGGGCAGATTGGCCGGGCAAATGCATTCACCGAAGAAGGCTGGTTAAAATATGGTTAGATCGCTCGCGGTGGCATTGACATGACCCGATCCCTTCGAGGCATAAGGTCTTTTTGTCTGATCGTTTTAGGCTGTGGATTCCTCCGGTCCGCGGGTGCGGCGGATATGGTCCTCCCAGTACGCCAGGAAGCGGCCTTACGCGTCGAACGTCTAAGTTTGGTGTCGGGGGCTGAACTCATCACCTTTTTCGAGCGTCTGCCGGATGATCCCGCATCGGCAACCCGACCCGAATTGCCGCTCATCGCGATCCTCAAGGACAATCTGAACGATTCCGATCCTAGTAATGATCGCATCCGCCAGGTGTGGGTTTTTACCTATTCTCAGCCGTCGGTCTGGCAGCGAATGGCAGGCGGGGTTCCGTTCTTGTACCATCGCGCGGGACTCGACCGCGGCCCCGGAGAGAAGCCTCCGCGCCCGGTCATGGACCTGGGAGATCCGTCGCGTGGCATGTGGGCGGGATTGGCGTTCACCGGGGTGCAAAGCGAGGTATTGAATCCAATTGGCGCCATTGCCCGATTGACCACGCACTCCTTCTTCGGCAACTACGGCGAATATCGCAAGACGCATATCTGGGAAGCGGCCGACGCGTTGACGCCCGAACTCTCCACCGCGCTCAACAGCGGACTGACTGAGGCCGAAATTGCTGCCGTCGAGGAGAGACTGGAACTGACTGGCCGACCTCTCGGCGGTCTGGTCGCCGACGAGTATCTGGAAAAAGATCACGAAAAACAGAGAATCAAAGAGACCGAGACTCGCGGCCACAATTGGGAGTTATTGCGGCAGCGCGCCGAGGAATCCGGTCTGTATCTTGAGCCGTTGCAACCTGCGGCTCCGTCGGCCTCGCTCGCCATTTTGTGGGTCGCCCAGCCGGATCTGGAAGAGGGCGCAGGGCGGACCTTCGACGGCCAATTTTTGAACATATCGAATCCCTTCGCCGACGAACGCCTGCGGCATTGGAACGGCTATTCGGAGACCTGGAGCCTTGACCGCCTGGGAGTCGCCGTTTCCACGGAGAGCGACGGCGCGGAGCAGGTGCGAATGATCCCTTTGGCGATGTACGCTCTCGACCATCCGCGGACTCCATTGTTACTGGTGGATTTCCGCGGCTCCGGCCACCCCCCGCGCCGCGAGATCGGACTCCGCATCGCCGAAGATGTGAGCTCCGGCGTATTCTGGTTGACCGGCTTGGGAAATTTAGGTTACCTCGCCGCAAAATCCTCCTTGATGTTCATTCACAACCGCCATGGAGGAGCCACCGATCGCTCCGCGCGCAGGCGTGCCTTTGTTTTTGAGCGCCATGCCATCGGCGTCGATTCGACCATGGATACCAATCTGCGCAAAGAACTATTGAGCCGGATCGAAAAAGTCGACGTGAATCCCATCGAGCGTTCCTGGGACCAGGAGATTCGCGACAGCAGGAAGCAGTATGAAGCCTTGATCGCGTATGCTCAAAAAACCGGTCTCGAACGCGAGATCGCCCGTTGTCGCGGCGATGAAATGACAGCCAGCGTCCATGGAAAAGGCGCGCGCGTGCTCCTCAATGTCGCTTCGATCGGCACTCTGGGGCTCTACCGGCATCACGACGCCGTGGACGATTCGTCGCTTGCGAAACTGGATCAGCAGAGGCGCACCGCGTGGTTGAAGCTCCAGCCGAAATCTTTGCCTCCGGGGCAGGACGCGGTTCTTGCCAACGGAAAGCCGTCCCCTTTGCCCGCATGGGCGGGGCTCTTGCAGTGATTCGTGCCCGGGCTTTCTTAATCGCGCTCTGCACCGCAGCGATTCTCGAAGGCCAGGCCAAACGTCTAGTCCTGGTGAAAGTTGACGGCCTGCCCGCGGATCGCATCGAGCGCTTGCTACAGCAAACCGATCCCGAAACAGGCCGCAGCATGCTCCCCTGGATGCACTACATTTTCGTCGAGCGCGGCGCGTTGGTCCAGAACTTCTACGTGCGGGGCATCAGCCTTTCGGCGCCGTCCTGGTCCATGCTGGATAGCGGCCGGCACCTCACCATTCGCGGGAACGCCGAGTTCGATCGCTTCATGCCGCGGGTCTACGACTACTTGAATTTCTTTCCCTTCTACGTCGGCTACGCGAAGCTCCAGCGCGCGGATATGCCCGGAGTCGAGGTTCTCGACGAGTTCGGAATTCCGCTCCTCCTGGACCAGTTTCCCCTGGACGCCCGCCACGAAAGCATGCAATTATTCCAGCGCGGCGTACGCTGGACCACGTTGAAGGACAGCGTCAAAAGCCAGGTCACGCGTCCCGCGCGCGAGCTGGTGAATGAATGGGAGACGGGTCTTGAAATGGCGTCCGGCATCGACCGGCAAGAGGAGAAAGAACTCATCGACGCTCTGGCCGACCCCGATATTCAATATCTCGATTACTACCTCGGCGATTATGACCACACCGCCCATTTGACCAGCGACGATCCCAGCCAGTTGGCCGTGATCAAGCACTTGGACGCTCGATTGGGAAGAATCTGGAAAGCGATTCAAACGAGTCCAGCGGCCGGCCAGACCGTCCTCGCACTGGTCTCGGATCACGGCATGAATTCGAGCCACGGAATTTACAGCCAGGGATACAACCTGGTGAAGCTGTTCAACAGCGCCGCGGGCGGCGGCCATCACGTTGTCACCGTTCGCTATCCGTTGACCGAATATAAGCTCACCGGCCTCGATCCTTTCGTCTCCTGGGTGGTTACGCCGAGCGCGGATGCTTCGTACTTGCGCAATCAGAACGACTATCCCACGGTCCTGATCGATCCGGACGGGAATGAGCGAGCCTCCGTCCAGTTGCGAAACAGCGATCTGAACGCGATTCATATTCTGCTCCTTCAATTGAAGCGAAAGGACCTCACGCCGGCCCAGCGAGCCGCGGCCCGCACGGCAGTGCTACAGATCGTCGATGCGAATCGAGCCCGCTGGTCTACGACCGTCGCCGCGGTCGACGAAGAATTGCGCGCCTTGGAGAAAGCGATCGTGCGTCAACAGGCCATCACCGGCGCCGATCCCAGAACCTGGCCGAAGCCGGATCAAGACCATCTTCGGCATCTGGTAACACTCGATACCTGGCGCACCGATGACCGGGGTTACAAAGAGTACACGCGCGCAACCCAGCGCCTGCTCGATTTGAAAGAAGCGGATCTAGAGCCGGGACGAATTCACATCGAGGCTCTCATTCCGAAAGGCGCGATGGGCGATTCGAATTCGCTCCGCGAGCTTCAGAATTACGTCGTTGGTCTATCGGAAAGGGGACTCGTCCTAGACTCGAATGGATCGCTCGACATCGAGCGGAGCTTCACGCGAGTGAATTATTTCTCCCTACTTTCCAACGTTCGCGTCAGGAATCTTATCCAACGCGACCTTGGAGTCGCCCCCATCGATTTCAGCGTTATGCGTGCGCCCATGAATGCAATGGCGTCGTCGCTTCCCGCCGAAGATCGGCCAGATTCCGACGCAGTCTTCGTTTATGGCGACGACCGTCATCAAGCTCTGCTCCTCTCCCAGATCAGGGAGGGAACGCTGTGGCTGCGCTACCTGCCGGTCCATGATTTAGTCCAGGATGCGGGCGGTACGATTCAATTCTCAGCCTCGCCATGGGCCGACGGATTCCCTTTGCACCTCTTCGAAGATCCCGACCTGCGCGTTGCCGGCGACCGTTCGTCCTGGTTGAGCCAGTGGCACACGGAGCGCGAATGGTTCGAAGCAACGCATCGGACACGCTACTCGAACGCAATGATCGGACTCCATGAAATGTTTCAGCGCTGGCAGCCGGAATCGATTCCCGAACTATTTCGCATCGCCGATCAGGAAGATTGGCCCGTCTTACGTCGCTTCGCGGCCAGGCGCCGGGAACTTACCGAATCCGACTTGTTGATCCTCGCTTCGGACCATTGGAATTTCAACGTGCGCGGCTTCAATCCGGGCGGCAATCACGGCTCATTTCTGCGCATCTCCACGCACTCCGTTCTCATGGCCGCGGGCGCTGGAATTCCAGCGGGGCTCGCAATTGAGCGCCCCTACGATAGCCTCAGCCTGGTGCCCACTCTGCTTTCTCTGCTGGGCCGCTTGCCTCACCCGGAAACCTATCCTGGTCCCGTCATTCAGGAACTCACCGTCCGCTGACCTACTTGCTCACCGTCATCACCGGATCTTCCAGAGACTTAAGATCGATGTCGAAAAACTTTGCCGTGACGTTGTGAGCGTCGATGGTTACATCCAGGAACGCGTGCGTAGAATCGGTAAACACCGAAAGCGGGTCTTTATGCCAGAAGCCGCGCAGCTTCGCGCCTCCTCCTCCGCAGATCAGAAATTCCATCCCCTCCGAACGCAGATGCTCCAGGTCATGGTCGTGGCCGCAAATGTAGAGATCTACGTGACCCGCCTTCAACACCGGCAGCAGCTTCAACCTCAGCTCGCCGATTCTCCGTTCGTTCAAATGAACTCCGGAAGTATAAATCGGATGATGCCCGTAAACGACTCTCCATTTCACGTCGGGATCTGCCGCCGACGCAGCCAGCGTCTGCTTCACCCATTCGAGTTGCGCGTCGGTCCAGCCTTCGGTGTCGATCGCGATAAACTGCACCGGGCCGGCTTTATAGGTGTAATATTTCGCAGGCATCCGCCAACTCGTGCTATGCGCGGTGTAAGCGACCTCGCTATCGGGCGAGCCTCTCTGCGCGGGGCAAATGATCGGAGGATTCCCGTAATCGTGATTGCCCAGGGCGGCATAAAACGGGAATCCCAGCGGCGTATACATATCTTCCCAGCGGTTCTTCCACTTGGAATCCTTGACGCTCCGGACGCCGCACAGGTAGAAGTTGTCGCCCATGGTAATTCCCATGTCGAAGTGTTCCTGCGAATTTCGACGGGCAATCGCGCTTGCCACCGCTTTTTGATGAGCATCGCCGGTCCCGAAATCTCCGAATGCGACAACATGGATCGCCCGATCCGCGGGAATCACCCGTCCCGCATCGAGTTGCGCCAGAAGCGCGGCTGGAAACAACAAGGACGGAAGCAGGAGGCGGGTCAGCGGGAGCATCGTCGGCACCTACCATGTTATCAGCCGCCTTCAACGCGCAGCCGCTTCGAAGAATCCACTCCCACCCATAGAATCGCCGACGCCGCGTAAAGGCCGCTCATAATCGCCAGCGGCGTCTGCCAGTTGGAAAAATGACTTACCATCCACCCGGTCACTATCGGGCTGAGAATCGATCCGATCTGCCCGGTCGTGTTCATCGCCGCGCTCAGGATGGCAGTATGGTCCCCGCCGATATCGATACACGCCGCCCAGCTCGCGCTCAACGTGAACATCGAAGCCGCAACCGCCAGCGCGATCAATGCGGCAGCCATCACCGGCGTGCCCGACATAATCGAGCCGAACATCGCCGCACCCGCCACCGCGTAGCCCACCACCGCGACCCCGGAGCGCCCCAGCCGCATCCCGAAGCGCCGCGTCATGAAATCCGTGACCGCCCCTCCGCTGATATCGCCGAAAACGCTCAGCAGCAAAGGCAGCCCGGAGAAGAAGCTGAGCGACGCCGTTTGAAAACCCCTCTGCTCCGCCAGATAGGTCGGCAGCCAGGTCATCACGAAGTACGAGCCATAGCTGTTTGAAAAATACGCGAGGCACAGAAACCACACATTCGGCGATTTGGCGAGCGCTCGCCACACGTCGATCCCGGCATGCGAGTGTGTCGAAATCCTGCGGCCAGTTTCGATCAGCTCCGCCTCCGCCGCGTTGACTCTTTCATGTTCGCGAGGCTCGTCGCGGAACCACCGGAACCAGCACACCGCCCACGCGAATCCAACGGCTCCGCAGAGCGAGAAAATTCCGCGCCAGGACATGTGCGGAGCCAGCGCCGCGATCAGCAGCGGCGTCAGCCCACCTGATAAATGCGCCGCCGCGAAAAAAAAGCCCTGCGCCCGCCCGCGCTCGCTCACCGGTGTCCAGCGAGAAAATGCCAGCGCCGCATTCGGCCACGCACCCGCTTCGCCGGCTCCGAACAGGAATCGAATGGCCACCAGGCTGGAGTAATTCCACGCGATCGACGTCAGGATGGTGAAGCAGGACCACCAATAAACGAGCCGCGTCAGCACCCGGCGCGGCCCGATCCGCTCCCCCCACCACGCGGTGAGCACTTCGAATCCCCCATACGCCACAGCGAAGGAGCTGAACACGAAACTCATCTGGATCTTGCTCAGACTGAGGTCGCGCGCCATGTCCGGCGCCAGCACGGAAATACAAATTCGATCCAGATAAGTAATTGCAGCCAGCGCCAGCAAAAACCCAGCCGCGCGATATCGAGTCCGAGTCGGTCGCAAGAGTAATATTGACACGAGCCCTCGCCCCGTTCTTGTGGGGCGGCCAATTTTGGCGGCAGCCGCCTATCCAGGCGGCTCATTGCTCGCGATGTTTTCGACAGTGGAGCTCACCACCTCCCATAAGAGCATCGCGGCATCCCCAGCCCCTCCGCCCGACAGAGCGCCGCGGCAACTCAGCCCTCTAGCGGACAAGTGCGCCCGTTGTACCCCATCACCTCCGACCGAACCCCGACCCTAAGGTAGAGTACAACCCGCCAAAAAAATAAGAACCAATTCACCCCAGCTACGTTACTATAGTTAGACTATGGGAGCAAGAACCGAGATCCCGCCCGGGACCCTCTACATGCTAATCCTCAAAACCCTCATCCGCCTCGGCCCCATGCATGGCTACGGCATCGCCGAGCACATCCAGCAAATATCGGAAAATGTCCTCACCGTTGAGGAAGGCTCGCTCTACCCGGCCTTACAGCGAATGCTGGTCAAAGGTTGGGTGGAGGCCGAATGGGGCCTCTCTGATAACAACCGCCGCGCGCGTTTTTACCGCCTCACCGCGGCAGGCCGCAAACAACTCAATGCGGAAGTCGCGGAGTTCGAAAAAGTGACGCGCGCCATCGTCAGGGTCATCCAACCGGCGTAATTCTATGCGGGAACTCTGGCGCCGTTTGCGTTTTCTTCTCGATCGCAACCGCTTTGAAAGCGATCTGGACGAAGAGATGCGTTTTCACCTCGAGATGAAAGCGCGTCACATGCCGGATCGCTACGCCGCGCAAAGGCAATTCGGAAACATCGGAATCTTGAAGGAGGCCAGTCGCGAAATGTGGGGATGGACATCTATCGAAAAGCTCGCGCAGGATTTGCGTTACGCCCTGCGTCAACTCGCCCGGAATCCCGGCTTCGCGTTAATCGCCGTGCTCTCGCTCGCCCTTGGCATCGGCGCCAATACCGCGATTTTCGGTTTGATCGACCACGTGATGTTGAGGCTCCTGCCCGTGAAGAATCCGGACGAGCTAACGGTGATTCGCGGAAATTATTCTTACCCGCGATTTAAAGTGCTTCGCGATCGCAATAGCGTGTTCGCCTCGCTCATCGGCGTCCATGTGATGACCGATATGGAAGCGCAAACCCCGGGCGAAGCCACTGGCCGCGCTACTGGAGAGCTCGTTTCCGGAAATTATTTTCAAGTCCTCGGCGTGCGCGCCGCGCTCGGACGAACGCTGCTTCCCGAAGACGACCTGTCTGCGGAATCGAGCCCCGTCGCGGTGATCAGCGACGGGTATTGGAAGCGCAAATTTGGAGCGTCTCCCGACGTCCTGGGAAAAAAGATCCAGGTGAAAACCAGCCAGTTGAACGGAGGCACATCCGGACTGGACGTCTATGCCAAACCCGGAACCCATTCCGGGGAAGGCGCCGTGCTCACCATCGTAGGCGTCGCTGCGCCGGAGTTTTTTGGCGATACCGTCGGCGCATCGATGGATCTCTGGATTCCCATCACCATGCAACCCGCCGTTATGCCTGGCCGGCCGTTCCTCGATCAGGACAACGCTGTATGGGTGTATATGCTGGGGCGCCGGAAGCCCGGGCTTAGCCAGTCGCAAGCCGCGGCCGGGCTCATCGTTTTGTGGCGCCAGATTTTGACCGATGCCGCCGGTTCCCAGATCACCGAAAAGCGGCGCAGGGAAATCGCCGAGACCACGCTCAAAACCGAATCCGGTGAAAAAGGATTCGGGCAGCTCCGCCGTCAGTTTTCGCAGCCTCTGCTGATGCTGATGACCGTCACCGGACTCGTGTTGCTCATCGCCTGTCTCAATGTTGCGAATCTCCTTCTCGCGCGCGCGGCCACCCGTAGGAAAGAAATCGGCGTTCGTCTGTCCCTCGGCGCTGGGCGCATTCGCTTGATCCGCCAACTCCTCACGGAGAGTCTCCTTCTTTCCACCATCGGCGGCGTGGTAGGCATCGCCATCGCCTACTTGGGAACCGGCGTTCTGCTCGCCCTTCTCTCCGACGTCGGCCTGCCCCTGACGATTCCTTTTGAGACCGATCTCCGGACCCTCGGTTTCATGGCCGCTGTTTCCGTCGCGACGGGAGTTCTGTTCGGACTGGCGCCCGCCCTGCGTGCCACGCGCATGACCACGGCCGACACTTTGAAAGACGCCGGACGCGGTCCCGCGGGTAGCCGCGCGGGAATGGCGAAGTCGCTGGTCGGCGCTCAGGTCGCGGTTTCCATGCTGCTGCTCATCGGCGCCGGTTTGTTCTTGAGAACTCTCTACAACCTCAAAGCCCAAGACGTTGGCTACAATCCCGATGGTTTGTTGCTGCTGCGCGTCGATCCTGTCAGCGCCGGCTACCGCGGCGACGATGTCGGCCGGGCCATGAAAAACTTGTTGGACCGCATTCGCGCCACTCCCGGTGTGCGCGCGGCGACCTTCTCCGAAAACGGCCTTTTCTCCGGCAGTGAGTCCGGCGAAGATGTCGACGTCGAAGGCTTCACCCCTTCCTCCGATAAGGACCGGAATGTTCGTTTCGATCAGATCGGGCCGGATTACTTTACCAAGATCGGAATCCCCGTGCTCCTCGGCCGCGACATGAGCGAGCGCGATGTGCCCGGCGCGCCCCGCGCGGCGGTGGTGAACGAAACCTTGGCGACGTTCTATTTTCACGGCGCAAATCCCATCGGCAAGCACATCAAGGCCGACACTTTTGTGCTCGAAATCGTAGGCGTCGTTCGCGACGTTCAGGATCACGACTTTCGCTGGGAGCCTCTGCGGCGGATTTACGTTTCCTATTTCCAGCCGATCGACGGAATCACCACCGCTAATTTCGAAATCCGGACCGATGGCAACGCGGGGAATCTGAACGCCGCTCTCCGGCAGCAAGTGCAGGCCGTGAATCGCAATCTTCCCATCTTGAGCATCAAGGAAGAGCGTCAGTTGATGGATTCAAGCATCATAGAGGAGCGTCTGGTCGCAAAGCTGTCCTCGTTCTTCGGACTGCTAGCCGTAGTCCTCGCCGCAATCGGTCTCTACGGTGTGATGTCCTACGCCGTTGCGCGCCGCACCAACGAGATCGGAATCCGGATGGCTCTAGGCGCAGCGCAGTCGAATGTAGTCGGCATGATCCTCCGCGAAGTCCTGCTGCTGATCGCCATCGGAGGAATCATCGGCATCGCTGCCGCCTTCGCCGCCACCAGTCTCGTCAAATCGTTTCTGTTCGGACTGGCCGCAATGGATCCCGTTTCCTTCGGCGGAGCAGCTCTCCTTCTTACCCTTGTCGGTGCTCTGGCGGGTTATCTGCCGGCCCGCCGTGCCGCCAAGATCGATCCGATGATCGCTTTGCGATATGAGTGAAATTAAGGTCGAATAAGGATTCGCCCAACGCGTTAATTCGTCACTTAAGGGCAGTTAAGCGCGCCGAATCCCAGCCTCCGCCAAGCGCTTTGAACAATAACACGCTCGCGTCGAGCCAGCCGCCGTCTGCCGGCTCAGGTTCACAGGCTGAAGCCTGGTCCGCCTGTAATATCATCTAAGGTGGCACAGACTTTGGTCTGTGACCCTACGGCGTCCCATGCGATCCCGCTGGGCCGGTATCCGGCCTCAGCCTCTGCGCTTTCGCCAACTCCAGAATATGATCCGCCGCGGCCTGCGGACGATCGATTGACGGCATGACGATGCGGCTGCTCCCGCCCGCTGTCTCGAAGGACAGATCGCCCACGCCAATCATACGCTGTCCGAGCGTTTGATCCACACGCACGTCCTGCAACTTGATGACTTCCTCAGTACGGGTCATTTTTGAGAAAAATCCCGATTCATAACGCACCCGGTCGTTCACGATTTCGAGCTTCGTCAACCGCCTCTTAATATGGCGCATCACTAACAGGAGCATCAGGAATCCGGGAATGATCAGCAACCACCAGAAGTTCGGATCGGTGGGCCCCGTCTGCTTCAAATAGACCGCGATCGCCACCGCCAGCAACAGGCATAGAATATATCCCAACTTGATGATCTTTATCGATGGACGGATCTGCATGGCAGGCATGATAACATGGGCGTCCGTTGTGCTGTCACAATAGTATATATACAGATGGAAACCCAACGGGACGTCACACGAGTACTCGTGGTCGACGATGAAGAATCGCAGCGCACTGCGCTCGCGAGCATGATCAAGCTGTGGGGCTACTGGGTCGAAACGGCCGCGGACGGCCAGGAGGCTCTTGATAAGCTCGCAGCGTTCGACGCGCACGTCATCGTCACCGATCTGAACATGCCGCGCATGACCGGCCAGGAATTGCTCAAGCGCCTGAAGGACGAAGGCGACGCGCCGCCCGTCATTGTAACCACCGCCTACGGCAGCCTCGAAACATCGGTCAGCATGGTGCACGATCTGGGAGCTTTCTGGTTCCTCGAAAAGCCGGTGCAATCGCAGGCGCTGCGTTTGTTGCTCGAACGCGCCGCCGCGCAGGAGAAACTGGCCGAGCATGCCGAACGGCTGGAGCGCCAACTCAGCAACCAGGGCGTCCTCGGCGAAATGGTCGGATCATCGCCCAAGATGCGCGAAGCCTTCAGCCTGATCCAGCAGGTTGCGCCCAGCCGCGCCGCGGTGTTGATCACCGGCGAAAGCGGCACCGGCAAGGAGTTGGCCGCGCGCGCGATTCATGCGCTCAGCCCGCGCCGCAATGGACCGTTTGTCGCGCTCAACTGCGCCGCGATGCCCGACAGCCTGATGGAGAGCGAGTTGTTCGGCCACGAAAAGGGCGCGTTCACTGGAGCCGTCGACCGCCGCGCAGGATGTTTCGAGCTGGCGCAAAACGGCACCGTCCTGCTCGATGAAATCGGCGACATGCCCATCGCGCTGCAAGCGAAACTGCTCCGCGTCCTCGAAGATTCGCGCGTGCGCCGGCTCGGCGGCAAGAGTGAAATCCAACTCGACGTGCGCATCCTCGCCGCCACTAATTCTCCGCTCGATGCGGCCATCCGCGACGGGAAATTTCGCGAAGATCTCTTCTACCGGCTAAACGTCTTTCCGATACCCCTGCCTCCTTTACGCGATCGCAAGGACGATCTGCCGTCGCTCACCGCCGCGCTGTTGAGCGACCTGAATCGCAAGCACGGCACCAAGGTCACCGACGTAGCGAGGGAAGTGATGGAGCGTTTCCGTTCCTACAACTGGCCGGGCAACGTGCGCGAGTTGCGCAACGCGATGGAGCGCGCCGTGATTCTTGCCGGAGAAGGAACCATCCTGGCTTCGCACCTGTCGGCAAGCTTCGGAGGAGCATCCTCCCCTGCGCCGCCGAGTGCCGGACCGGCCGCGCCCACTCCGGCAACAGCCGCGAACGGCGAGGAATTACGCATCCAGGTGGGCTCTACCATCGAGCAGGCGGAGCGCGCCCTGATTGAACTGACGCTCGAACATACGCGGCATAATAAGACCCGTGCCGCGGAAGTGCTCGGCATCAGCCAGAAGACTTTGTTCAACAAGTTGAAAGAATATGGCGCGCAAACTGCTGGGGTATAGCAACCATAGATTCATGCCGGTGCTGAGGGTGGCACAGCCTTCAGCCTGTGGTGCGACCTATTATGCGAGTCCGCATCAGACTCTCGCGACAACGCTATGCTGACCTGCGCAGGTGGATATTAATCGCCAACATGTCGCTGCGCGTCCGCCTGGTGTTGCTGATTGTCGCGCTGGTGGCATTGGTCGCGATCGCACTATCGGCCGTGCACCTGGCCAGCCTGGTGGACCTGCTCTCCGCGGACGCGCTCGAACGCAGTAAAACCGCGGCGCAACAAACCAGCACCTTCGTTCGGGAGCATATCGAGCAGCATTCGGAGAGTCACGAAGTGCCCTCCGATCTGAACGGCGTCAAGAGCATGTGGACGGAGATCGTCTCCACCGATCCCGATATTCCCACAATGCTCATCAACTCGCTTAAGCTTTCGCAAGCCATCAAGGACATCAATATCGCCGGCCCCGTGGGCACCATCGTGGCCTCTTCCAATCCTCCCGATGTCGGCCGGTCGCTGGTGCTGCTGCCTTCCTTTGAAGAATGGAGCAGTGGCTCTTTGTACAAACGCCTGCTCGATCTCGTGAAGCGCCGCGCCGACTATCAGGTCCTGATTCCCCTCGGCGTGATGGTCGGAGCGAAGGGCGACGCGCAGCCTCTTTTCCGCATCCAGGTCATCGTTTCGAGCGTCCTGTTGCGCGATGCGCTGCTCACGCAGATCAGAACGCTGGCCTACGTTTCGGGAATCGCTCTGTTGATCTCCGTGTTCATCACCATGGTCGCCACTAATCGCGTGCTGCGGCCGTTGAAGCGCATCGAAGCGACCATCGACCGCATCGTGCAGGGAAATTTTCTGGGCGTCGATCCGCTCAGCATCACGCAAATCAATCCGCCCACAGAGTTCGCCATTGTCGAAGGCAAATTGAACATCCTCGGGGAGCGGTTTCGCGGAGCGCGCGAACAGGCCACCGAGCTGCAACACGATCTCGATGGCTTGCTGGATCGCATGGCCACGGAGCTCGACGTGGCCTCGCGCCTGGCCGCCATCAGCCGCATTACCGGCGGCGTCGCGCACGAAATAAAAAATCCCCTCAATGCCATCTCCCTGCGCCTGGATCTGCTCCGCGCCCGGCTCGGGGAACCAGAGGAAGAGCTGGCCGCGGAGATCGATATTCTGTCCGGCGAAGTCCGCCGGCTGGACCGGGTTGTGAAAACTTTTCTGGATTTCTCGCGTCCGGTGGATGTCAAACTTACCGAAGTGGACTTAGTTGCCATCGCTCGCGAGGTCGCTGATCTGACCACTCCGCAGGCCCGCCTGGCCAATATACAGGTGTGGTTCGAAGACTCCGCGGAATCGGCTCCCATTCGCGGCGACTCCGATATGCTGAAGCAGGCCATCCTCAACCTGGTCCTCAACGCGATCGAGGCGATGAAAAATGGAGGGAATCTGTGGCTCCGGGTCTCCAAGGAGTCGAACGCCGTGGTGCTGAACGTCTCCGACGACGGCCCCGGGATTCCGCACGAAGCCCGGGACAAAGTTTTTCAACTCTATTTCACGACAAAATTACGCGGCTCCGGCATCGGTTTGGCGATGACGTACCGGGCCGTTCAATTGCATAATGGTACTATCAACTTCTCAACGGAATTGGGCCGCGGGACTGCCTTTCAGATGACTTTTCCCGCCTTGGTCCGATACGCCTGACAAGCATGCGCAAATCGCGGATGATCTTCGGCGTCTTCGCGCTGTCGCTGGCATCGACCTCGTGCTTGCGGCATCAGAAAACCCAGGCCCGTGCCTTTACGCCTCCTCCCACGCGAATCTGGCCTTCCGTCGACGAGACTGCTCCGCAGCTTCACGACGCGCCGCAAATCGCCGGGGACCGGGCGTCCATTGTTCCTCCGCAACTTCCGTCGATGACGCCCGATACACTGCCCGAGGTTCCAGAAGCGCCCAAGCGCGTGGTGCGCCGCCCGCCGCCGCCCATCGTGGCTCCTAAACCTCCCGTGACCGGTCCGGTGGGCCCGGAAGCGCCGGCCGCGCCGAGACTAGCGCAGATGTTTACGCCGGAGGAACAACGGGAAAATACGCGGATTCTCGATGAGAGCCTGGAGCGGGTGAATCAGGTGCTGGCCAAAGTGGAAGGGAAAAATCTAACGGCGGAGCAGAAGGAAACGGTACTGAGGATTCGGACCTTCCGAAAACAAGCAGAGCAGGTGCGGGAACAAGATCTTCTGACCGCAGTCAGCTTAGCGAGGCGTGCAGATCTCCTCGCTAAAGACCTCCTCGAGCACCTGCCCTGAAAGGCCGCCGGGTCGGAGGGGCCGGCGACCTAACCTTTTACAACGTGAGGCTATTGCTGGTCAGCGCCAGTCTTGGCCGTCGTCGTCGTCATAGCCTTGGTGGCCGTCGCCGCTTCCGGTACAAAGAGGCGAACCTCAACGCGCCGGTTCAGCTTGCGGCCTTCCCGCGTCTTATCGTCCGCGACCGGCAAGGCGTAGCCGGAGCCGAGCAGCGAAATGCTGCGCACGGGGATCTTATATTCGTTCGCCAGATAGCGCGCCACTTCCTGCGCCCTCTGCTGGCTCAACCGCTCATTGATCGAAGGGGTTCCGGTCTTGTCCGTGAAGCCCTGCACTTCGATTACGTAGCGATCCAGGCCATCGGTCGATTTCGCGAGTTCCTGAAGCTGCGACTTCGCGTCGTCCGTCAGCTTCGCCTGATTGACCGCAAAGAGCACCGTCTCGCTCTTCAAGACGTTGTACTTGTTCATCGCGTCCACGGTATGGGCAAGCTGGGCGTTGGCGTCCAGGCCCTGCTGAGCCAGCGTCTTGGCGCCGTCCGCGGCTTGTCGGGCTCCGTCGGCTTTCTGGTCAGCCTTGGCGGCAGCCTCACCGGCCGCAACAGCCTTGGCGTCCGTATCCTTCAACTGTTCACGGGTACGCGAGGCGCTGCGATCCAGCTCTTCGATATTCTTGCCGTGTTCTGCGATCTGCTTATCCTGGTCGGTGTTCTTGGTTTCTGTCCCAGTAACCCGAGCATCGATCGGAGCCACGGTCTGCGCCACATACTTCTTGGTGGCGCATCCTGTGCCGAGCAGACTTAAAGCGGCGATGGTAGCAAGTTGTGCGGTCAGTTTCATACTAAATTTCCCCCTTTAAAATTTGAACCGAACTCCCGGGCAGGCAGTTGACGCCACACCCGGGATCCGGGGCCCGCGGGAGCAACCACGGGAACCTTACGAATCCGCCCTCCAGAAGAGAACGGACAAGTCGAGCGTTTGCCGTCATTTTTACGTGCGCTCGGTAGTTTTTACCTAACTGAAACCGGTCGGTTTTTCCGATCTGCTCGGATACTCCTGATTCGGCGTCAACCAAGGACTTCACTGCGCAATTGGAATGCACGCGCGCTGCCAATTTTGTTTCGTCCGTATAATGGGGACACGTGCCCTTCCCAATTCATCGCAAACGGCGCCTGCGAGTTTCCGAGCCGATGCGCCGCCTGGTCCGCGAAACCCACCTCGAGCCATCGCAGTTCGTCCTGCCCTTGTTTGCCTGCTCCGGTGAAGGAGTGCGCCGGGAAATCTCTTCGATGCCCGGCAACTTCCAGCTCTCCATCGACGAAATCGTGAAGGAGTGCGAGGCGACTCGCGCGCTCGGAGTGGGCGGAGTGATTCTGTTCGGCATTCCCGACACCAAGGACGATCGCGCCTCCGGAGCCTACGACGAAAACGGCATCGTGCAGCAAGCCGTCCGCGCCATAAAAAGCGCGGTACCGGGCTTACTGGTAATCACCGACGTCTGCAACTGCGAATATACCGATCACGGCCACTGCGGAAAAATCGTGAACGGAGAAGTCGACAACGACGCGACCTTAGCGTGGCTCGCGGAAGCCGCCGTCTCCCACGCCCGCGCCGGTGCCGATATCGTCGCCCCGTCCGACATGATGGATGGACGCGTAGCCGCCATCCGCCATTCGCTCGATGCATTCGGATTCACGAATACGCCGATCCTCGCTTATGCCGCGAAATTCGCCTCAGTCTTCTACGGACCGTTTCGCGAAGCCGCCGAATCGACCCCGCAGTTCGGAGACCGCCGCAGTTATCAAATGGACCCCGGCAACGGCCGCGAAGCCATGCACGAAATGGAGCTCGATTTAGAAGAAGGCGCGGACATGCTGATGGTGAAGCCGGCCATGCCTTATCTGGACCTGATTCGCATGGCCCGCGACCGCTTCCCAGTCCCGATCGGCGCGTACCAGGTCTCGGGCGAATTCAGCATGATCGTAGCCGCGGCCCGCAACGGATGGCTCGATCTCGACCGGGCCATGATGGAATCCCTAACCTCCATCCGCCGCGCAGGAGCCGGCATTATCCTGACCTATTTTGCGAAAGATGCGGCTAAAGCGCTTGCGTAAACTCCGAAATGCTTTTTTTATCTCTTTTCCCTTAGCGAGCTTAGCGTCTTTGCGCGAAATGTCTTTGTCTTTCTTAGCCGTACTCTAAATCCAGAAGGACGCACCTCACCGGGCGTTCTTTGACAGCTTTTTTCCTGCGCAGGAAACGTCGTATTACGGTGGTACTGATCTTCCGGAGCCCGTGGAACGGCTCGCGCGGCCAACTATATGTATGGCCTCGACGGAAGACTTTGGGATCGATCCTATAACACCCGGGGCGGACCGGATATGCACCTTGTCGCCGGATCCCGGATTTCAGAGGATTGTGCATCGAAGCATGGAATATACGGTTCACCGTTGTGGCCAGGACCCATGTGAGAGACTTTCCAAGCCGCTAGCGGCCGGCCTAACCGCCGGTCGCTCACGATATTTCGTACAGTCGTAGTGTCTCTTGTTGACGCCTCTTAAATTGGATCGCTCGATCGGCTGGGTGGCCGTGCTCAACCTGGCGCTGATCGCCATCCTCTCCGGCCGCCCGCATTTCTCGAACGCATCGCGCCCGGTCCGTGGCATCTCGAATCCCATCCTGGCGATGGAGGTCGTGCGCAACGTCTCCGAGGTAGATACGATCCTCAGCGACGCTCCCAGCCCGGACCGCGAAGCCATGCGCATCAAACAATACGCGGACTTCGGGTTCATCACCACCTATGCCGCTCTTTATGTGCTGATGAGCATGCTGCTAATTCGCGAAGGTCGCGCCATCGCAACGGCGGCGGGAATTTTAGGCGTGCTCGCCGCCGTCTTCGACGTGATCGAAAACCTCGGCATCCTCCGCCTCGTCGACACCAGTCTCAGCAGCACTACGCAAGGCATGATCGACGCCATCCGCTATCCGAGCTTGATCAAATGGACGCTGACATCTCTCGCGCTCGGGCTGCTCGGTATTCTCGCGCTGCGCACCCGGCGAATCGGGCTCCGGATCGTCGGAGCCCTGGATGCGATCGCCGCGCTACTGGGGTTGTACGGGGTGCTTTATGACAATGTGGGTCTTCAGCGTCTTGTGTATGTGGGGTCGATTGCCCTTATAACTCTGGCCATTCTCTATTTCCGGCCCCGCTGGCCGAAGGCCCGGCGTTCCCCCTGAACCGATGGGAATCAGCGCTTCCTCACTCACTGAAAGAGGATTTCCCGAGCTATCGAGAACGTCGACCTCCAGGAAATTGGTTCCGGCCGTGACTCCGCTTGGAATGGTCAGGTTGAGCTGATAAAGCCCGGTGAGCGTGGGCGCGAGACCCGCGTAGGAAACGCCTCCCTCAGCTGAGGTGGTAGAGCCGTCGATCGCCGCGTAGATGGTATTCGTGGTTTGGTTGTAAGGCGCGGACGAAGTACCCGGCGTACCGTCTGCAATCGGAGGGATCACTTGCCCCAGCCCGGTGAGGTAGACGGCGATGGTTTCGCCCGGCTGCGCTGGGCTGTTCTGGGTCACCAGGGTGCCATCAACGTGCTCCGCCGCGGCATAGCCGAGACCATCCGCTGGATTGGTGAAGACGCCCGGCGTTCCGACGTTCAGAAACTCGGTGATGGTGTGCGAAAGTTGGCCGTTGTTATTAACCTGAACGGTGATAAAGTTCGCAATGGAGATGTACTGGGTAACCTCGTAGGGAACGATGGCGGCGATCTGGGTTGCGCTGACGTAATAAAGAGGCGCCGGGATTTCGTCGATCAGCACCTGGACGCCGTTCAGTTTGGTCGGGAAGGTCGTGGACTGCGCGATATCCGCCGCTCCAATCGTCGCGTTCGGCGCCAGATCGGTTCCGGTAAGGACCAGCAGCTCGCCGGGCGACAAACCTTGCGTGAAGGGCGCGTAGGTGGCGGCATGCACCACGCCGGTGGGATTCAGATAGACGCCCGATCCGGAGAAGGTGGGCGCGGCGAGCGCGATATCGAGGCCGGGAGAAGCCGTGGTGCCAAATCCAATGCGATAGTTTCCTCCGGAGCCGATCGTATAGTTGAAATTAGGATCGCTGTACGTGGCGCCGGGGCTGGTGGGAGCGGTGCCGGTGGTGACCGAATCGAAGGACGAGCCCATGCCAGCCGAAAACAGGCGCGAATGCAGAACGTCTACGCCACTGTTCAGACTGAGCGCGCCGTAATAGGTATCAATATCGTAGCCGCCGCTAGACACCGGCAGGAAAGCGCCCGCGTTATAGTACAGCGCGCTGTTCAGGAGAGGCGTAGCGCCGCCGGTTTTGACGCCGACGAAGAAGTCGGCCTGCAAATTGGTGCTGCCGGCCGATCCTCCGAACACAAAATTCCCGTCCGGCGAGAAGTACAGATAGTTCTGCCCGCTGAGTAGTTCGGTGCTGGTGCCTTGCGAAAGGTTTGGAAAATTCAGGACCACCGCGCCGTTGCTGACCGTGTACTTGCCGCTGGAGTTGCCCTGAGAAACGGCAACCGTGGCCGCTGCTCCCGTGGTCGAATTCGTGGTGACGTAGTAGCCGCTGATACTCGAGAGGCTCGCAGTTCCGGCGCCGTTCGGGCTTAAGGTGAACTGGGCATCGTAGGGAGCGCCGTCGAGGGGACTCGAATAATTCAGGTACACCATCGAGTACGTGCCGCTGAACGTGGACGCGGTCGGCACGGTCGAAGGGATCTGGCCGGCGACGAACAAATCGTTGAATCCACCTTCCGTGGAGCTTCCAATGAAGACGCCGTTCGAAACCATTCCGCGAATAACCGTTCCGCTGGCTAAGGGATTCGTGATATATCCAAACCCGCCGGCGCCGATTGCGTAGGTGCCGGTGATGGTGTTCGTTTGACCCTCTCCTTGCCCCACGTCAATTTCAGTGGCGTTCATGGTGTACGATCCAGTGCCGCTGAAACTGATCGGGCCGTAAAGCGTGTAGGCATCTCCCCCGGAACTGTCGTAGATGACCTCGCGGAAATAATAATTCCCGCTTAGCAAGCTATCCCCGCTCGAATCCCACACCAGCCCTTGCCCGAATATCCGAATCCCCAGTACCGCCGAAGAAAGTAAAGCTAAACGTACAAGTCTCATATTCTGTCTCTAGGACGCACCTACCCGTAGGAACGTTGCTTTAACTTGTGAGGTTTACCGGACCTGGCGCCGGCCTGATAGAATTAATTTACGGTAATGCGCCCGTAGCTCAGCCTGGATAGAGCGTTTGCCTCCGAAGCAAAAGGCCACAAGTTCGAATCTTGTCGGGCGCACCACTTCCACTATTTATTCTGGGCGCGAAATTCGATGGACGGCCACTTGTCCGCGAACTCCTTCGCATGGACGTCGCAGACCTGTCCGGGATGCGAGCTTTGCGTGCTGTGCTCGCCATAAAACATGTAGTCCGTTTCCCACAGAGCCGTCGAGCGGCAGTGGTCACATAAGTTCTTGGGGTTGGCGTGGATGGCGGCGATCCGATGCCCATAAGATTCATTCATAACTAATTAACTCCTTGGGCGAGTGTTACGGCTGAGAGGACCCTCGCCGGATCCATTCCCCAGCATGACACATGCAACCACCCACAGGCTGGAGCCTGTGCCACCATGTGTGTTGTGAAGGTGGCACAGGCTTCAGCCTGTGTTCAAATCTATGAACGTCATTCTGTTCGGAGCCTCTGGAATGGTGGGCCAAGGCGCACTCCGCGAATGCCTACTCGATCCCGCGGTCGAAAAAGTCCTCTCCATCGGCCGCAGCCCGACCGGGCAGCAGCATCCCAAACTCCACGAGATTGTCCGTAAAGACATCGCGGACCTGGCGCCCATCCAGGATCAGTTGACCGGCTACGACGCCTGCTTCTTCACCCTGGGCGTCTCCTCGGCCGGAATGAACGAAGCAGATTACCGCCGTATCACCTATGACCTGACGCTCGGAGCCGCGCGGACCCTCGCGGGGGTTGATCCGGAAATGACGTTCATCTACGTATCCGGCATGGGAAGCGACGCCAACAGCCGCACGATGTGGGCCCGTGTGAAAGGAGAGACCGAGAACGCGCTGCTCCAATTGCCGTTCAAAGCCGCCTACATGTTCCGGCCCGGCTTTATTCAACCCCTGCATGGAATCAAATCGAAAACGGCGTTGTACCGAACCCTGTACGCGATTCTAGGGCCTTTTAATTCATTATTCCTCAAGCTTTTTCCGAAATACGCCACCACCACCGAGGTGCTGGGACGCGCGATGATCAAAGCCGCTCGCCACGGCGCTCCGAAGAAAATTCTCGAAAGCCAGGACATCAACGCTTTGTGACCTTACAGGAACAGTTCGGCCCCATCGATATTTACCTGTTCGATCAACTCCTCAAGGGCCGCATCGCGCCCGGCATGCGAATCTTCGACGCGGGCTGCGGGTCCGGCCGCAACCTGGTTTATTTCGTCCGCGAAAGTTACGAAGTTTTCGCGGTGGACCAGGACCCGCGCGCCGCCAACTTCCTGCCCGCTGGAAACCTCCGCATCGAGAATATCGAGAACATGACGTTCCCGGACGCCTTCGCCGACGTCGTGATCAGCAGCGCAGTTCTGCATTTCGCGCGCGATGACCGGCATTTCCAGGCGATGCTTAGGGGCACGTGGCGCGTTCTGAAACCAGGAGGCCTGCTGTTCTGCCGTCTGGCGTCTTCCATCGGAATCGAAAATCAGATCACCAACATCGCCGGACGCCGCTTCCTGCTGCCCGACGGCTCAGAGCGTTATCTGGTGGATGAAAAGCTTCTAAGCGACCTGACGGAAGATCTGGGAGGCCGGCTGCTGGACCCTTTGAAAACCACTGTGGTGCAGAATCAAAGGTCGATGACGACTTGGGTGGTGGCGAAAAACACCGACTAAAGTCCGTGCGGCCTGGCGATCCACCAAGAAACCAGGGGCCGATGACCACGCGCGAGCCTGCCCCATTCCGGAGCGGTATGCTTGCGAATTGCGAATAGAGGAAGGGAGGATATAGAATCCGCCGTATGCGCAAAGTGATTCTCGGCCTTGGCATCAGTCTGGACGGCTATATCGCGCGGCCGGATGGCTCCGTCGATTTTCTGTTTATGCCCAAAGATTACTCCATGGCGGCTTTCTTCGCTACGATCGATGCCGCGATTATGGGGCGCAAGACCTTCGATGTCGCGCTGAAAATGGGCGGAGGCTCGTTCGACGAATCGATGGTCAACTATGTTATGTCGCGCACACTGCCGCCGGGCGAGCGGGACGGTGTTCATGTTGTAAGCGACACCGCCGTGGAGTTGGTTCGAAAGATACGCGCGAAGCGGGGCAAACATATCTGGCTGATGGGCGGGGGCGAGCTCGCGCGTGAGTTTCTGAAGAACGATCTGGTTGACGAATTGTATCTTGGCCTGGTCCCGGTATTGATCGGCGAAGGAATTCCGTTATTCCCCGCGGGTTTCCCGCAGCGCGAGTTCGCGCTGGTCGAGAACAATACTTACTCCAAAGGGCTGATCGAATTGAAGTACCGGCGCGTGCGAAAAAAAACCGTGAACGCCGATTAGGAAACCCTCCGCCGCGCCAGTTCGAAAATTGCGATTCCCGCGAGGTTGCCAAGGACAATTACGGCGCAAATCTTCGATGTGAACAGCGCTCGGCTCCCGACATCGACGATCGGAAAAATCGACAGCGCCACGTAGAGCAGAGTCATCAGGAATCCGGACGCAGAGGCGATCCGCACTCCGATCGACGCGTCTTTCAGGACGAACGGCAACGCGAACATGGCCAGATACGTGAGGGCGTAGAAAATCCCTGACGCATTGTTGAATAGTTGATACGCTTCCTGACGGGCGACGCCGGTCATGCCCACCAGGCTGCACGTCAGCGTTGCTGCGCCGACGAACAGAATCGAATTTACAGGGGTCTTGTGGGTTGGGTGCAGCTTGGTGAACCAACGCGGCAGCAGGCGATCCCAGCCGGCGACCATCGGCAGCCGGGCCGTCGCCGAAAAGTTGAGGCTGGCCTGCGCGATCCGCATTCCCATTACCGCCATGATCACCGCGCCTGCGATTTGCACTCCCGCACCGAACGGTTTCCCGGCGATCGCCAGGACCTGGGGCACGGGCGACACCAGGTCGATGGAATTCATGGGTACGTAAAATAAAACGGCTCCAGTCCCAAGGATGAACAGCAGCGCGATCAGCGGAGCGGAGATCAGGATGCTGCGTCCGATGATCTTCGCGGGATCGCGCGATTCGCCGGCGAAAATCGCTACATATTCGAATCCACCGAGTGCCGCGAATCCCATTTTCCCCAGAATATTCAGATTGAACAGAGTCATCTCCGGGATCTTGAACTCGAAGGGCGGGGTCACGGGTTTCACACCGCGCGCCCACGCGGCGGCCGGCAGTGCGATCATCGCCGTAAGGATGACGACCATCGTAAGTCCTCCCGCGCTGTGCAGCCATTTTCCGGCGCCGAGCCCGATGGTCGATAAGACGGCGAGCCCCCCCAGAATGATCAGGCTTCCGAGCGCGATCGACCATTTACTCTCGGCGATCCACTCAATACCCGTCGCATAGGAAAGATTGGTCGCGGCCTGCACGCCGACCTCCGACATCAGCACCATCGCGTAGAGCCACAGATTCCAGCCAACCAGGAATCCTACGCGATCGTCGAAGCCGAGCTTCGCCCATTCGTAGAGGCCGCCTTCGAATGGCATTTTGCGGCTCAAGTACATCACCACGATCGCCGACGGAATGTAGAACAACAGAACGGCGAGCAGCCAGAAAGTGACGTGGGAAGACCCGAGCTTGGCGGCCGCTCCCACCCAGCCCAAGCCGACGATGAACAGAATCTGGGTGAAGACCAGATCCCAAAGGCCAAGCTCGCGCTTCAGTCCGTGCTCGGCTGGCTGCATTCGTTAGAGTGTAGCCTAGTAGGACGGGTCCCCGACCCGTCCCGCCGAATTCCCGACCTCTTTTTCAAGCACTTTCAACCAGATCGCATTCTCACTCAGCCGGCGGGCCAAGTGGGGGATGCCAGCCTCTCCTCTGAGGAGTCGAAGTAAAAAGCCGGCTAAACGCGCGCCCGATAAATCGATCTTTGATAACCGAATCCACTGTGGCGGGGGCGTGCCGCAGGCTACAATAAGTGAATATGGCAGCAAATCAACGGCGCCGTTCTGTCGCTGTCCGAATTGGTTCGGTCGAAGTCGGCGGCTCGAACCCGATTGTCGTGCAGTCGATGACCAATACCGACACCGCCGACGTGCAGTCGACGGTCAATCAAGTGATGGCGCTGGCCAATGCCGGCTCAGAGCTGGTGCGCGTCACCGTGAACACCGAAGAAGCCGCTGCGGCGGTCCCGAAGATCGTCGATACCTTGGACAAATTCGGCGTCCGCGTGCCGATTATCGGCGATTTTCATTACAACGGACATCTGTTGCTGAAGAAATATCCGGCGATGGCGCGGGCGCTGGCGAAGTATCGCATTAATCCAGGGAACGTCAATATCGGCAAGAAGCACGACGATAACTTCCGCACCATGATTGAGGCTGCCGTGGAGTATGAGCGTCCGGTGCGCATCGGCGTGAACTGGGGTTCGCTCGACCAGGCGTTACTGACGCGCATGATGGATGAGAACAGCAAGCTGCCCGATCCGCTGGACGCGAAGATGGTTACGTTGCGCGCAATCGTGGTCAGCGCCATCGAATCGGCGAAAGCAGCGGAGTCCTACGGGCTGTCGCGCGATCGAATTATTTTGAGCGCGAAGGTCAGCGGCGTGCAGGATCTGATCGCCGTATATCGGATGCTGGCCGCGGAGTGCGATTACGCGCTGCACCTCGGATTGACCGAAGCGGGTCTCGGCGCAAAAGGTATTGTCGCGACCACGGCAGCCTTGGGAGTGCTGCTACAAGAGGGCATCGGCGATACGATTCGCGCGTCGCTCACGCCGCTTCCGAATGGGGATCGCACGGAAGAAGTAATCGTCAGTCAGCAGATTCTTCAGTCGCTGGAGCTGCGCAGTTTCACGCCGCAGGTCACCGCGTGTCCCGGCTGCGGCCGCACCACCAGCACGTTTTTCCAGGACATGGCCGATCAGATCCAGACCTATTTGCGCGAGCAGATGCCGGTATGGAAGACGCAGTATACCGGCGTCGAGGAGATGAAGGTCGCGGTGATGGGCTGCATCGTCAACGGTCCCGGCGAATCGAAACACGCGAATCTCGGGATCTCGCTGCCGGGTACATTTGAAGAACCGGTGGCGCCGGTGTACGTCGACGGCAAGTTGAAATGCACTCTGCGCGGGGATCGCATCGTGGCTGAGTTCATCGATATTCTGAACGCGTATGTCGATCGGACCTACGCGGCTCTGGAAACGGTGAATGCGTAAATGGGCCTGGTGGACGGCCCTCGCGGTGGTTATTCTAGGCGTCGCGGCTGTCTTCCTTTATGGGCCTTTATTTCCGTGGTCGGCGGTGAAACCGGGCTACACACATTTCACGCTGCATCGCGCCGACGTTTACTATCCCGCCGGCAGCGAGCTTGACGACGCCTACCGCCAACTCGATTCGTTCATCGACGAAGCGGAAACGTTTCATCGGCTTAAAATGCCCGATCGCATCACAGCGATCGCGCCGCGCACGTGGAAAACTTTTCACCGGCAGGCTCCGTGGCAGACGGGAGACGCAATCGGCGCGCTGACGCTGCAAACCGGTACGGTGATTTTTATCACCCCCAAGATCGCCGAGAAACACTTCGATACGGGGGAGTTCCTGCGGCATGAACTATCGCACGCGATCCTCGATCAGAACATGACGCTGTGGCGCGGCCGCAAAATGAATCGCCAGCCGTGGCTATACGAAGGACTGGCCGTGGATTTCGGCCGCCAAAAATCGTATCTGACTGAGGAAGAATTCATCGCGCGCGCGCAAACGCAACCCCTGGCGCCGGCGTTCGACGGCGACAACTCCGACATGCGGTTCAATTACGTCGCATGGAAAGATTTTCTGGAATACATAATCAAAACGCGCGGCCGGGACAAATTTCAGGATTATCTGTTGCGGGTGATGCAGAACCCGGACGATGCACGGGCGGTGTTTCCAGAGTTTTTCGGCGTCTCGTTCGATGGGGCGGTCGGCGAGTTTCAATCCAAGCTAAGGGAATCACACGGGCTCTAGACCGGCTCCGCCAGGAACTTCTTCGTCTCCCTCAAAAATACTTCAAGCTGATCGTGATGGACCCAGTGCCCCGCGTTGTCGACCTTTACCACGCGATGATTCTTGATAATGTCTGCCTGGCCGCCCTCCTCCGGGTCCGGCGCCCAGCTCTGCTTGCCCCAGAACAGCAGCGTGGGACAGGTGATGCGCGACATGATTTCTTTGGCGTCTTCGATGTTGAAGCCATACGTGAGAAACGTTCGCACGTAGTTGTCGAATTTCCAGGTCATCGATCCGTCGGCATTCCAATTGGTCCCGTGAACCGTCAGGTGACGCGCCACTGCGTCCGATAGAAACGGATTCGCTTCCTTCATCCGAGCCACCGCCTCCTCGATGGTCTTATAGCTGTGCGGAGCCCGATTCTCGGTCTTGCGGATCACCTCGATCCAGTTGCGCAGGCGCTCCGATGCGGGTTTCGGCGCGCGATGCGTCACCGGCATGCCGATTCCTTCGATCGCTACCAGTTTCTTCACGCGATCCGGATACACTCCCGCGTATAACAGGCTCACCACGCCGCCCAGCGAATGTCCGATCAGGGTCACCGGGAAGCCGTTGATAATGTCCGCCAGCGCCGATAGATCCAGCACGTGCTCCGCGACGCTGTACAAGGCTCCCGGCGCCCATGCGCTGTTTCCGTGACCGCGCAGATCCGTCGCGTAGACGTGATAATCGTCGCGCAGCGCGCGCGCCACCCAGTCCCAGTTGCGGGCATGGTCCAGGCCGCCGTGCACCAGGATCAACGCCGGTTTGCCGTCCGATCCCCAATCCCAGAACTGGAGCTTCAGCCGATGCGAATAAAAGAAATGTGAGACGGGTTCCATATTAATAGTCTGACCGCAGAACGTCGAAATACACGTGAATGCCGCGCAGAAATTCGGCGACCGGAATACGTTCCTGGTCGCTATGCATGGTCGCGATGGTCGCCGTATCCAGCACCATCGGCAAAAATCCGTACGCCGGGACGCCGCGCTTGCGCAGCACCACGGAATCGGTGCCGTAGGGCACCAGCATCGGCGTCACCACCGCGTCCGGATGCTCCTTCAGCAGCGCCTTCAGAAGAGCCGCGAACAAAGGCGTCTCGGCCGAACTGATACCGGCATCCACCGGATCGGTCAAGCGTTCCACGGTCACGCGCCGGTCGTTGATGCGGGCCTTCACGCCGCTCTCAAATTCGTCGGCGTTCACCCCCGGCAGCAGCCGGCAATCAAGCGTCGCCTCGGCAGCCGATGGAATCACGTTGGGCTTCACCGGCGTGCCGACGCCAGATTGCAGCGTGGTCAACGAAATGGTGTTGCCTTGCACGGCGCCCGTGAATTTATTTTCCGCCAGCGAGCCGCCCGCAGCTTTGGTCATCAACTCCACTACAGGATTCTGCTTCTCCGCAGCGGGCATTTCTATCGCCTTATGAATCGCGTCGAGTAGAATCATGTTCGCGTTCTCCGCGATCGGCTGCGATCCGTGACCGGCCGTGCCTTTCGCACGGAGGCGCAGCCATAACATTTGCTTCTCACCCACCGAAATTCCAAAAATCAGCTTGCCTCGCGCGAACAGATCCCGGCTTCCCGCGCCGCCTTCATCCAGAACGTACGCGGGGTCGACCTCTTCCGGATGATTCTTCAGCACCCAGCGAATGCCCAGCCCGCCGCCCGCTTCTTCATCCGCCGTCGAGAGCATCACGATGTCCCGCGGGGGCACGATACCGGCGCGTTTAAGCTCGATCAGAGCCGTCATCTGCTCCACCGCGAGACCTTTCATATCGAGCGAGCCGCGTCCCCAGATTTGCCCGTCCTTGATCGCCGCACCGAATGGATCGATCGCTCCCCAAGCCTTCGCGTCCACCGGAACCACGTCGAAATGGTTGAGCAACAGGAGAGGTTTTTTCGAACGGTCGCGTCCAGGGAGCCGCACGATGAGATTGGTCTGCCCGTTCGGACCGCTGGTATAGAGCTTTGGCGAAAATCCTGCGGCCTCGAGCTCGCCCTTGATCAAAGCCGCTGCATCAGCGGTGTTCGCCGGCGGATTTACGCTGGCGATGCGGACGTAGTACTGCAACAGATCGAGCGCGTGCTTCTCTACTGCGGGCCAATTGGGGTCCGCCGCCCATAGAGAGGAAGATAAGAAGCACAGCGCCGCAATCCAGTGGGGCAGGTTCCCGACCTGCCCGCTCGACATTCTCACCGCTCCGAGGAACCGCCTAAACGGACGCCTGCCGCCACAAGTGGCCGCCCCACGCGGCCGGCGGCCGCTTGGATTAACGGAACCGCGATTCAAGGTTTGCTGGTTCATTTTTCCGCTGGTACGTCCTTCAATTCAACTTTTAATCCCGCCGCGCGGTACGCCTCAATCAAAGCCCCCGCAGCCGGTCCATACACAGGCTCCGCCACTCGATTGCCTTCTTCCAGCTCCATCAACATACGATAACGATCCAGCAAAATCTCGCTGCGAAACGCCCCTCCCAGATAAGAGATGCAGCAGAGTGTGGTCTCGTCGAATATTTGTGCATGCACCGCGCTCGCCAGTGTGGCGAGCTGCTGAGCAGCCGCCAAAAGAATCTCCCGAGCCACTGCGTCGCCATCGCGCGCGACCTCGTCTACCAATTTCGAGAGCGCTGCCACTCGCTCCCGCGGATACTCATCGGTATAGAAGCGATGCAGCAAATCGTTCGCGCTGGTCGTCCCGGCCGAGGTCGCGAGGGCCTCGCGCAAAGCTGTCCTCGGACCCCAACCTTCCTCGTAACGAAGCGCAGCGCGCAAGGCCTGCCGAACCAGGTCGAACCCTCCGCCTTCATCGCCGAACACGTATCCCCATCCGCCCGCGCGCGCCGTCTTTCCTTCGCGATTGCGGCCAAATGCGATCGATCCTGTTCCCGCGATGGTCACAATCCCCGGCTCGCCCGCGGTCGCGCCCATCAGCGCGACATACGCATCGTGCGTCACAACATAATACTTCGCCCGGATCAACTCGCGAACGTACGCGTCCTTATCCGCCGCGCCGCCGCTGAATCCCAGGCACGCCGCTTCGAAATCCGCGCTTTCGAACCCTGCCTCGCGCAAGCATCCGCCAATTGCGCGGAAGAATTTCTCGCGGCCCTCTGCTTTGCCTACGTGATTGCAGGGACCGCCGCTTCCGACCCCGACCACTCGTCCTGACTCATCGCCGACCAGAGCCGTGGTGCTCGATTGTCCTCCGTCGACCCCTAGAAAGAGCCTCACGGCGCCACTACCTTATATATGCGCGCCCCATAGCCCTTCGCGACGGTCTCGAATCCCCACGATGCCGGGTCCTCGCGCATGTCGTCCGCGCCCCAGTCCGTGTCCTGCATCACGATGTAATCGATCCCTCGCGCATGCAGTTCCCGGCTGGCCCACTTGCGGATCGCGACCGGCACTTCGATCGTCTGCGTCTGCGGATCGGACGCGATTTTCACCCACGTCCCATCCGGCCCCATCGACTCTACTTGCAACCGAAGGTTGGCGTAATCGAGCGACGTGTCGAGCCTCACTTCGTCGATCGATTGATTCGATCCGAAGTCGGCATCGATGTACATTCCCGGAAAAGCCGTCTCCCACGACCTCCATCGCGTCGCCGGGGAATTGTCGAACGCCATCTGCACGTCCCAAGGATTCGGCCAGGCCCGCAAGCGCCAGGAAGGATCGCGCGGCAGCTCAACTCCGTTCGAAAAAAACCGCAGCTCGTGCGCCTTGAACTCTTCGAGCGGCGCACCCACCCCAGTTTGCAGCACTCGTACTCGACGGACCGCTCTCGATGGAAACTTGAAAGTCATCCGCCGCGTCGGCTGCCGACCGTCGTCCCATCCGCAATTGAGAATGTCCGCCAAATCATCGTTATACGCCGATTGAAAGCCTACTAAAATTTCGTGCGTGGTGTAGGCATCGGGCAATCCATTTACCGCCAGCACCGGCAGACCTTTGGGAACCGAATCCTCAATCATCCGCGCGACTCCATACATGCCGAAATTCTGCCGGAGGTAAATTTCCTGGGGAATCTTGCGAATCGCCTGTTTCCACAAAATCCGGTCGAGCCGCCAGCAGTATTTCGCCGCATACCTGGGAATCATTGTCGGCCACGATGCCACCGCATGGAACAGCAGGATGGCCGCCAGCGCGGGTGGCCACGCGATCGCCATGGCCATCGCGAGCGCGAAAAATGGCAGGCACGGAATCAGAAAACGTGTGCCGACATTCGCCAAATATGGCGCAAACATCACCAATCCAGCGACCAGCAGTCGCCGGCCTTCGCGAAACCGCAGAGCCAGCAGCGCGACCGGAGCCAAGAGGAAAATTGGACCGATAATGCCCCCGGTGTCCTGGCCGCGAATCGTTACTTCGAGCGGCAGCGTCCATTTATTCTCGACCGCCATGCGGCTCAGATACTCGTTGTACTCCTGCTCCGCCACCACGCGCCGGTAAGGGTTTCGAAACACTTTGTTGAAAAAAGGCGCAACCGGATTCTCCATGTAAATCCAGTCCTTCGCCAGCCATGGAACAATCATGATCGCCGCGCAGCCCGCCGTCACCAGCAATGCCCGCATCTTTCGCGACCGCCACGCGACGAACCCCACCGCGTAAATCGTCATCACGAACGCCGTATACTTCGCCGCGTAGCAATACCCGGCCAGAAACCCTATGAGGATCAGCAGCCGCGGCTCGCGGCTCTCGTCCCACAGTTCCAAAAAATAAAACACTGAGAACGCGATGGCCGCGACCCCGCAATCGTTATACGCGATCGATCCGTCGAGCCCGACCACCGGGCTCACATACATCAGCAGCGATCCCGCCGCGCCCACCCAAGGCTTCCCGATGCGGCGTCCATACGCGAACATCGCCAGCGCCAGCGCGACCAGAAACGCGTAGTGCACCAGCGCCGCCGCCGAATGCTTGCCGATCACGAACGCGGGGAAATACAGCATCTCCACGCCCGCGCTCAGGCTCGCATACATGTTGGTGATCACTTTCTCGAATCCGTGCGCCCGCAGATATCGCGCGACCAATCCGAGATGGTACGAAGATCCGTCCGGGCTCGATTCCGGAGCCCAAGCGTGACAAAAGTAAACGACGGAGAATACCGCAAAAATCGCGCCGTAGAAAAGCTTCAGCGCCACGCTCAGCGGCGCGACCGCATCTCCTCGTAATCTCCACGATCCCTTCCAAATCGCCCACGCGATCGGCACTGCCAGGACGCCCACCACCATCGGCCGGTACGCAATCTTCAACGCCAGCATCGCGAAAATGATCAGGTGCAGCACGCTCGCGCCCAGCACGAACGACAAAGGAAACCGCTCCGGCCGTTTGAGGGGACCTTTGGCCCAATCGACCAACAGCGCTCCGGTCGCGTAGCACCCCGCTACGGTCACGGCCGCTCCCAGCAGAGCCCAGAAAGCCTGCCACATTATTGTGTCAGCCCGATGCGAGTCAGAATGAAACCGAGCTTTGCTCCATCGGCCGGTGCGATCCAAACTTTATCGATCGACGCCGCCACCAGGGTGTCTTTCTTTGGCTCCACCCACTCCGGAGGCACCGCCTTCTCATAGTGATAATCGCCCGAAGCCGTGTAGCGAATGCTATCGAGCGGATGATCGTTCACCAGGAACGTCAGCGTGACCGGCCCTGTAAATTTCAGCGTCGCCTCCGCAATGCTGAAGTCGATCACGTAGCGTAGCCCCTGATTGGTGCGTGCCACCACTTTGAGGGTCGGCTTCTGCCCCGTCCATTTCCACGGAGAGGGGTCGCCTGGCGGAACATCCTGCACCAAGTGCGTCATCCAGTTGCCGTCAGACATGTTCACAACCGGCAGTATCCGATGCGGCGGCCCTCCTTCGAACGGCTGCCTCTGCTCCGGAGGCGCGTAAGGCTCCGGCATATTCTGGCAGGAGGAGATCAGAACCACCATGCTGACGATGAACAGGCAAGGGCGCACTTCCCTGTACGATAGCAAACTGCTAAATTGAAGACAGAACCATTGTCGTCACGTCAGACGATAATAGGACCCTCAGCTATGAAACTATTTGCTTTGGTCGCCGCCAGCGCGGCTGTACTTTGCGCCCAGGCGCCGCTCCAGTTGCCGATCAACACGGACCTGCCGCCCATGACCGTCGTCGCCACGTCCGATGGCAAGCAGATCACCGCCGGCGAGATTCGCACGTTGCTCGAAAGCGGGGATCCACGGTTGATTGCCTTAGCCAAGCAGAGTCCGGAGAACCTGCTGGGCAGTGTCGTGATGATGCGCTTTCTGTCCGCGGAGGGGCAGAAGATCCATATCGACGAGCAGAGTCCCTGGAAAGAGCAGCTCCAGATTTATCGCGACAACATTATCGAAACCGCGATGATCAACCGCATCCGTGAATCTTATAACGTTCCGGATCAGGCCATCGCCGATTTCTACGCGCAGAATCAGAGCCGCTATGAGATGGCCAGGATCAAGGTGATCGTGATCGGCTTTTGTCCGGTAGCCACTGCCACAGGAACATCGGCGGCGGAAATCGAGAAAGCTGCGCGAGATGCCGTCGCCGCCGCGGGATGCACCAACAAGCACACTGAAGAGCAGGCGCACGACATCGCCACAGGCTTGGTGGGCCGCATCCGCGCCGGTGAGGATTTCGTCAAGCTGGTCGGCCAATATTCCGAGGACGCCGATTCGAAAGCCACCGAGGGCGACTTCGGCCTGGTCACTCGCGACAACTCCTTCACGCAGGAAATTAAGGACGCGACGTTCGCTTTAAGAGACGGCGACGTCAGCAATCCCATCCGCTCCGGGAACTTTTTCTACATCGTCAAGATTAAGGAAAAGTCCGTGCAGCCGCTAACGAACGTCCGCGACTCCATTGTCCAGGAACTCAAGCAGAAACACTTCACCGATTACATGAACGAGCTGCACCAAAAGTTCAAACCCGAAATCCTCCGCCCCGATTTCTTCACCGCGTCCAAGTAGGACGGGTCCCCGACCCGTCCAGCTCAAAATGCTTCCCGTCCTCTCCGGCAAGCCAATCCGTGTAGAAGTCCGAAAAACGCTAGGTCCGCACCACGCCGCGACTTCCATCCCGCGCCGCCTGATCCTGCTGGACCGCGGACTTCTGAAAACTCCAGGCGATTTCGAACGCATCCTGATCCACGAACTATTCCATTTCGCGTGGGTGCGACTCTCGAACGATACCCGCCGGACGTGGGAGATTCTTCTCGCCGACGAAGACCAACCCGGAGAACTGGGCTGGAGCGCCGAATGGCGCAAATTAAAGCTGAATCCGTCGGATTCGAGACAACGCTCGCCCAAATGGAAGCGCTACGCCCGCGAAAGTTTCTGCGACTCCGCGGCTTGGCTTTTCTCGGAATTGAAGACCCACGACGAGTTTACTTTGCCCTATCGATTCCGGCGTGCCCGGAAATCCTGGTTTCGAAACAATTTTGCATCGGACCCAATCGCTATATAATCAAATCAGCCGTGAGACTCCGTTCCATCGCCGCTGCGTCCGTGATCTGTGCCGCGTTGTCCATCACCGGGTGCTCGTATTTCGACACCCCCAAGGTGAAGGCAGCCGTGAAGGCGGAAGGCGAACGCAAGCCGGCGCCCGATTTCACGCTGAAAGATTCCGACGGCAAGCAGGTGAAGCTGTCGGATTATAAGGGCAAGGTCGTTCTTCTAAATTTCTGGGCCACCTGGTGCGGCCCCTGCAAGATCGAAATCCCCTGGTTTATGGATTTTGAGCAGACCTATAAGGATAAGAATTTCGCCGTGCTGGGCGTCTCGCTCGATGAGGATGGCTGGGAATCGGTGAAACCGTACATTCAGCAGAAAAAGATCAACTACCGCGTGATGATCGGCACGGAACAGGTCGCGCAGATGTACGGCGAAGTGGATTCACTGCCGACCACGTTCATGATCGACCGCGAAGGCCGCGTGGCCGCGGTCCACATCGGCCTGGTGAGCAAGAGTGATTACATCCATGACATTACCGACCTTCTCGGCGCCTCGGAAAGCCCTGTTAATCGCGGCAGTCTTCTCGTTCGCCCTGCCGTCTTTCGCACAAAATAACAACGTCCTGACGATCGCGCCGCCCGAAAAGGTCGTGGCGAAAATCGGTGCGGTGGCGCAAGTGAAAGTCTCGCTCGAAATACGCACGGGTTATCACTGCAACAGCAATAAACCTCTGGACGATTACCTGATCCCTCTGAAGCTCACCTGGGCTCCCGGACCTTTGGAATCCCCCGAAGTAACGTATCCAGCCCCGCAGATGGAAAAATACAGCTTTTCCCCGACACCCCTTTCGGTCTACACCGGCAACTTCGACCTGATCACGAAATTCAAAGTCTCGCCGACAGCGACGCCGGGGCAAGTAAACATCACGGGCAAGCTCCGCTATCAGGCCTGCAACGACCGCATGTGCCTGACCCCCAAAACCATCGACGTGGTCTTCCCCATCGACATCATCAAATGAGGACCCAGGTGGCACAGACTTTAGTCTGTGTGTGGCTAATTTTCCTCGGTGCCTGTACGAACACCCCCGACCCTCGCGTCGACCCCCAGCTAGGCGCGGAAATCGCGAACATCAAAGCCATCGATAACCACGCGCACCCCGTTCGACCCGGCACGCCGGCCGACACGGATTTCGACGCCCTTCCCGTAGAACACCTGGAATCCTATCCCGAACCGATCCGCACCAGGCTCGATTCACCGATCGTCGCTGAAGCCCGTCAAAAGATGGCGAGCGTCGATAAATCAAATCCCGCCGCGGTCCTCGACGCCCTGGGAATCGACGTGATGATCGCCAATCGCGTAGCCATGTCGCCTCCCGTCAGCGCGCCGCGCTTCCGTTTCGCCGGCTACGTTGACGCTTTCATGTACCCTCTCGACAATACGCCAATGATGAAGGACCCCGACAAGAAGGAGTTTTTTCCGTTGGAGGAAAAGCTCCTAAAGCGCTACTATTCCGAATCGGGCGTCGCCGGTAAACCCGCCACTCTGGACGATTATCTGGGGAAAGTCGTGCGCCCTACATTGGAGCGTCACAAGCAGGCCGGGGCCCTGGCAGAGAAATTCGAAATGGCGTATCTGCGGGGTTTCGATATCGGCAACCCATCGAAGTCCGACGCGGAAAAAGCCTACAACGGCCGAGGCGATTACAAGGCTCTGCAAGACTACATCTTCAGGTTCCTGGCCGCCGAGTGCGGACGCCTGGGCATGGCTGTGCATATCCACACCAGCGCCAGCGCCGGAGGCTACTTCGATATCGCGGGCGACAACCCCTTGCTGCTGGAGCCTTTACTTCACGATCCTTCCATGCGCAAAACCAATTTCGTGCTGCTCCACGGCGGCTGGCCTTTCATCGGTGAGATCACGGCGATGCTCGAAAATCCCAATGTTTACACCGATTTTTCCGAACAGACCTTCACCAGCTATCCCCGGGAAGTGTCTGCCAACATTCGGAAATTTCTGGAATACGAGCCGGAAAAAGTCCTCTTCGCCACCGACGCTTATCCGTTCTCCAAGGAAATCGGCTGGGAAGAAGCCGGTTATATAGCGGCTAAAACCGGCCGCGAAGCCGTCGGAATCGCGCTGACCGGGATGCTCCGCGACGAAGAAATTTCGCGCGATCGAGCCTTGGAACTAGCCCGTATGGTCCTTAGAGAAAACGCACGCAAACTCTACGGGATCAATTGATGATGAGAAAATAACGCAGTGCTGAAACCGCGCCTAGCCGCCATCCTTATAGCCTCGCTCCTGTGCGCATCCGGCCAAAGCGCCACGCACCGGCCGATTACGGTGAAGGAAGCCTCGGACCTGGTCCGCGCATTGCTAAAACCGGACGGCTGGACCAAACTGCGAGGATTCGTTCTCTACCAGGCGCTGTTCGACGCCGAATTTCAGGATTTCTATTTCATCCATGCCGAATGGGATAGTCCCTCGGGCCGTCATGCGGCGATCGGCCACTTTGCCGTCGAACGAACTACGGGCGACGTTTGGGATTGGGTGAAGTGCGGGCGCTTCAACTCGTCGTCTCTAACGGATGCGCAACAAACTCTGCGCAAGCGCATCGGATTATCGGATTCCGAATATCAGCAAATCCGAAAACCGGGACCCTTCTGCGAACCCGGCGAAAATCCCCAGGCTCTCCAAATGGGCCGCCCAAAGCAAAAGTAAGCGGGCTATTCCTGATAAACTAAGTCGTAGTGAGCCTTGAAAATACGACGGACTCCGCCGCTCCGATTGCACCCTATCCTGAACCTGTTCCCGAAGCCGGCGACGTTTCGACCCTAAGTGCGCCCGCTGAATTGCAGCAGGAAGAGCCTCGCGGGGCGATCGCGGAGTGGACCATCACCATTCTGCTGCTGCTATTTCTGACCACCGTGCTGGTGCAGGCGTTCGTGATTCCCACAGGCTCCATGGAAGATACGCTGCTGATCGGCGATCACCTGCTGGTCGACAAACTGGCCTATGCGCCGGCGGGTCCGCTGAGTAAGTATTTGCTTCCTTACCGTCCGGTGAAACGCGGCGATATCATTGTGTTTCGCTTTCCCGTCGACATCAAGCAGACGTTCGTGAAGCGCTGCATGGGCGTGCCCGGAGACCGCATCCGCATCGTCAACAAACAGGTTTATCTGAACGGCGTGAAACTCGACGAGCCGTACAAGGTTCATAAGACCGATTATTTCGATTCCTATCGCGACAATTTTCCGGGCGAGCCGAATGTGAGTGTAGAATCCGGCGCGATCGACATGCTGACGCACCACGTGGTGAACGGCGAAGTGGTGGTGCCTCCGAATTATTATTTCGCGATGGGCGATAACCGCGATTCGTCTCTCGACAGCCGTTATTGGGGATTTGTGCCGCGTGAAAATATTATCGGCAAGCCTCTGATTGTGTACTGGTCCTACGATGCGCCGACGGATCAGTTGCAGGATTCCGGCATCAGCGTCACGCACATTTTCGACCTGGTCAAAAATTTCTTTCCGAAAACGCGCTGGAAGCGCACCTTCATGTTGATCCACGGATACCCCATTCAATGAAAAACTTCGCTAATTCCACGCGTGATTTCATCACCGAGTGGGCGCTCAATATTCTGATCCTGCTGTTCGGCACTACGACCCTGGTGCAGGCGTTTATCGTGCCCACGCCGTCCATGGATAAGACCGTGATGGTGGGCGACCATCTGCTGGTGGACAAACTTTCCTACGCGCCGTCCGACGCCTTCAGCAAGCATCTGCTGCCTTACACGGAGCCGAAACGCGGCGACATTATCGTGTTCCGGTACCCGATGGATATCAGCCAGAACTATGTGAAGCGCTGCATGGGTCTGCCGGGCGATCGCATTAAGGTGGTCGACAAAGAATTGTGGCTGAATGGACACAAGCTGGTAGAGCCGTACGTTCAGCACATTTTTCCGCGCATTGAACCTTATCGGGATAATTTTCCCGCCGAGCCCTACGGGCCGGTTTATGACCGGGCGCGGAAGATGCTGACCGACAATGTCGTCAATGGCGAAGTCGTGGTGCCGGAAGAGAGCTATTTCGCGATGGGAGACAATCGCGATAATTCGCTTGACAGCCGCTACTGGGGATTTGTGCCGCGCGAGAATATCATCGGCAAGCCGCTGGTGATTTTCTGGTCGTACGACGCGCCGACGGAAGATTGGGTGGATTACAATTCCAACCACTTCATCGATCTGGCGAAGAATTTTTTCAGGAAGACGCGGTGGGATCGGACTTTGAAGCTGGTGCGAGGGTATCCGGTTCAGTAAGTTCAGAAACACAGACTAAAGTCTGTGCCACCCACATAGCTTGGCACCTTCAGGCTGTGAGCGATATCGAAAAATGTCTCACTTATATGGGCTGATTCTTGCTGGTGGGCGCGGGACGCGGTTTTGGCCCCGGAGCCGCCGGACGCAAGCGAAACAGGTCCTCAAATTCTTTGGCGACCGGTCTTTGATTCAGCAAACTGTCGATCGGCTGCGGCCTGTTCTGCCTCCGGAGCGGATCTGGATCCTGACCAACGACTATCTGCGGGCGGAGATCGTCAAGCAGCTTCCCGAGGTCCCGAAAGAGCAGATATTGGCGGAGCCTGTGCAGCGCAATACGGCTCCAGCGATCGGGGTTGCGGCGCATATTCTGCAATCGATCGATGCGGATGCCGTGATGGGAGTTTTCCCGGCGGATCACGTGATCGGCAAGCCGCGAGACTACGTCAAGCTGGTCAAGCCTGCGTTCCAAGCCGCGCGGGGCGGAAAGATCGTCGTGCTTGGAATCGAGCCGCGTTGGGCCGAGACCGGTTACGGCTATATCGAGATGGGAAACGTCCCGGGACCGGTCGCTAGTTTTCGGGAAAAGCCGGATGCGGCGACTGCGGCCGCGTTTCTTAAAGCCGGGAATTTCTATTGGAACGCGGGGATGTTTTTCTGGAAAACTTCCGTGCTGCTCGATGCGCTGCGTCAGTTTCTTCCGAAGACGGCGACGCTGATTGCGGGTCTTCCGGCGTTTTCGAGCCGGCAGTTTGGCGCGAAAATGGCGGAGGTGTTTCCGCGTCTCGAAAATATTTCCATCGACTACGCAGTGCTCGAGAAGGCGCAGAACGTGGTCGGGATTCCGGCAGGCGACATTGGATGGAACGATGTCGGGAGCTGGAACGCGGTTTATGAATTGCAGAATCGTGACGGGCAGGGCAATGCGGTTCGCGGCGACGCGCTGCTGGTCGATAGCGGCGGGAATTACGTGGACGGCGGGAAGTCCAAGCTGATTGCGCTGCTGGGGGTTCAGGATCTGATTGTGGTGGATACTCCGGACGCGCTGCTGATCGCCGACCGCGGGCGGGCGCAGCAGGTGGGCGATCTGGTGAAGCAGCTCGAAAAACGGAAACGCGACGATCTGCTCTGATCTCTGTTTTAATCGGAGAAGTGCATTCTCCGGAGCTCATCTGGGATGGCGAGTTGGACTCGGGCAGCCGCGGGGCGGCGCTGGTGGCCGATCTCGGATCCTCGGCGCCGCCGGAGGGCGTGTCGATTTCCCTGCGCGATTCTCACGCCTTCATCGAAATCGCCACACGATCCTGGTGGGCGCTCGCGACCTGGGTGGTGAGCGCGTTGATGATCTGGTTCGGCCTGACTTCGGACAACTGGTTTCTGCTGGTGCTCTCGCCGTTCATGATGGGAGCCGCGATTATGCAGAGTTTCGGACGGATTTGCATCTTGATTCGCGACCAGCAGCTCAGCGTATTTGAAGGGGTGGGAGGAATCGGGAAGCGCCGTGCGATGCCCTTGAGCGCGATTCGGAGCGTGGAGTACGCGGTGAAGCGTGGCCGAGGAGGATCGACGGCGTGGATCGTGATTCATGCCGATCGTGATGTGAAGTTCGGGCGGCACTTAAATGGGGAGCAGATCCACTTCGTGATCGCGTTTCTGCTGGATGCTACGCGGTCGATGGAATAGAGTGTGGATCTCTAGCAGGGTGCTGAAAAAGTTTATCCGAGCGCTTATTTTGGCAGGGCATGGCCCCGCCCCACATCGCAAATTAATGCCTTGCGAATGACTTTTTCGGCATCCTGCTAGGCCAGCACTTTTTGGATCGCTAGGACCATGCGATCGAACTCCTTGCGCTCCGCCGAGAGCTGCTTGCGGCCGTCAGCGGTTAGCGTGTAGTAACGGGCGCGGCGGTTATTTTCCGACGTTCCCCATTCGGCTTGCACGTATCCGTTGAGCAGCAATCGCTGGAGGGCGGGATAGAGCGAGCTTTCGCCGACTTGCAGAACATCGTCGGAAATCGTTTTCAGGTGCTGCGCGATGCCGTAGCCGTGCATCCTGCCGCGGATCAGCGTTTTCAGGATGAGCAGGTCCAGGGTGCCGGGTAGCAGTTCAGAGGATTTGTCGGTTCCCATCGTCTATCGACGGAAGTATGCGGCAAGGTGAAAAAAATGTCAAGATCCAAGGATGGATTCGTCGATCACCCGCCGCGCGGCGTTGACCGTGCTTGCGGCTGCGAAGCTGTTCGCGATCGATACTCGCGAGCCGGCGCCTAAGTTTCACGCGAAATCGCTCGACGGCGAGAAGTTCAACAACGATTCGGTGAAGGGCAAGGCCGTTCTCATCCAGTTTTGGGCGACGTGGTGCCATTATTGCAAGAGCGACCAGCCGGCGGTCGATGCGATTACCGAGGAATACGCGCCGCAGGGGCTGATTGTTCTGGGCGTCGACTATCGGGAGCCCCGCAAGAAAGTTGAGCAATATCTGGAGAAGTTTCCGCGAGCCTGCAAGATCGTCCTGATGGACGATACGAACCTGGCGGCGATGTTCGCGGCTACGAAGGTGCCTTTTTACGTTTTGATCGATCAAGACGGGAAGATTGCGGGAACCCACAAAGGCACAGCGGGCGAAGAGGGCCTGCGAAGGCTGGTCCGCAAGGCAATCTCGATTTAATCGCGCGCGGCGGGCAGAGTGACTTCCAGGCGCGCGCCGCCTTCGGTGCGATTGCTAGCCGAGATTGTGCCGCCGTGCTGCCTGACGATGCCTTCCGCAACGGTCAATCCGAGGCCGGTTCCACGAGCATCAAGGCGGGTGCTCACGAAGGCGTCGAAGATCTCCGGCAGCACATCGGGAGGGATGCCCCGGCCGTTATCTTCAACGGCGATCGTAACTCCGCGCGGGCCGCAGCGGGAACGAACTTCGATTTTTCCCGAACCTGGTTCCACGGCGTTCAACGCATTGCGCAGAAGATTGACGAAGACCTGGACCAGGCGGTCGGGATTGCCGACCACGGCTTCGTCCGGCGCCAGGTGAATTGTGAACTCGACGGTAGCGGATTTGTCGTCGATCGCCACCAAGCCCCAGGCTTCCTCGATCAGAGGGCGGATGACGAGGGGTCCCATGTGTTGATGGCGGACCCGTGAGAAGTCGACCAGACTTTCGCTGATCTTTTGCAGCCTTTGCGCGACGCGCTGCATGCGCGCCAGGCGGTCGAGCGTCGGTTGATCCTTGGTGGTTTCGATCAATTTCTCGATCGATCCGTTGAGAACCGCGAGGGGCGTATTTAGTTCATGGGCGACGCTGGCTGAGAGCAGGCCAAGGCTGACCAGACGATCTTGTTCTTCGATACGACGGAGCGCTGCGGCGAGTTCATCCTCCTGCCGGCGTAGTGCGGCGACGGTTTCGTTGCGGGAGCGCATGATCTGGCCGATTTCGTCGCCCAGGATTTCTGTGGGAGGAATCATCTCCCGATCGCGGTCACCTTTTTGCGTGGCGGCGTCGGCGTCTAGCATGCGCTGCAAGGGCCGGTATACATAAAGAGGCATGATGGCCGATTCCAAGACGAGCACGGCGAGCACATAGATGCTTCCCAAAACGAGAAACAATATGAGCCGCGCACGAGCAACAGCTTCCTCATAAGATTCCTTAGGAGCATTCAGGTCTTGCCCTGAGGTGGGCGTTTGGTGCAGAATGGTCAATTCCCTGGCTTGGGCGTCGGCGACCTGTTTCTCAAATAGCGGAATTATTGAGAAGTAAACGGCGCACGTTAACACTAAGAAGAATAGATTATGGAGCACCATCAGCTTGGGGCGGACCTTTAGGTCGCCGAAGAGTCTTACCGCGCTGGAGGTTTTATTGTTAGACAAGAAATTTTGCTCCGGTTGCGGAGATGCTCCTGTTGTGATAGAAATTATGGAGGGCTAGATCACGGCCCTGGAGACTAACACCAGAGATGGCAGCTATCTTTCCCAAGTCGTCTGACATCATTTTAAAGGTTGCGGGCGCACTGCTCGGGTTGGGCGCTCTGGGCGGCATCTGTGCCTACACCTACCTTTCGTACCCAACCGTAATAGACACGGGGTACCAGCCGGTCCAGCCGGTTCCGTATAGCCACAAGCTGCACGCGGGGCAACTCGGGCTTGATTGCTATTATTGCCACTTTACGGTTTATAAGGCTGCGTACGCCGCGGTTCCTCCGACCGAAACGTGTATGAACTGCCATACGCGGGTGAAGCCGACGAGTTCGCGGCTTGAATTGGTGCGGCAGAGCTACGCGACGGGCTTGGCGATTCCCTGGGTGCAGATTCATCGGCTGCCGGACTTCGTTTATTTCAATCACTCGGCGCACGTGACGGCGGGTGTGAGCTGTGTGAGCTGCCATGGCCGCATCGATCAGATGATCGAAGTGCATCAGGAGAAGCCGCTCAATATGGCGTTCTGCCTGGACTGCCATCGGAATCCGGCGCCGAACGTTCGGCCGGCGGAGTTGGTGACGAAGCTCGACTGGGTTCCGGAAAATGGGCAGGACCCGGCTGAGATCGGGCGCCGGATTATCGCAGAGAAACATATTAGTCCTCCCACCAACTGCTCGGGGTGCCATAGGTGACGAATCTGATCAATATTACGACCAAAACGAGCGGGCCGAAGTACTGGCGGTCACTGGATCATCTCGCGGGAACGAAAGAGTTCAGCGCGTGGGTCCATCGGGAATTTCCGGCGAACGCATCGGAATTGCTGGACGGTAATTCGCGCCGCACAGTGCTGAAGCTGATGGCGGCGTCGTTTGGACTCGCTGGAATGACGGCGTGCCGGCGACCGGTGGAGCACATCCTGCCGTACGCCAAGGGCGTCGAGGACATGATCCCCGGGCATCCTTATTTCTATACGACGGTGATGTCGCTGTCGGGCGGCGTGAGCGGGCTTCTGGTGGAAGCGCACGACGGGCGGCCGACGAAAATCGAAGGCAACGCCGACCATCCGGGAAGTATGGGCGCGGCCACGGCGATGCAGCAGGCGGCGATTCTCGGGCTCTACGATCCGGATCGTTCGTCGACCGTGCTCGAAGGCGGAAAAGAATCGGACTGGACGAAGTTCGAAGCTGCGGTGAAATCCTTGTCGCTGGGCGATGGGTCCGGGCTGCGATTTTTGAGCGAGTCGGTGACGTCGCCGTCTCTTTCGTCGCTGCGCGGCGATGCGCTGAAGAAATTCCCGAAAGCGAAGTGGATCGAGTACGAACCGATTTCGCGGGAGAATGAGCGCGCGGGATTGAGCACAGCGTTCGGGCAGCCGGTGGAGCTTTTGCCGCAGTTAGACAAGGCTAAAGTGATCGTGGCGCTGGATGCGGATTTCCTGGGGCTCGATTCGCCGACGGTGGTTCCGACCAAGCAGTTTTCGAAGGGCCGCAAGTTTTCTTCGGAAGAGGATTTTGATAAGGCCAACCGGCTGTACGCGGTCGAGAGCCAGTTTTCATTGACCGGCGCAAATGCGGATCATCGTCTGCGGATGCGTTCGGGTGAAGTGAAGCAGTTCGCGATGGATCTGGCGTCGTCGCTGGGCGCGGTGCCCGGTTTGAACGTGATGCAGGGCGCGAGCGACAAGCGTGCGAAGTTCCTCGCGGCTGTGGTCAAGGATTTGAAGGCTGCAGGACCCGGAGCGCTGGTGGTCGTGGGCGCGCGGCAGCCTGCGATCGTTCATGCAATTGCTGCGGGAATCAATCAATCGCTGGGTAGCGCCGCGGTTTCCTATGTGAAGCCAGTGGGCGATAAAGTCGATTCCGGCGTCGATGCTTTGAAGGCTTTGACGAACGAGATCGCGTCGGGTCAAGTGCAGACGCTGGTGATCCTGGGCGGCAATCCAGCGTACACGGCTCCGGCTGACTTGCAATTTGCCGTCGCATTATCGAAGGTCGCGAATTCGATTCATCTCGGACTCGATGACGATGAGACGGCTGCCGCGGCGAAGTGGCATGTGCCGGAAGCGCATTTCCTCGAAAGCTGGAGCGATGCTCGGACCGTCGACGGAGTGGTCGCGATTCAGCAGCCGCTTATCTCGCCTCTCTACGGTGGAAAAACGGCAGCGGAGATTGTCGCGCTGCTGATCGATGCGAAGGACAAAAAAGCCTACGACATCGTCAAGAATTACTGGCAGGACCAGTGGCCGGCGAAAGATAAAGAAGCCGCGTGGCGGAAGGCTCTGAACGATGGCGTCGTCGCTTCAGCGAAGCCATCCGAGGCTGCGAAAATATCGGTCGATACGAAGAAGCTTGCGGGAGCAATCGGGACCGAAGCAAAAGCTTCCGCCCCCGGAATCGAAGTTTCGTTCTATCCCAGCGCGTCGGCTTGGGATGGGCGCTTCGCGAATAATGGCTGGATGCAGGAAGCTCCGGACCCGATCACCAAGCTGGTGTGGGGCAACGCGGCGATGATTTCGCCGGCCACGGCGCGCGAGCAGAAGCTGGAAGACGGCGACATGATCGCGATATCGCGCGGAAATTACAAGCTCGAAGCCGCTGTGATGATTCAACCGGGGCACACCGATAATGCGGTTTCGATCGCCCTTGGCTATGGACGAGTTCGATGCGGACGGGTGGGGAAAGATGTCGGGTTCAACGCAAATCTGATCCGTACCTCCGACGCTTACTGGTTCGGCGACGGATTCCAAATCGCCTCTACGGGTAACAAACATAAACACGCGACGACACAAGAACACGGTGTTCCTGGCGATCACGATGTCAACGCCGAGCACATGAATGAGCGGCCGCTTTATCGCGAGGCGTCGATCGAAGAGTACAAAAAACAACCGAAAGTCATCGAGGAAATGTCGGAAGTTCCGGCGCTGCACTCGGTGTATCCCGAAATTGTCTACGACAAAGGCAATCAGTGGGGCATGGCGATCGATCTTACGTCTTGTACCGGCTGCAACGCCTGCGTCGTGGCCTGCCAGGCCGAAAATAATATTCCGGTAGTCGGCAAAGAGCAGGTCATGCGCGGCCGTGAGATGCACTGGATCCGCATGGACCGCTATTACACGGGGCCGGAAGAAGATCCGCGACTGGTCGAACAGCCTATCCCGTGCATGCAGTGCGAGAACGCGCCTTGCGAGAATGTTTGCCCGGTGGCGGCGACCACGCATAGCCCGGAGGGGCTGAACGACATGGCGTATAACCGCTGCGTCGGCACGCGGTACTGTCTCAACAACTGTCCCTTCAAGGTGCGGCACTTCAACTTCCTCAATTTCCACCGGCACGATTCGCCGGAGTTCGCGATGGCGCAGAATCCCGACGTCACGGTCCGCATGCGCGGCGTGATGGAAAAGTGCACCTACTGCGTGCAGCGGATTCAGGAAACGAAAATCAAGGCAAAGATCGAAGGGCGGCGGCCGATCAAAGATGGAGAGATCGTGACCGCCTGCCAACAGACTTGTCCGGCGGACGCGATTGTATTCGGGAACATTAACGATCCGGAATCACGCGTCTCGAAACTGAAGAAGCAGGAGCGCAACTACGCAATGCTGGCCGAGCTCGATATCAAGCCGCGCACGACGTATCTGGCAAAGTTACGAAATCCAAACCCGGAGCTTTCCGCATGAGCAAAGGCGACCACGGACCGGTATTGCCCCAGGTAGCGGAACTGCATCCCGTGGTGCAGGACCCGCAGTTACTGGCTACCAATCCTCCGCTTGTCCAGTCGGACAGTTATCACGATCTCACCGAGCAGATCAGCACGATCATCGAAGGCGATGTTTATAAGACGCCTCGTAAGTATTGGATCACCCTCGGCATCACTCTGAGCATTCTGACGATGCTCGGCGGTATGCTGACCTACCTGGTCTCGACCGGTATCGGCGTGTGGGGCAATAATCGCCCGATCGGTTGGGCGTGGGACATTACCAACTTCGTGTTCTGGATCGGTATTGGCCACGCCGGGACTTTGATTTCTGCGATTCTGTTTTTGTTCCGCCAGAAGTGGCGGACGTCGATCAATCGTTCGGCGGAGGCGATGACGCTGTTCGCGGTAGCCTGCGCCGGCATTTTCCCTCTTTTCCATACCGGCCGTCCGTGGCGAGCCTACTGGCTGTTTCCGGTCCCCAATACCGACCTCAACATGTGGCAGAACTTCCGCAGCCCTCTCATTTGGGACGTGTTCGCGGTCTCGACATATGGAACGGTTTCGGCGCTTTTCTGGTTCACCGGTCTGGTACCTGACCTGGCGACAATCCGCGATCGGGCTACGTCAAAGGTCCGGCAGTGGATATTCGGATTCCTGAGCCTCGGATGGCGCGGCTCCGCCCGGCACTGGCGTCATTATGAAGTCGCGTATCTGATCCTGGCGGGCATCTCGACGCCGCTGGTGCTCAGCGTTCACTCCATCGTTAGCTTCGACTTCGCGACCTCAGTGGTTCCGGGATGGCACACGACGATCTTTCCGCCGTACTTCGTCGCGGGTGCGATTTTTTCCGGCTTCGCCATGGTGATGACGCTGCTACTGATCGCCCGGTGGCTGCTGAACCTCGAAAATCTGATCACCATGAAGCATCTGGAGAACATGAACAAGATCATCCTGGTGACCGGATCGATCGTCGGCTACGCGTATTGCACTGAGTTCTTTATCGCCTGGTATTCAGGCGACGTCTATGAACGCTTCGCCTTCGTCAATCGAGCCTTCGGACCGTATGCGTGGGCGGCGTGGACCATGTATACGTGCAACGTTTTCATTCCGCAGCTTTATTGGATTAAGAAATTCCGGACGTCCATCCCCATCATGTTCGCGATTTCGATCACCACCAACATCGGTATGTGGTTCGAGCGTTTCGTGATCATCGTGACCAGCCTGCATCGCGACTTTTTACCGAGTTCGTGGGGCTACTTTAAACCGACCTATATCGATATTTGTACGTTTATCGGGACGTTCGGCTTGTTCTTAACCCTGTTCCTGCTGTTCGCGCGCTTCCTGCCCATGATCGCGATGTCGGAGGTGAAGGGCGTGCTGGCGGTGGAAAAGCATACGTTTGCCAAGGAAACGGTAGGTCATCATTAAATGCCACCCATCGACATCGAGCAGCTTAAAACCAAACTAGGCTTCGGCGCGGACAAAATTTACGCGGTTATGGGCGAATTCTCCGATCCGGAAGATTTGGTGCGCGCCGGCCGAAAAATTCACCAAATGGGTTACACGAACATCGACGCCATGTCGCCATTTCCGGTGCACGGCATCGACGCGGCGATCGGTGTGCCGTACTCCAAACTCGGGTGGATCGTGATTTCGATCGCGGTCTGCGGCTCCGCCACGGCGCTGTTGCTCCAGTGGTGGTGCGGCGTGGTCAATTATCCGCTGGTGATCGGCGGCAAGCCTCTTTTTGATTTTTCCTTTTCCATCCCCATTACGTTTGAGCTGACGGTGCTGTTCTCGGCGTTTGCCAGCGTCATCGGAATGTTCGCCCTCAACGGTCTTCCGCGGCTCTATCATCCGTCGTTGAACTACCGGATGGCGCATCGCGCGACCGATGACCGCTTCATCCTGGTGATCGAAGCGAACGATCCGAAGTTTGACGCGCAAACCACAGTCGAGCATATGAAGAGCGTCGGTGCCGGAACGGTGGAGGTCGTGGTCGGATGAAAAAAACCGATAACTCCGTAATGTGGATCGGCGGGTATTGTTTCCTTCCGCTGCTGGCCGTGGTCCTGGCGGCGCTGTTGCTGACCGGATGTTCCGGCGTGCAGCGCGATCCACCGATTCAGGTGTGGGACGACATGAAGCAGCAGCCGAAGTTTCATCCGCAGGGTGAAAACGAGCTTCCGTTTTTGTCCGATGCGCGAGATGCCAGACGTCCTCCGGAGGGCACCGTCGCCCGCGGGCATATGACGGAACAAACCGCATTTTTCACAGGTATGGACGGCGAAATGTACGTCGGCAAGAGCCCCGTGCCGCTGACTCCGGCGCTGCTCCATCAGGGGCAGATGCGCTTCAATACCTACTGCCAGCCTTGCCATGACAAGACCGGATCGGGGCAGGGAATCGTGCCCGCCCACGTGCCGACCTGGCAGCCTTCGAATCTGACGGAAGACCGCGTGGTGCAATTTGCCGATGGAGACATTTTTAACGTGATCACAAATGGAAGACGTTCGATGCCGGCTTATCGCTTCCAGGTTGCGGTGGAGGATCGCTGGGCGATTATCGCGTACGTACGGACCCTTCAGCGCGCCGCGCACGCGACGAAAGCCGACGTTCCGGCGGACCATGCGGCGGAGTTGCAATGAGTACCGAAACCACTGGGGCGCGGATGACCGATAGCTATCAACTCGACGCGAGCACTTGGGCGAAAGGCCGCAATACGCTGGCCCTCGCGGCTCTGATCTCGGTGATCGCCTGCATTGCCGGATATATAAACGATCCCGTGCGATTCCATCAGTCCTACCTCATCGCGTTCTCCTATGTCGCGGCAGCGGGTCTGGGAGCGTTCTTCTTCGTCATGGTGCAATACCTCACCGGTTCGGCGTGGAGCGTGACCATGCGCAGGATCATGGAAAACCTCATGATGACCCTGCCGGCGTGCGCGATTCTTTTTCTGCCCATCGCGTTCGGCCTCAAGGACATTTATCCGTGGATGGACCGCACTGCGAATCCATTCGCCGGAACCAAGGGCGCGTACCTGACGGAGAATTTCTTCGTCCTGCGCACGTATATTTATTTCGCGCTCTGGTCCATTTGGATTTTCGCGATCTATTATCAATCCACCAAGCAGGATAAAGAACGGTCCGCGCGGCAGATGAACGTGATCGCGCGCTGGTCGGCTCCGGGTCTGTTTCTGGCTGTGGTGGTTGGGACACTGGCCGCTTACGACTGGCTGATGTCGCTCGAACCCCACTGGTATTCGACCATCTTCGGGCTCTATATTCTGGCCGGCGGCGCGCTGACGTTCATGTCGCTGGTAACGCTGATCTGCCTGGGATTTCGGCGCGCGGGTATCCTTAAGAACTCCATCACCCCGGAGCACTATCACGACCTTGGGAAATGGCTGTTCGCGCTCACGGCGTTTTACACGTACATGGCGTTCTCGCAATACCTGTTGATCTGGTACGCCAACCTGCCGGAGGAAACCATCTGGTACCGGCACCGTTCGGTGGGAGGCTGGTTGTGGATCAGCCTGGCGATGCCTTTTATCCGCTTCCTGATTCCTTTTTTCACCATGCTGAGCCGGCCCGCAAAGCGCAGCCTCACCATGATCGCTGGGCTGGCCATCTGGTCGCTGGTGGTGGAGTATATCGATCTGTACTGGGTAGTGATGCCGACATATTTTAAGAACGGTCCGCAGATAAGCTGGTTGGATTTTGCGACGTTGGCCGCCACGGTGAGCATCTGTGGGCTGGTTTTCTGGAGCCGCTTCCGCAAGAATAAGCTGGCCCCGGTGGGCGATCTTCGCTTCGAACAGAGTCTGCGTTTCGAGAATGCGTAAAGGAACACGATGAGCGTAGAAGACGGAAAAGAAATTATTCCAGCCGACCCCAGCGAAGGCTTTGACCGCGACGAACCCAGCGCCGGTGCGATTGCGACGTTCGCGATCGGCAGTCTTATTCTGCTTGTGATGACCATTCTCGCCATCCAGCAGTATTTTGATCACATCTGGTCGGAGGCGGTCTATGAGAAAGTGTTGGCGCCCCCCAGTGAACAGTTGAAAGAGGTTCGAGGACGCGACGACTGGAACCTGACGCACTATATGTTTATGGACAAGCCTTCGGGGCAGGTCCGGATCCCGGTGGATCGCGCGATGGAGCTCAATCTCCAGGATGCGGCCGCGGGAAAGACGTTCTATCCCGCTAAAGAATACGTTCCCAAGAAGGAAGAACCGGCAGTGGCCGCTGCACCGGCTGCGGGCGCGCCTGGAACCACTCCAGCAACGCCCCCGGCTGCCACGCCTGAAAAGAAGTAATGAGGAAAGTTCTACAATTCGGGATCGCCGTTTGTCTGACGTTGTCAGCTCAACCCAGGATCGACCGGTATGGCGTTCCTGGAGCGCTGCCGGTCGGAGTCCGCCCAGCGATGCTCGATGGTGTCGGGATCGAAGAACATCTTGGCCGGCAGATCGATTTGGATCTGACCTTCACCGCGGAGAGCGGCTATCCCGTCGCGCTGCGCGAATTTTTCCACACCGGCAAACCCGTTATCCTCGACCTGATCTATTATTCGTGCCCGAACCTCTGCACCCTGGTCCTGAACGGCCAGACCGCCGCGATGCGGGAGCTTCTGCCGTGGACACCGGGAAAAGAATATGAAGTCGTCACGATCAGTATCGATCCCAACGAATCGTTCGATTTAGCACGTAAGAAAAAAGCGATCTATACCAGCAGCTTCGATCATCCGGCGCCGGGCTGGCATTTTCTTTGCGACCGCGATGGCAATGCTAAGAAATTAGCGGAGTTAATCGGGTTCAAGTACCGGTGGGATGAACGTACGCAGCAGTTCGCGCACGCGGCGGGCATCATGGTTTTGACGCCCGAAGGAAAGGTGGCCCGTTATCTTTATGGCGCCAGCTTCCATCCGCGCGATCTGCGATTCTCGCTCGCCGAAGCTTCGGAAAATCGCACTACGATGGCGGTGCAAAAGATTCTGTTGTTCTGTTATCACTACGACCCGCAAGCCGGCGGTTACGTCCTGTTCGCGACCAATTTCATGCGGGTCGGTGGTGTGCTGACGGTCTTACTCATTGCTTTCTTCCTGTGGCGCATGGTTCTGGTAGAACGTAAAAAACCGGGAAGACTTAAAGAGGGAATTGTCTAATGGAGTGGTTTCGTTCGATCATGCTGCCTCCACAAGGGTCCGCTTTCGCGGGCGAAGTGGATACGCTGTACATGTTTCTGTTCTGGCTGAGCGGCGTCCTGTTCCTGGGGATTGCGGGCGCGGCGATCTATTTCGCCTGGCGGTATCGCTATAAGCCCGGCCGCGTCACGCCGCACATCACCCACAATACGACACTCGAAATCGTATGGAGCGTGCTGCCCCTGCTGCTCTGCGTCGTAATTTTCTTCTGGGGTTTAAACGGCTGGATGAAGTACGCGGTTGCGCCGGGCGAATCGATGGAGATCCAAATCACCGCGAAGAAATGGATCTGGACCTTCGAATATCCGGACGGCTCGCGCACGGCGAATGAAATTCACGTGCCGATTAACAAGCCGGTGAAGTTTATCATGACCAGCGAAGACGTGCTGCACGATTTCTACGTGCCTGACATGCGCGTCAAGCATGACATCGTGCCTGGCCGCTACACCGAAGTGTGGTTCACGCCCACGGTGTTGGGACCGCATCACGTCACTTGCGCCGAATACTGCGGCAAAGGACATTCCGACATGACGGCGAAACTGGTGGTCGACAGTGAACCGGATTTCAAGAAGTGGCTCGAAACCGGCGGCGACGACTGGAAGAATTATCCGCCCGAAAAGTGGGGCGAGATGCAGCGCGAGCAAAAAGGCTGTGCAACCTGCCATTCCATCGACGGTTCGAAAGGACAGGGCCCGACGTGGAAGGGTATTTACGGCACCATGGTGGAAATGAATGACGGCAAGTCGTACCTGGTGGACGACGCCTATTTGCAGGAATCGATGATGCAGCCCAACGCTAAAATCGTCAAGGGGTTCGAGGCAATCATGCCGTCTTTCCAGGGCCTGCTGCACCCGCAGGACATTCGCGGGCTGATTGCGTACATCAAGACGTTGAAGTAGAGGTTGACTGAATATGGCACAAGCACTCACACATAGCGAGCCGCACATCGGGGATCGCCCCCGTCCGGCCAAAAATTACCTCAACGCAACCACCGGCATCTGGAGCTGGATGACCACGGTCGACCACAAGCGCATCGGAGTCATGTACCTGGTCGCGGTCACTTCGGCATTCTTCGTCGGAGGAATGTTCGCGCTGCTGGTCCGCCTGACGCTGCTCACCCCGAGTCACAAATTGTTCGGCAAAGTGTTGATCGACGCCGATACCTATAACCGGGTCTTCACCCTCCATGGCGCGATCATGGTGTTCCTGTTCATCATTCCGTCCGTCCCTGGATCGCTGGCGAACTTCGTCTTGCCCTTGATGCTGGGGGCCAAAGACGTCGCCTTTCCCAGGCTGAACCTGGCCAGTTTCTACCTGTGGTGCACCGGCGCGGTCCTGGCAGTGGTTTCGATGATTTTCGGAGCGGTGGATACCGGCTGGACCTTCTACACACCGTACTCGACCACCACGCAGAACAGCGTCGGTCTGATGACCATGGCTGTCTTCATCCTCGGATTCTCCTCGATTTTCACGGGCCTCAACTTCATCGCGACGGTCCACAAGCTGCGCGCCCCCGGCATGGGATTTTTCGACATGCCCCTGTTCGTTTGGGGAACCTACGCGACCGCCATTATCCAGGTGCTGGCCACCCCTGTACTCGGCATCACCATGGTGCTGCTCGCGCTCGAACGAGTCTTCAATATCGGCATTTTCGATCCGAAGATCGGCGGCGACCCGGTCCTGTTCCAGCACTTCTTCTGGTTCTATTCGCACCCCGCGGTTTACATTATGATTCTGCCGGGCATGGCGATCATCAGCGAAATTATCCCGACCTTTTCGCGCAAAACGATCTTCGGATATCGCGCCATCGCCTATTCGAGCGTCGCGCTCGCTCTGCTCGGCTTCCTCGTTTGGGGACATCACATGTTCGTGGCCGGCCAGTCCGAGCTTGCAACGGTCGTCTTCTCGGCCTTAACGTTCTTAGTCGCGATCCCCTCCGGCGTCAAGTTGTTCAACTGGCTGGCGACCATGTACAAAGGAAATATCTCGCTTGAAACGCCGATGCTTTATGGGATTTCGTTCATCCTGCTGTTCGCGATCGGCGGCTTGACCGGAATCTTCCTCGGCGCCTTATCGACCGACATTCATTTGACCGATACCTACTTCGTGGTCGCGCACTTCCATTACGTGATGATGGGCGGAACAGTGATCGCCTTTATCGGAGGCGTCCATTACTGGTGGCCGAAAATGACGGGACGCATGTACAGCGAAAAATGGGGCCGCGTCGGCTGCTCGCTGGTTTTCATTGGCTTCAACATGACCTTCCTGACCCAGTTTTTCCTGGGCAGCAAAGGCATGCCGCGCCGCTACTATAACTACCTCGATCAATATCAACCCCTGCATGCGTTCTCGACCTTCGGGTCGTGGGTGCTGGGCATGGGCCTGTTCATCACTGCGGCTTACCTGCTCGCTTCGTTGCGCAAACCGTACGATGCGCCGGACAATCCCTGGGGCGGGACGACCATGGAGTGGCAGACATCCTCGCCGCCGATCGAGCACAATTTTGAAGAACAGCCGGTCCTCGAGCATGAGCCGTACGATTACCGGCCGAAGGTGAGAAAACACGCATGAGCACTTCGACCGTCGATCTTCAACACGACCCGCACGGCCACGGTGACGATGGCCACGGCCACGACGATCCGAACCATCAGCATCACTTCACCACGATGGAGCAGCAGTTCGATACCAGCAAGATCGGTATGTGGCTGTTCCTGGCAACGGAAGTCCTGCTGTTCGGAGGCCTCTTCGTCGGATTCGGCATGATGCAGGCGCGTTTTCCGGAACAATTCAAGGAAGCGCACGAGCATCTCCAACGCCCTCTCGGCGCGCTCAATACCGTCGTGCTGCTGGTCTCCAGTTGGACCATGGTGATGGGCGTCCTCGCGGCGAGAACCAATCAGCGCAAGAAACTGGTGTTTTTCTTAATCATCACGATCCTTTGCGCCTGCATCTTCCTCGGCGTTAAATATTTCGAATACTCGCACAAGTTCGAAGAGGGATTGCTGCCAGGTCATTATTACACGCACCATGGCGATAAGATTCCGACCGTGAAAGACGCTAACGGCAACGCCGCCAACGGCTATGCGACCTTCTTCAGCTTCTACTTCATGATGACCGGCCTTCACGGCATTCACATCATCGTCGGTATCGGCCTGCTCGCCTGGATCGCGGTCCGCGGAAATCGAGGCGAGTTTAACAGCTCCTATTACACTCCGGTCGACCTGGTCGGCCTCTATTGGCACTTGGTCGATCTGATCTGGATCTACCTGTTCCCGCTGTACTACCTGATCTCATGAGCGAACATTCCTTCAATCCAAAAGCAGAAGCGGCCACGTACCTGAAAACGCTGATCGCGCTTCTCATTCTCACCGGCACCACGGTGGGCGCGTCGTATATTCACTTTGGATCGGGCGCGGCCAACGTCGTCGTCGCGCTCACCATCGCCACCGTGAAGGCAACCCTGGTGGCCTTGTTCTTCATGCACCTATTGCACGACAAGCCGGTGAACGGCCTGATCGCGGCCGCCGGATTCATTTTCCTGGGCCTGTTCCTGATGTTCACGCTGCTCGATTTCGACACGCGGGAAAATCCGCAGCCTCGAAATCTGCCCACGATCATCGCGCCCCCAACCACGGCTCCGCCCGCGGCCGCGCCAACCGCCGAGCATCATTGATTCGGTTGCTTCGTCGTCGGCGTAGGATTATTGACGTCTGACAATTTCTCGCCCGGCTTCAGCAGACTCGGAGCCTTCTTTTTCTCCACCGTCGCCTTATTTTCCTGGCTCTTCTGCTGAGCGAGTTCCGCCGGAGTCATCGCCGCCTCGCGTTCTTCCTTCAGCTTCTGCTCCTTGGCAGCGACCTGCGCGGCCCGCTCCTTCATATCCTCCTGCGATAGATCCACACTATCCGACGTCGCATCGATCGCTTCCTTCAGGACAAATTCGTAGCGCGAAATGTCCTTCGGCTGCGACTCCTCGATCTTCTTAAGGTGCTCCAGCATATCCTGCTCGGAGAGTGCCACCACTCCCGAACCCGTTTCCACCGAAATTTTGCGCCGCATCGCGTCGTCCGCCACCACGTCGATCGCGTCGATGATTTTCGCGTACTGTTCCAGCAGATCGTGCACCATCGCGCTGCGTCCCGCTTTGTCTTTCTCCAGCAGCCGTTCGACCTGGTCCAGTCTCTGGCGGGCGAAGTGCGCGTACAGCTTCATGCGCTCATTCGGCTCCTGCACCTCGCGGATCTGATCCGTCTCGTTGGAGGTGAGGAAGTCGCGGTTCGCCTGCGCCGAAGCACCCAACGCGAATACCATGAGGCAGATTACGTTTCTCACATTTCCTCCTTACTTCTTCTGCATGATGTCTTGAATCAGATCGTCATGCACCTTGGAAACCCGGTCTCGCACGCTTTCTATAACCGGCCGGTCGTCGGAATCGGCCGCCTGCGCCAATCCTTCCAGGCGGCGCATCAGTTCCCTGGTTTTCAGTTCCGCTTTCTTGAAAAACTTCGGACTCCGCCGCGCGCTCTTCCCGGAATCGAGCAGCGATTGATACGCCAGATCCACGGAATCGCGCAATTCATCAAGCGCCGCTTTGAATTTCGAGGGATCAGCCGCGCCTAACGCATCCCGCGCCGAATCCATCGCGGCCGTGGCATTATCGATCGCCCTTTCGCTCCGCCGTTCCAGATTAGGCTCCAGCTTAATCGCCGCAAGATCGAACGCGAAGTAAAGAACCATCAGAGCGTACATAAACTACCGCTTGTCCAGCTCATGCTGAATAATCCGGGCCCGCTGCCGCGCCTTGAACTCTTCATCCGGGTTCTTTCCCTGGCTGGTCTCTAAAAACTTATTGTAAGCGGCCAGCGCCTCTTTCATCTGGTGCAGATGATCGTAGGATAGCGCCCGGAAAAACCACTGGCCGCTGGTTTCCACCCCCAAGGCCCTCAGCCGGTCGAGCGCGGCGATTCCTCCCTGATAGTCCTGATTGATCACCAACAGAGCGCTCAGCTCCTTCCAAGCCTCGATCGAATCGGGTTTGATCTGCGTAGCGGCGCTAAACTGCGCCGCCGCCGGAACCAGCTTATGGACGTTCAGCAGCAGCTTCCCCGCGAACATGCGCACATCGTAAGCCTGCGGCTCGGCGGCAACTAACTGCGCAGTTACAGCAACCGCCTTATCGTCCTGTTTGGTCATCAGATACGCCTGCGCCAGCGCGACTCGATTTCCCGCGGTCGGCGATTTCGCCGCCGCCGCTTCGAGAAAGGCGATGGCCGCCGCCGGATCGCCCGAAGCCACCAGCAGCGCCCCCAGATGCTCCTTGGCCGCGGTATCGTCGGGAAATTCGCGATACAGCGCGATCGCCTTTTCCGGCTGATGATCCGCCTCGAACATCGACGCCAGGTCCAGCAGATAGCTCTTGTATTTCGGATTCAGTGCCGCAGCCTTACGGAAATGCGGCTCCGAATCCGCCAGCTTTTTCTCGCGCATTAGCGTCTGCGCCAATCCCCACTCCGCTTCCGCCGAGTCGGACTTCAGAGCAACGGCCTTCGCATACGCGATCTCAGCATCCGCCAATGCGCCGTTTTCCAGCAGAGCTTCCCCCAAATAGAAAGCAGGCCGGAATTCCCCCGGTTTCTGCTCCGCGGCCGCCTCGAGTTGCACCGCCGCGCTCGCCGCATCCTTCGCCCGCAGTTCGGAAATGCCCAGGTTCAGCTCGGCCTCGAAAAGACCCGGCTTCAACTCCAGAACGGTTTTGTAGTGCGCGATCGAGTCGGCGTACTTTCCCATCAAGCTGTAGGTCAGCGCGAGGTTAAATTGCGGGCCGTAATCTTTCGGATCCTGGGCCACGGCTTTGGTGAACAAATCCAGCGCCGTATCGTATTTCTGAGCGTCCAGCGCCTTCGCCCCTTCCGCCGAATAATCGACGGATTGCGCCAATATTAACGCGAACAACGCCCACATACTCGCTTTCATTTTAACGTGTCAGGTAGACTGTAAATTTCGTGACGTCCCGAAAACCCATTCGCCGATATAAGGCGTGGCCCGCCTCCGTCGATTGCAGAATGAACGGGTCGGCACTGGATTTCGGCCGCGATACTTCCGCTGCCTCGCGCAACAGCGCTTCTCCATAGCCTTGGCGCCGATGCACGGGAATTGTGCCCAGTGAATAAATTCCCAACGCCCCCGCAGCCTGCACCACCGCGACAATGGCCACGGGTTTCCCGTCAACCAGGCCGACGAATCCCTTGTACGCTCCGTTCCACGCCTTCGCCGGCGCATACACGGCGTTCGCGATCCCAGGAGGAATCTCGAAACACACTGACGTAATTTCAGCGAACGCGCAGCGTGTCATCTCGTCGTCCACCGGACGGCATTCGATTTCCGGCAGCGGGCGTGAGGGCGGCAGCAGCTTTGGTGCCATCATGCCAGGCGGGTAGGAAATCGGTCTCAACCCGAAATCGTTGCAGATCTGCCGTGTCTTCCGCCGGGTCGCCGGGTCCAGCAAATCTTCGCATAGCCAGAACGACCACCGCTTCGTCCGTTTCTTAAAATACAGCGCCGTTTCGTTCAAGGCCGCGCCCAGCCCACCGTCATTCATCGTCGCCGGACGCGTTAAGAGAGAAATATTGAACACCCCGTACTCCAGCCCGGAATACATCGCCACCGTCCGGTCCAACGCCCGCACTTCTCCCGTCCCGGTCGCTTCACCGAAGAAGCGCATCGCGGACCGCAGATTCTCCTCTACCGTAAGAAACTCTCTCATCAACGTTTACAAAATCGTCATCGGATCCACATCGATCATCAGCGACGCCGGATTCCACTTCTCCGCCGCCGCGAACCGCCGCACCTGCCCCAGAATTTCATTGAGCCGCTTCCGGCCCGACGTCTTAATGAGCATCTGATAACGATACTCGTTCTTGAGCCGCGCCAGTGAAGCCGCCGCCGGACCTAGAATCTTCACCCCCTCGCCCGCCGGATTCAGCAGACGCCCCAGCGCCGCGGCGCGCGCCAGCGTATCTTCTTCGCGGGTCCCCCGAACAATGACGTTCGCCAGCGCGCCGAACGGAGGATAATGCATCAGCCGCCGGAACTCCAGTTCTTTCGCGTAAAACTTTTCGTAATCCTGCTCCGCCGCGAACCGGATCGCGTAGTGATCGGGATTGATGGTCTGCATCAGCACGATGCCAGGCGTCGTCCCGCGTCCCGCGCGTCCCGCGGCTTGCGTCAGCAGTTGAAACGTGCGTTCCGCCGCGCGAAAATCCGGCAGCCCCAGCCCCGTATCCGCGCTGACGATGCCCACCAGCGTGACATTCGGAATGTCGTGCCCCTTCGCGATCATCTGTGTGCCGACTAAGATATCGAATTCTCCGGCTCGAAACTTGGCTAGAATCGCTTCGTAGTCTCGCTTGCCCCCCGTCGTATCCCGATCGATGCGCGCAATCCGAGCCCTCGGGAACGCTCCATGCAATTCATCCTCGACCCGCTCCGACCCCAGGCCGAGGAATTGAATGTGATCGCTGTCGCATTTGGGACATCGCTCCGGCACGCGCGATGAGAAATTGCAGTAGTGGCAAAGCATGCGCCGGTCGCGCCGGTGAAACGTCATGGTCACTGAACAGTTGGGGCATTCCAGCCGTTCTCCGCAGGCGCGGCACGTCATGAAACTCGAAAATCCGCGCCGGTTGAGCAGCAGCATCGATTGTTCGCCGTTCTCGAGGCGTTCCGTGACCGCGTCGATCAAGGCTCTCGAAAACGTCGCCTGCTTGCGCGTTTCGAGAAACTCCTGCCGCGTGTCGATCACCTTCACCGTGGGCATCGGCCGGCTCGCAACGCGCTCCGGCAAGCGGAGCAGCTCGTATTTTCCGCGATCCGCGTTGTACCGGCTCTCCAGGCTCGGCGTCGCCGATCCCAACACTACCACCGCGTCCCGGTCCCGCGCTCTCACAATCGCCACGTCGCGTCCGTGATACCGCGGCGTTTCCTGCTGCTTATAGCTCTGATCGTGCTCCTCATCGACAATGATCAGCCCCAGATTCCGTACCGGCGCAAAAACTCCGGAGCGCGTCGCGACCACTACCTTCGCCTCACCCGACCGGATGCGCCTCCACTCCTGCGCCCGCTCGGAATCGTGAATCCCGGAGTGTAGAATGGCAACCCGACCTTCGAATCGATGATGGAACTGTCCCGCCACCGCCGGAGTCAATCCGATTTCGGGAACCAGCATCAGCGCGCCCCTGTCCAACGCCAGCGCCGCGTCGATGGCCTTCAAATAAACTTCCGTTTTGCCGGACCCGGTTACGCCCTGCAACAGAAACGTCTGGAATTGTTTCGCCTCCAGAGCCGCCGCGATCCGATCGAATGCCGCCTGCTGGTGCGGATTAAGTTCGTGCGGCGCGCGAAATGGAAACTGCGGCGCCGCAACCCCTTCGAGCGTCAACTGAATCAGATCGCGTTTCGCCAGCGCCCGAGCCGCCACGCTCGCCTTCGCAACCGACCGGTCCAGTTCCGCGACGTTGTGGCTGCCTGGATGTAATTCGAGGTACGAAAGCAGCTCGCGTTCGGCTTTGGCCAGCTTCTCGATCCCCGGCCTGCGCACAAATTCGGCGCGCAGCCGCGCCGCGGACGCCCGCAGAGGATCACGCTCCGCCGCGACATCCTCCAGTTCGACGAATCCCTTTTTTTCGAGCGACCGCAGCACCACCGCTGCCTTCTGGACTTTCTTGGTCAGATAGGCAGCCGACACGGCGCGGACGTCGAGCAGGCGCAGGATTTCCGTAGCCGGATCTGCCGGATTCTCGTCGTTTAAGTGAAGCTGCCGCGCCGCATCGCGTCCCGATTTCGTCAGCGATACGATCTTGCCCCTCCGCAGATCGCCCGCAAGCGGCGTCATCGCCCTCAGCACTTCGCCCAGCGGGGAGCAATAATAACCCGCGATCCAGGACCCGAGCTTCAACAGCTCCTCATCGAGCGCCGGCTCTTCGTCCAAGAGCCGCAGCACTTCGCGCGGCTCCGATGCAGGAGTCTCGTCGCGCGTGCGCAGCACGATCCCCGCCATCCTTCGCGTTCCGAACGGGACCAGCACGCGCGAACCTACTCGTACCCGATGTCGCAGCGTCTCCGGGAGCAGGTACGTGAACGCCCGATCGATCGGCACAGGCAGGCTGACGTCGCAATAAACCGGATGGGACTCCATCCGTTATTTTACGTTGGCGAACAGAGAGAACACCGCGCCCTGCGGATCGGCCAGCACGGCAATGCGCAGCGATTTGTCGACGTTCATCGGCGGCGCGTACACCGTCGCGCCCAGTTCCTGTGCCTTCGCGGTCGTGGCATCTGCATCGGCCACCATGAAATAAGGAGTCCAATGCGGCGGAACGCCCGGCCGGCGCATCGATCCCGGCTGAATCCCTGCAATGCCCTTCTCACCCGAGGTGATATGCAGGTAAGTCGAATCGTCCTTGCCGGCGCCAGGAAATATGTTCCATCCAAACAATCCCTCATAGAATTGTTTCGCCGCCATGCGATCGCCCGTGATCAGATCGGCCCAGCAGTAGGAATTGTTATCTCCGATCACGCCCATGCCCTGCGTCTGCTTGGGCTGCCAGAGGCAAAACGCTGCCCCTGTGGGATCGATCACTACCGCCATGCGGCCGTTCGTAAAAACATCGAAAACACCCGCCGGCAGTGTTCCGCCCAGCTCCACCGCTCGGGCCGCGCTGGCATCCGCATCCTCCACCGCAACGTATAGGTTCCAGTGAGGAGGCACGCCCTGCGACCGCTCCGCCTCTTGCATGGTATAACCCGCCGCTGCGTCCCGGCCGTTCAGTTGAAACATCGTGTAGAACTGGCCGGGCCCCATCGGATACTCGACCACAGACCACCCGAACAGCGAACCGTAGAATTGTTTAGCGGCGCTTTGATCCGTTGTTGCCAGTTCTACCCAGCAAAAAGTCCCCGGCGCATGCTTATCGATTTGCGGCATGAAGTGATTATACAAACAGTAGGACAGGTCCCCGACCTGTCCAGTGGGGCAGGTTCCCGACCTGCCCATCCCCGAAGGCTCTCTAAGCCCAGTGGGGGCAGGTTCCCGACCTGCCCGTTCGCCGAGCGCGAACTAAGCCCCCGCCCGCCGCTGATTCATCCGCAACACCCCAGCCTTCTGCTCCGCCTTGAACTGATACATCCGTTGATCCGCAGCCGCCAGCAGCTCGTCCGACGTCGTGCCATCGGCCGGGAAAAACGCCGCCCCGAAGCTGGCGTCCAGAACTTCCTCTTTGCACAGAGACCGCCCGGTTGAGCGCACCATCTCCCGGAACTGCGATATGCGCGACGCGATTTCCCCGGGTCCGATTCCATCCAGCAGCAGCACGAACTCGTCTCCCCCCAGCCGGGCGACAAAATCTCCGTTGCGGCATGATTTTCGGAACCGCTCCGCCAGCGCCTCCAGCATGCGATTGCCCATCAGGTGTCCGAAGCGGTCGTTGACGTCCTTGAATCCGTCCAGATCGCAGACCACCACCGCGCCGGGCGAAGAGTTCCCGCTCAATCGCATCGCCAGCGCAGCCACGTTCGGCAGTCCCGTCATCGCATCAGTCACCGCTTCATCGGTCGCGCGCCGGAACCGCAATCCATTCGCGACCGCTCCTGCCAGCTTCGGAGCGATGGTCGCAACGATCCGTGCGTCCTCTGTCGTGAACAGCGGATCGTGAGTGCGGTAGAGCGTCATTGCACCGCGCAATCCTCCATCCGAAAGCGGCACCGAAAGCGCATGGCGCACCGTTGTCGTGGTCGATGCCGTCCCTAAATGCGCCAGCTCGCACGACGCTTCCCCATTAAGGATCGACTTCTGATTGGCCGCGACCCAACCCGAAATTCCGCGCCCCATCGGAATCCGCAGCGCCGAGAACATCGCCACGTGAGATCCGCCGATAAATTCCGCCGTCAGCCGTCCGTCCCGTTCCACCCATACGACGATGGAATCCAGGTTCACCAGTTGTTGCAGCGCCGGCGTCAGCGTCGCGAACGTCTCCTTAAGATCCAGCGAACTGCCTAGCCTGTGCGTAAGGTCGAACAGCGCATTGGCTTCGCGCTGCGCCGAAAAGATCGAATCCATGAAACCGTGATCCGGAGCCGCCGCCACCAGCTTTTCCCAGTGCTTCTGTTTCTTGCGCAGGACACTAATGACTCGCGGGTCATAAGCCGTACCGCTTTGCTCCGCCACCCGCTCCAGCGCTTCCTTTACAGGGATCGCTGCCCGGTGCCGCCTCGGCGACGCGTAGGCGTCGATGGCATCCACCGCCGATAGGATGCGTGCTCCAATCGGAATCTCGGTCCCCTTCAATCCCTTCGGATATCCGGTACCGTCCCACTTTTCATGATGCGCCAGCACGATCGGCGCCACCGGATATGGAAAATTCACCTGCTCCAGAATTTCCGCTGCCACCGCCGGATGAATCTTGACCTTCTCGAACTCCTCCGGTGTCAGCGGACCCGGCTTCAAAATTATGTGCTCCGGCACCGCCAGCTCGCCGATGTCGTAGAGCAGCGATGCCGTGCGCAGCGCTTCCACCTCATGTGGATCCAGTCCCAGTTCCTTCGCCATCTCGGTCGCATAAATCTGCACGCGCCGCGAGTGCCCGGTCATCGGCTGATCCTTGGCCTCGATCGCCAGCGCCAGCGCTTCGATGGTCCGCAGATTGAGAGACGCCGCCTTCTTCCACTGCTTCTGTTGCGCTTCCAACCGCCGCTCATACAAACGATAGGACCACCACGTCAGGTACAGCAGTGGCGCGAGTACCACCGAAACCGGGAACAGCGCCGCAATCGCGCCCGCCACTGGATAGTACGGAAAGGACCACAGGTTTGACCGGCTCCAGCGCAGCACATGCAGCGCGACGAAGCACACGCCCGAAGCCAGCATCAGCCGTAGCGGCTCCGCGATCGGCGCCAGCGCGGCAGCGTGAAACACGAACTGCGTCGCCACGATCGCGATCGCGGTCGAGCAGAGCGACCGCAACAAGGAGCGCGGTTCCACGCGGTCCGGATGCGTCACCGCGTGAATAAACGTGGCCGATTCTGCCAGCAAAAGAGTTTCTCGCCATCCCAGATGCGGCAGCGCCACCAGAATGAACACAAATCCCATGGTCGATCCGTCGGCGAGATCCAACCCAAACGCAAGCAATGCCAGTACGGAATAAGCGAGGTACGGATTGGCGCCTTCCCCAGCAGCGATCCAGGCCGTGCCGGCTAGAATCAGTACGACACTGATAGCCAGCCAACTCTTATAGAGCAGCATTGTTTGGGGAACAGCGATGCAAGTCATATGCCACGTGTAAACATCTGTCAGCAATAGGAGTAGCGCTGGGCCCTGAGACAGAATGTCGCGCGTCTCTGAGACACTCTGTCGCGAAGCGCCGGAACCCACGCCCACAACACCTTAGTTTCCAGCGTTCGCGCCATGGAAACCAGCGTGCTTAAGTTATGCGCAGAGGAAAGCATGCGGCGAGAACTTAAGATCCGTTCGGAATTCGATCGACTGGAACTACCCGTCGGTCCGATCTATTCTTTCGTGCCAGCGCGCGGAGGATCCAGGGCAGGCGCGGTTGCGGAGCAGTTGAGCCGAACCTTGTCGGAGGTCCCTGGGTTTAACGTGTTACTAGCCGGCTTCGCCGCACGCGAGTACTCTCTTTGGAATCCCTCGGACTCTCCGCGCCGTCTCGACGGCCACACGTGGGGAGCGTTCGTGTTCGACTCTCACGGCCTCGAAGTACTAGACGCCCGTGAGGTCTATCCGCGTCAGCTCCGCCGTGTACTCGAATACGCGCAGCAGAAATACCGCGTCGTTTGCGCCGATATCTCCGAAGCCAAGGAGACTCACTCGTTAGAAACCCTGCGCGCCTCTGAATGCATCTTCGTCGTCAGTCATTCTGACCGCGCGTCTCTCGAAATGGCTCGCGAAAAAAGAGAGTGGCTCCAATCCATCGATCTGGCCGACCAATGCGGCTTGCTTCTCGACCGCATTCCAGGCGGAGTAACGTCGGAAGAAGCCGAAGACATCACCGGCCTCCCGATGTGCAGCCTGGTCGACCGCCCCGAATACATAGAGCGCCTCGCCGGCTGGATCGTAGCCGAAGAATCCTTCTCCAACTCCAACCAATCCTCCTACGCCCTGGTTAACTAGATCCGAGTCGCGACCACAGGGAGCGGTCTCTTCAAATGGTGGCACAGGCCTCAGAGACTGCTGAAAAATGGCTGCCCTGTCCCCTGGCTGACGGCAGAAATTATAACGCCGTGCCGTAAGGCCGGGGACGCCTCAAGCCCACACTAGGTGCCACAGGCTTCAGCCTGTGAGCGGAAACGAGCCGCGCCCGCAGCAAGCGATCCCAAAAAATAAAGCCGCCGAGGAAACTCCCCGGCGGCTGGTTTTTCGTTGACTAATCTCTTACTGCTCGCGACCCGTAGAATCCTTCCGCCCCAGATCCTCAGCCAAAATAATCGCCTCCGCCAAATCCTTCATCGGACGGCGCAGCCGCCGGCTCTCATTGCGCATCCGCAGATACGCCTCTTCTTCCGTAAGATTCTGCCGCCGTTGCAGGATCCCCTTCGCCCGCTCCACAGCCTTCCGAGTCTCGAGCTGCCGCTTCATCTCCGCCGTCTCTTCGGCGAGCCGCGCATTTTCTTCTTCGAGCAGGCTCTTCGCAATCGCCGAGCCCATCTGCTCCCCGATAAACGAGATCGTCGCGACCTCATCCGCCGAGTGCGAATGCCGCTCGCGGTGATGAACGTTGATCACGCCGATCGCCTTGCCTTTATTCACCAGCGGCACCGATAGGAACGCCTCATAGGTGTCCTCGATCAGTGCGGGAAAAATCTTGAATCGCGGATCGGCCGCCGCATTGGTTGCCAGCGCGACGCAGGACTGATGTTCAGCGACCCAGCCCGTCACGCCCTCCCCGATCTTTACCCGTAAGTGTCCCAAATCACGCGCATGCGGCACCTGCGAGGCGCGCAGCACGAATTCCCCCGTCTCCGACTCCACCAGATATACCAGGCATGCGTCGCATCCCGAAACTTGCGAAGTCAATCCAACGATTTCCCCGAGCATCTCGTCCAACGACAGTTCTGAGCTGACGATCCGGCTCACTCTGTGCAGTACGGAGGCATCGGAGCTTTGCGGTTCCATAATCTCAGTGGCGATCATACAGTCGAGAGTAAGCCTCAATCGACCGCCGGTCCAATCAAAACTTTCTATGAACCTGATGCCTGCACCGCTTCAACAGCTTACAGGCTGGAGGCTAGTATAAACGATTCAGCATGCGAAACAGGATAGGTAAAACGCGCGAAAACGGGAGCTCTGTCCCAAGAGCAGCGTTCGTGTAATTTCCCGCCCATCGCGAAAACGGGGGCTGACATCTCTGTCCCAAGGCGCCACCACCGGCGAAAGCAATCCCGCCCTCCCCGCCGCGTGGACAGAGGGGTCTGTCCCCATTTTCACCCCACGAGTGAGAGCAGACTTTCCCCGCCGGATGAGTATAATCAAGTCAGTATGCGAAAAGAATGGGTAGCGCGGCGCTCCAGCGACCGCATCCGGACTCAGATGCACTACGCCCGCCAAGGGCATACGACGGAGGAGATGGACTACGTAGCCACACGCGAACGCATCGCCCCCGATTTCGTCCGCGATGAAGTAGCCCGCGGCCGCATGATCATCCCCGCCAATATCCATCACACCAATCTGGAACCGATGTGCATCGGCGTAAACTCGCTATGCAAAGTGAACGCCAACATCGGCAACTCGTCCACGACATCGAACATCGACGGCGAAGTCGAAAAGCTCAACTACGCCGTGAAATTCGGCGCCGATACCGTCATGGACCTCTCCACCGGCGGCGACATCCCCAGAATTCGTAAAGCCATCATCGACGCGAGCCCTGTACCGATCGGCACCGTCCCCATCTACGAAGCCCTATCACGCGTTCGCCGCGTCGAGGACCTGAACATCAACGTCATGCTCGAAGTCATCGAGGAACAAGCCGAGCAAGGCGTCGATTACATGACCATCCACGCCGGAGTACTAGTCCAATACATTCCTCTGACGACCCGCCGCATCACCGGAATCGTCAGCCGAGGCGGCGCGATCCTAGCCGAGTGGATGGTAAAAAACCACCGCCAGAATCTCCTCTACGAACATTTCGAAGACATCTGCAAAATCTTCCAGAAGCACGACGTCAGCTTCTCTCTAGGCGACGGCCTCCGCCCCGGCTCCTTAGCCGACGCCAGCGACAAAGCCCAGTTCGCCGAACTGGAAACGCTAGGCGAACTGACCAAAATCGCCTGGAAATACGACGTCCAGACCATGATCGAAGGCCCCGGCCACATCCCCATGGACCAGATCAAAATGCAGGTCGAAAAGGAAAACGCCATCTGCCAGGAAGCGCCTTTCTACACCCTAGGCCCCCTGGTTACCGACTTCGCCCCCGGCTACGACCACATCACCAGCGCCATCGGAGCCGCCATGATCGGCTGGCACGGCGCATCCATGCTCTGCTACGTAACCCCCAAAGAACACCTGGGCCTCCCGAATAAGGAGGATGTCAAACAAGGCCTGATCGCCTACAAAATCGCCGCCCACGCCGCCGATATCGCGAGACATCGCCCCGGAGCAAGAGATCGCGACGACGAACTATCCAGAGCCCGCTTCGCCTTCGACTGGAAAAAGCAATTCGAACTCTCCATCGACCCCGAAACTGCGCAAGCCTACCACGACGAAACATTACCGGAGGAGGGCTTCAAAGACGCCGCCTTCTGCTCCATGTGCGGCCCCAAATTCTGTTCAATGAACCACTCAGTAAAAACCCAGGAGTTCACAGAAGCCGAAGCCGAAGCAATCCTGTCGCAGGACCTAACCCATATTGCCAACGCCCGCTAAGCCGCTCCCAAACGGCAGCGGCAAAGCGGGCACCGTGTGGCGACCGCGACGCGATTCGCCTCACCCGAATAGAGAATGGCCTCGGAATGAATCGCGGCTAAAGCATAGCCTCCATCTCAAATGGCTTGGGCTGGGTGGGGCAGGCGGTTTCGCCTGCCAAAGCGTGCGAGCAGCCCTCATGGAACCCTTTGCGAGCTCTGCGCCTTTGCGTGAGAAGGTTTTTCCGCCTTTCCTTTCACATAGTTCCCACTTCCAACCGCCTCACTCTCAAAAAAACTTCGATTAACCTTCAATCAAGAAGCCAGGGGTATCCCGATATACGCCTGGTACGCGACCCATCACTTTCCTCGAGGCTCTGATGGAATCGTCAATGTGAATTGGGGAGAACCTACGTCTCTTTCAGTGGGGTTTGCCGTGAGACCGATCACACGGATTTTTGGGATCCCATCCCGATGGTTGATGTTAACTGTCGGGAAAACCGGAAAATCCTGGCCGTGGCGGGCAAAGGAGTCCGGCTAGCGCTAGGATCGGGCGGGCCTGGAGGGGCGAAAGTCCCTTCAGGCTACCCGGTTTCGAGAAATGTAATATGAGGAGGTGACAATTCGACAAATTGTCCTCACCCTAATCGCGTCTGTTCCCTTAGCCGCACAGGACCCCCTCGTTTTCATTTGTCGTGAGCAAGTGAAACCCGGCCGCATGGCGAAAGTAGTGCAGATCGAAGAAGCCGCCGCGCGCTTTTGCGCCCAGGCGAATTGTCCCAACCCCTACCTCGCTCTAACCTCCCTCACCGGCCCCGACGAAGCCTGGTGGATCAATGGCTTCGATTCCGTCGACACCATGGAAAAAGTCCGCCAGTCTTATGCCTCCAACACCGAGATCACGCAGCGACTCAACGACGTTGCCGAACAAAAGGCCGACCTGGTTTTTCCCTCCGTCAATCTCGTCGCCCGATTCCACCCCGAAATGAGTTCCTACACCACTCAAATCGCGCCGCGCTTGTTTTTGATTTCCGTGGTACAAGTTCGCCCCGGTCATGTAGCGGCCTTCAGAGATATCCGCACTCGCGTCAAAGCAATTCTGGAACACGCCGGCCGCCCCCAGTGGGTGTACCAGGTAACATCCGGAACAAAGGACGTGACGTTCCTCGTCATGACCCCGGCGCACACCATGCAGGAAATCCAAACCACCCCGCAACCCGACGACGCCGGTAACGACATCATCGTAAGCTCCGAAACCCGCCTCTACGCCGTAAGCCCCACCATGAGCATGCCGTCCGAAGCCTGGAAAGAAGCCGACCCCGATTTCTGGAAACGCCCCTGAGTATTCTCCGAGGGGAATCCTACCCATTTCCTCGGAGATCAAGTGAGTCTGCCCGCAACTTCATAATCATCAGCCCCGCAAGCGTGTCCCCGAACTCGATCTCAACACGCCTACCGCCACGTTCGCCGTCGGACCAGCGCTGGCTATGGGGGAGCTACGCCCTCGCGCCACTGCTCACTGCCGTGGCCATCCTCGCCCGCGTGGCGATTCCCCATGGTGACGGTCACATTCTGCTGATCATGCTGCTGCCGGTTCTGATAGCCGCCTATCGGGGCGGCCTAGGGCCCGGAATTTTCTGTACTGCCCTGTCTGCCGGAGCATCAGCTTATTTTCTTCTCAAGCCGCTTGATTCCTTCCTCATAGCGGACCTTCTGACTCGACTGGACTGGTTCGTCCTGATCGCCGCCGGACTGCTGGTGAGCTTACTCGCTGAAACGACCCTGAGGGAGCGTCGGCGCGCACAAGCCTATAACTCCCTTCTGCTCGACCGGATGCTGATGCTGGATCAGACCTACGGGGGACTCTTTGTATGGCAATGGAACGGCCCGATCACCCTTTGGAATTCCACAGCCGAAAAACTGTACGGATTCTCCGCAGAGGAGGCCCTAGGCCGCATCAGCCACGACCTTCTTAAGACCACCACGCCAAGTGGTATGGACAATCTCTTGCCCGACCTTGAGAAAAATGGAGTGTGGGAAGGCGAGCTGAGTCAGTCGACCAGGGACCTGCGCCGGCTGACGGTAAAAAGCCGGATGCTTCTGGTGCACCAGCCAGGCCTCTCCTTCGTGGTCGAGGCCAATCAGGACGTCACCGACACTCGCGCGGCGGAGCTGGGACTCGCCCGCAGTCAGCAGCGCTTTGAAACGGCCTTTCGCCTCAGCCCGTTGGGTAAACTGGTCGTTCGCCTTGAGGACGACCGAATTATCGAGGTCAACGATAGCTACTCCAAACTGATTGGCGCGGAGCGTTCGGAGATCGCCGGAAAAACGCTCAGCGAGCATAATCCTCTGCTGGACGGGCAGGTCTTATTCGAGGTCCGGAATCGGCTGGGATCGGGTCACGCCGTCACCGGCGTCGACGTTCGATTCCAACGAAAAAACGGACAAATCGGAACAGGCGTGCTTTACGCTGAAGAGCTTCAGGGTGCGCCCGACCGCCATGCTCTCTTAGTCCTCCACGACGTGACCACCCGCCAGCGAGCGGAAGATAAACTGAGGCTCGCAAACCATGACCTTCAGCAGTTCGCCTACGCCGCCGCACACGATCTTCAGGAACCGACGCGTAATATTGCCACTGTTCTCGGTCTGCTCAACCGGACCTACGGCGGCACCCTCGACGCGGAGGGCCTCCAGTTAATTGAGGAGAGTATCGAAGCAGCCAAACGGATGGGGCAAATGATTCGCGATCTCCTGGCCTTCACCCGCGCCGATCCCGAAGCCTCGCTGCCGGACAGCCGCGCCGACGCGAACGAGATTCTCAATCAAGCCACCGGGCACTTGAAGACGCTAATCGACGAAAGTGGCGCGGAAATCATAGCCTCAGACCTGCCAATTCTTCAGGTGCAGCCCACTCATTTGCTGCAACTGCTCCAGAATCTGATTGGTAACGCACTCAAATATCGCTCGCCCGAAACTCGCCCCCTCATACGTATCACTGCGCATCCCGATGGATTGGCTTGGAAGTTTTCCGTGGCCGACAACGGCATTGGATTCGATCCTGTCTTCGTTGACCAGATATTTGGCGTCTTCAAACGTCTGAATCATAGTCCCGAATTCTCGGGAAACGGAATCGGCCTGGCAATCTGCGAACGGATCGTCCGTCTGTACGGCGGTAAAATCTGGGCGGAATCCGAGCCCGGCCGCGGCTCGACATTCTTCTTCACGCTCCCGGCCGTGGAAATCGGCGCACAAGATCCATACAAGGCGATGCAAACCTCAGTTTGAAATGTCACCACCACTCCAACCAATCCGCGTGCTGATCGCGGAGGATAATCCCGGCGACCTGCGTCTCATCCGTCTGGCCCTTTCGGAGACTAATAATTGGCCCACCACCGTTTCGGTAGCCAGAGATGGCGAGCAGGCGATCGATATGTTGGAATCCAATATCGCCGACTTCCCGGATCTGGTGATTCTGGATTTCAATCTGCCCAAACGCTCCGGAACATATGTCCTGCGAACAATTCGAACCAGCGACCGGTTGAGTAAGGTCCCCGTCATTGTCCTCAGTTCCTCGCCGGAGTACTTCCTTCGCGAAAAAATGAAGGACGCACAGGTAAACGCGACCTGTTATTTCACGAAACCCTTCGACTTCGACGAATTTGTCCGCCTGGGCGAACAATTCCGCCATTGCTACGAATCCCGCTGCGCGGCCACGTGATGCTCATGGACGCCCGCCATTATCCCCGAGCCCGCCTCTTCGCGGGCCGCACTTCCTCCACCGCAGCAGGCTCCGCCGTTGTGGCCGACGCTGCCGGCTTTTTGACCATCGCCAAACTCGCCTTCAACGCCTCCATAATGTCGACCACCTTGGCCTGCTGCGGTTCCGGAGTTGCCACGACCTCAGCACCCTGCTTCTTCGCTTCGATCATTTGAAGCAGGTTCTCGCGGTAGTTATCCTTGTACTTCTCCGGCTCAAAATCCCCCGCCAGCGCCTCGATCAAGCTCGACGCCAGCGCCAGCTCTTTATCCTTCACCAGACTTAAATCAGTACGAAACTCATCGACCTTTCGGATCTCGTGCGAGTAATACATCGTATGCATCAGCACGCCGTTTTTCCCCGGCCGCAGGATCACGATGTGCTCGCGGTTATGCATCGCGACCTTCGCGACGCCCACCCGGTTGCTTCTCTTCAACGCGTCAAACAATAGCGCGTACGGCTTCTCGCCTGCCTCGTCCGGAGCCATATAATAGGATGTTTCCAGATAAATCGGGTCTACCTGGTCGTTCGGAACGAACTCCAGGATCTCCATGATCTTCGCGGTCTGAGGAGCCACTTTCTTGATCTCCTCATCCTCGATCACCACGTACCGGTCCTTCTCGTACTCATACCCCTTCACGATCTCGCTGCGAGGGATCTGTTTGTCCTCTGACTGGCAGAATAAAACCTGCTTGATTCGCGAGCCGTCCGACTTGTGGAGCTGGTTGAAGCTGATGCTCTCACTCCGCGCCGCGCTGTACAATCTGATTGGGAACGATACCAGCCCAAATGTCAGATGCCCTTTCCAGACCGTGGAAGCCATATTCGCACCTCATCCGTTACTATCGCTATATACTATAACTCAAAACATTTTAAGGCAATTGTGTCGCTCACCAAATATCGCGAGAAGCGGTCTTTCGATAAGACGCCGGAGCCCGCTCCGTCGTTGCAATCAAGACAATCCCCCCACGCCCTGACATTCTGCATACAACGCCACCACGCCACCAACCTCCATTACGATTTCCGCCTCGAACTCGACGGAACTCTCAAGTCCTGGGCCGTCCCCAAAGGCCCTACGCTGGACCCTGCCGAAAAGCGCCTCGCCATGATGGTCGAAGACCACCCTTTGGAATACGGAGGCTTCGAAGGGGTAATTCCGAAAGGCAATTATGGCGCAGGCAGCGTCATGTTATGGGACCGCGGCACCTACGAAATCCTGGGCGAATTGACTCCCCAAGAGCAGCTTGCGAAAGGCGATTTCAAGTTCCGCCTCACGGGCGAAAAACTGAACGGCGAGTTCGCGATTGTCCGCATGAAGCGCGGCAAAGGCAACGAATGGCTGCTCCTCAAGAAGAAGGACGGCTTCGCCCACCCCGGCTGGAATATCGAAGATTATCCCGTCAGCGTCCTCTCCGGCCGCACCCAGGAAGAGATCGCCAAGAGCCTCGAAGCACCCAAGCCATCAAAACCTGAAAAGCTGCCCGAAATCTCCCCGATGCTCGCCCAAATCGGGAAGGGAACTCCGCCCTCCGGCACGGATTGGCTCTACGAAATAAAATGGGACGGCGTCCGAGCTATCTGTTACGTCCAGGACGGCCGAGTACGTCTAGTCTCCCGCAACGGCAACCTGATGGAGCGCCAGTACCCCGAGCTGTCCATTCTCCCGCACCACATCAAGGCATCCCATGGGTCAACGACGGCCATCCTCGATGGGGAAATCGCGGCCCTCGATCCTCGCGGTCTGCCCAGCTTTGAGCTTCTGCAACACCGCATCAACGTAGCCGACCCCGGCGCGATCGCAACTCTATCCCGTAATCACCCGGTGGTAATCTTCCTCTTCGACCTGCTCTACCTGAACGGCCGCGACCTCCGCGGCGAACCTCTGACGGAGCGAAAGCGTCTGTTGAAAGAAATCCTGCAACCCAATGAAGTCATAAGGTATTCTGAACACTTCCCCGGTACCGGCCCCGAGCTCCTCGAAGCAGCCAAAGCGCAAGGGCTCGAAGGCATCATCGCGAAGCGCGCAGCCAGCTTCTACGAATCCCGCCGCACTTCGGACTGGATCAAATACAAGCTGGTATCGACCGACGAATTCGTCCTATGCGGCATGATTAAAGGCGAGCGCGAACCCTTCGGAGCCCTGGCCCTTGGGATTTACGAGCAGGGAAAATTGAAGTGGGCCGGCAACGTCGGCACCGGTTTCGACCGGAAAAAGATGGACGCAATCTATGCCCGCCTGGCCCCCCTGGCCACCGGAAACTGTCCTCTCGAACCGGAAAAAGACCTGCCCAAAAAAGGCGTCATCTGGACCCGGCCTGAGGTCGTCTGCGAAGTCCGTTTTTCCAACTGGACCGACGACGGAAAGCTGCGCGCTCCGGTCTGGATCGGCCTCCGCCCCGATATCGACCCGCAGGAATGCACCCGCGACGAACCGGCCGAGCGCAAGACCCTTCTCGACCCCTCCAAATCCGAGGAGACCCTGACCATCGACGGGCATCGCCTGAAGTTCACCAACCTCAACAAACTCTATTACCCGAAAGACAACGTCGCTAAGCGCGACCTGCTGAATTATTACGACGCGGTTGCCCCTTTACTCGTGCCCCATCTTAAAGATCGCCCTCTTTCTCTCAAGCGTTACCCGAATGGGATTGAGGCCGACTTTTTCTTCCAGAAAGCCATCGCCGAGAGCTTCCCTAAATGGCTCCATACCGCCGACGCCGACGGCATCGAGTCGGTTATCGGCAACGACCGGGCGACACTTCTGTTTCTGGTGAATCTCGGCTGCATCGACCACAATCCGTGGATGAGCCGGCTCGATTCACTGGAAAATCCCGACTACATGCTGATCGATCTGGACCCACAGGATTGCGGTTATGAAAAGATCGTCGAAGCCGCCTATATCGTCAAAGCGAAACTGGACCTGGCCGAGCTTGAGAGCTACCCCAAAACCACCGGAGGCGACGGTATGCACATCTTCGTCCCCCTAGCCCCGATCTATACCTACGAACAAGTCCGTTCCATGGCCGAGCTGCTCTCGCACCTCGTGGCAGCGGAGCGCCCCGACCTTTTCACCACCCCCCGTGCCGTGGCCAAACGCGAAAAGGGTAAGGTCTATTTCGACTGGCAGCAGATCGCCCGCGGCAAAACAATCTCCGCCCCGTACGTTTTGCGGGCCTACCCTGGAGCCCCCGTCGCGACCCCCCTTGCCTGGCGCGAAGTGACCCCCCGCCTCCGCCCTGATCAGTTCAATATTCGCAATGCTTTAGCGCGGTTCGACCGGGTCGGCGATTTATTTGCTCCCGTTCTAAATTCGACGCAGGAAATGGGTCCAGCGTTGGAGAAATTGTCTACCCGTCTGTAATCCGCCGGAAATGAAGGCCGTCTTAGCGCATGAAGGAGTTAGCACCCCTAACATGAAAATGAATCTTCTCTTAATCACGATCGCCGCGACCGGGCTGGTCTTCGCGCAAGGCCCGCGCGGTGGATTCGGCGGACCCGGCGGACCGGATACCGAAGCGCATCTGACCAAAACGCTCAACCTGAACGCCACACAGCAGAACGCCGCTCACACCGCGCTCCAGGAGCATCGCGTGGCAACGTCCGGTCTCAACGACCAGATGCACACTCTGAACACACAGCTCCACGCCGCGATCAAGGCGGGCGCTGCCGACCAGATCGATAAGATTACGGCCAGCATGTCGACGCTTCATCAGCAGCAGTTGGCCAGCCAGGCGAAAGCCGCGGCGAAGATCTACGCGACGCTGAATGACGACCAGAAAACCCAGGTCGGCGACCATCTCGAAATGTTGATGGGCGGACCCGGCGGACGCGGCCCCGGTGGTCCTCCGGCGGGCCGGCGCGCGAATCCGAATAAGCAGTAACTTCCCTCTCCTACTACGGGGACGCTCACCACGTCCCCGGTTTTTTGAACTTCGTCAGCTCCTTCACGGTTTCCATCCAGTTGTAGACAATCGGACAATAAGTCGCTCGATCCACGAATTGCCACATGCGGCTAACCATCGACCCGGCGCCGCGCAGCAGGTGCGGAAAGCGCTCGCAATTCCCCGGCCTGGCCTCGTAAACCGAGCAATCGTTCCCCACTAGAAATACGCAGCCTGCCTCTTTGGTGCGCTTCAGAATGAGCTCGCCGTCCTCGCCCGTCATGGTGTACTGCTCCACGAACTTTGCTTCCTTAATTCGCAGAAACTTCGCCAGATGCTCGACGTCGCGCTCGGCTAGTTGCACCTCAGTGACGCGGCAGCACTCGGCACATTGGCGGCAGTCTATGGCGTCCTGCACCTCGTCGGCGGTATGCCTGAACTTGCGCTCCACCCAATCGTGGGACTTCAAGTATTTGCGGAATTGCAGATTCTCGTCGCGCTTCTTTTCGCCGAGGCGTCGAATCTGCACCAAGTCGGTGAGCATCTACTCCATCATCGCCTAGCCGGGCCAGGGGGTCAGCCCCACCATTAGAATCGAAATCCGAAATCGCCGGTCAGTGAAACCCACTCCTCGGTAGGACGGCCGCCATTCCTGGACCAGCGCAGCGTGGGTCCGACCCAGAACCTGCGCCGTTTGCCGATCGCAATGCGGCCGCCGCCGTTGACCTGCCAGAGCCATGAACCAAGTTCCAAATAGGCTTCGGAGGTGGAGACGTTAACCGCGCCTCCTCCTCCAAACAACTCGACACGTCCCTGATGGAGGGGAAGAATCCCGCGAGCGCCGATCGAAACCAGAGTTACCCGCTCCCTGATCGGGGGCATAGGAAATTTCCCGAATTGCGGGACCAGGGGAATCAGATTGACCACGCTCACTTCGGGAGCAAAGTATTTGAGCACCCGAAACTCGTAGCCTGCGGAAAATGCCGCGCTGTCGGGCAGATAAGAGGTTTGGTAGACGTTCTCGCCCCCCGCGGTAAATCCTCCACCCGCGCCGGCGCTGATCGTACCTCGGCCAAATTGACCGAAAACGGAAATAGAAAAACAGCAGAATACGATAAATGATCTAAGAGGCATCCCGGCAGTGAGAGCAAAATCGCTGCCATCCGTTGGCTACTGATTGCAGCGGGGCCCTTGCGCCGTTCGAGGCGGAATGCCACGCGGGCGTGTCTTCAGTCGACGCGCAGTTCGGCGGGCACGCGTTGCCGCCGCACCTTGATCTTGCTCTCGTCCTTCATGGCCTGGGCGAGATCATAAGCAACCTGCATCCGCAGCCAGGTGTCCGCGGTGCTGCCGAAAGCTTTGGTGAGGCGGATCGCCATCTCGGCGCTGATACCGGACTTGCAGTTGACAACATTGTTCAACGCCTGCCGGCTCACGCCGAGAATCTTCGCTCCTTCGGTAATAGACAACCCTAACGGTTCCAGGCAATCATGCCGTACGATCCGGCCAGGATGTGCAGGGTTTTTCATGGGCATGATATTTTCTCCTAGTGGTAATCGATGAGTTCCACGTCAAACGCGTCTGCTCCGTGAAAACGAAAAACAATGCGCCAGTTTGAACGCACGGTGACGGACCACAGGCCTTTCAGGTCGCCCTTCAGCAGGTGCAGGCGATACCTGGGAATATTCAGAGCCTGCGGCGCAATCGCCTCGTCGAGAACGTAAGAATTCGCTCCACTGTATCTACAAGGTCCGGCCGAATACCTCGCGCATCCCCATCTTCATAGAGCCGCTTCAGCCCTCGATGTTTGAAACTCCTGATCACTAGATTACACCGTAAAGTGCATCTTGTCACTTGTCAATCCCGGATTGTCCCTATTACCTCCCTGCGCTACAATTTCGGAGAAGGGGGAATCATCGTGCCAGACCGCCTCTATCTCTCCTGTTGGATCCCCGGTTACAACGAATCGAACATGCTGCGGCATTTCGGGAGAATGCTTTCGTTGTTCCCCTATTCGAAGCTCGCGAAACGTGGGCCAGTAGTTCGCGTCTACGCCCTCGAACACACAGAGCCGCCTTTGTTTGAGCGCGAATTCCCGCCCGCAGCCGACCCTAAGGATCTCCTCGAATCCGCCCGCGAATTTATGCTTGACGACTGCACCACGGAGGTTGACGCCGCCTGGGACTTGTGGGACCACGACGGCACGGAGTGGAAACTCGCTCCGGTATCCGTGACGCTGATCTGCTTCGGCCCGCGGTTCGATAACGAGCTTGGCGACCAGCTTCGCATCGAATTCGGACTCGACTCACGCTTCCTGCCCACGCCGGGCGTCGAAGGAGCGCTGCGCATCGGCCAATCGAATATCCGCAGCCTGTTGCACCTGGTGGAAGAGATCGACCGGGTCATGAAGCCGGAACGGCGCACGCTGTGGTCGGAAAGCGGAGCTAACTTCGCCGACGTGTTGCGGGGAGTTTTGGGAACTATCACGGTCAATTAACGTCAATTCCGACATGAAGCTGCTGCCCATTTTGGTTTTATCAGGCATCGCTTACGGTCAGCCTGCCTTTGAAGTTGCGTCGTTGAAGCCCGGAAATTTAGACAGTGGCTCCGTTGGAGGCTGCCGTGGCATCGATTCGACTTATGCCGGAGCCAATGAGAGGGCTTCCGCGCCGCCGTTGGGCCGGTGCGTCATCGCCAATTCGCGCCTTAGCCATTTGATCGGAATTGCGTTTGGCGTAACCGCCATGTTGTATATCAAAGGCGGCCCCGACTGGGTCGCCACCGGTGTGGATCGCTATACGATCGACGCTAAGGCGGAGGATCCGACGAAAACCACCGAGCAGCAGCTTCTTCAAATGCTGCAAGGGCTCCTGATCGAGCGGTTTAAGTTGAAGTTCCATCGCGAGACTAAGGATATGCCCGGCTATGGGTTAGTGGTCGCAAAGAACGGTCCGAAGCTACAGGCATCGAAGGGTGAGGATTCCGGCTTCACTTGGGGCGCGGGCGGAAAGCCGGGTTCGGGAGGGCCCGCCTGTCTGACGGCTCGGAAGTGGACCACGTCGGCATTGGCGAGCATCCTTACGCAGATGGGGAAGGGACCGGCGATCGATAAGACTGGATTGACGGGCGAGTACGATTTCAAGCTGTGCTGGAACGACACGGACGGGCCATCGCTTTTTTCGGCATTGCAGGAGCAGCTTGGGCTGAAATTTGAAGCGCAGAAGGTGCCGGTGTCGTTCTTTATCGTCGATTCGGCGCAGAAGCCGACGGAGAATTGAAAGCAAGACACAGACTAAAGTCTGTGCCACCAAAAAAAAGCAAAACCAATTTTAGCCGCGGAGGAACGCCGATTTTAAAAAACAGCGTTTTTCAGAGATTGCTGAAAACCCTGATGGCAAGTAGCCTCGATTACGAGCCGCGACTGAAGGAGCGGTTTGCTGGAGTTAAACCGCGGACTCGACGACGCGGAAGACTACTGCGGAGGCCCATCCTAGGCCTGCTCCTAGCAGGCCCCCTGCGATTACGTCGCTTAGGAAGTGCATGCCTAACAGGATTCGCGAACAGGCTACGCTGGCCGCGCAGAACAGTAATTCCGCGCGCATTGCCGGGTAGAAGGCACCCAGCGAGATGGCGACGGCGAAGGCTGTGATGGTGTGTCCGGAGGGGAAGGAAAATTGATCGGGAGGCAGGAGAGTCGCCCAGCAGTGAGGTTCCATGGCGCAGGGCCTTTTTCTGCCGAAGGATTTTTTCAGCTTGAGGAACAGTGCGATCCCGCTGCCAACGGCGGTCGTGGTCGCGAGCAGGGCCGGGAATCGTTCCGGGCCTCCAAAAAGGGCGACCACCCCTCCAATGCCGTACCATAGCCAGCCATCTCCGCAACGGGTAGCGGCGATCATCCACAACCTTAACCACCGTGGAGCGCGCCAGTTATTCACGCGGCGCATCAGCCGGTGATCCCCTAATTCGACCCAGTGAAGAACTGAGGTCTGCATGTTACCTTTTTAGAGCCCTGGTATGACAGGGGTATGACACTGCTATAAAACAATAGTGACTAAAATTGATTTCATCTATTTCGACGCAGGCGGAGGGCATCGGGCCGCCGCTACGGCGCTGAAAACCGTCATCGAGCAATCGGGGATTCCCTGGGACGTAAGGCTCGTCAACTTGCAGGAAGTACTGCATTCGCTCGATATCTTTCGTAAGGTGACCCGGATCAGACTCGAAGATATTTACAACCTTATGCTGGCCAAAGGCTGGACGCTTGGGTCGGCGCAAGGTCTGTTGTTTATGCAAGGAGTGATTCGGTTGTACCACGGATCGACCACGAACCTCCTTTCGCGCCACTGGTTGGAGTCGAAACCCGACCTGGTTGTTTCGCTGGTCCCCAACTTCAACCGCACGCTCTATCAAGGATTACGCAAAGCGCTGCCCAAAGTTCCTTATGTCACCATTCTGACTGATTTTGCAGACTATCCGCCCCATTTCTGGATGGAGAAACAGGACCAGTATTTCATCTGCGGAACGCGAAGAGCCGTGGAACAGGCGCGCGACCTGGGTCATCCTGACGACCACATTTTCAAAACGTCCGGCATGATTCTGCGGCCGACTTTTTATCAACCTGTGAAAGTCGATCGCGTGGCCGAACGAATACGGCTGGGCCTGGATCCGGAGAAGCCGACCGGACTGGTGTTGTTCGGGGGCCAGGGATCGAAGGTGATGCTCGAGATCGACCGCAGACTCGACGATACGCAGTTGATTTTCGTGTGCGGGAAGAACACGTCGCTCGCGACGAAGCTGCGGGGGCGCAAGGCGAGAGCGAAACGATTCATCGAAGGATTTACTTCGGAAATCCCGAAATACATGCACATTTCGGATTTTTTCATCGGCAAGCCGGGTCCGGGCAGTATTTCCGAAGCGGTGGCAATGAAGCTGCCGGTGATCGTCGAGCGCAATATATGGACGCTGCCGCAGGAGCGCTACAACGCCGATTGGGTGATGGAACAAGGCGCGGGCCTGGTGCTGCCGAACTTCCGCAGGGTGGGCGATGCGGTGGGGCTGCTGCTGGCGTCGCTGGACGATTATCGCGCGAATGTGGAGAAAATCGAGAATCGCGCGGTGTTTGAGATCATCGACATTCTAAAGTCGATTCAGGGCTGATACACTGAAGCTCTGATCGTTGTAATGCTTGCAGCACTCGTATTGGCTGATACGAGTGGCAGCGGTCCGTATTACACCGCCCAAAGCATCGCCAATTCCGCTTCCGGAACCGCCGGACCTTACGCGCCGAACACCTTCGTCACGATTTACGGTCAGAATCTCGCTTATACGACCGCGGCTCTTACGGCGTCGGATGTATCGGGGGGAACGCTGCCTACGGTGCTGGGTGGAACCGGCGTGCATGTACTGATTAACAATATTCCGGCCGATATTTATTATGTTTCGCCAACGCAAGTGAATCTGCTGATCCCGACTTCGCTCGCGCCGGGGCCGGCGATGCTGCAACTGGTGGTGGATGCGTTGGCGGGGCCCGCGATCCCGATTATGCTGCAAAACGCGGCGCCCGGTTTTTTTCAGTCGGATGCGACGACGATCCTCGGGGTTCATTTGAACGGTTCCCTGATTACGGCGTCGTCGCCCGCGGCGGCTGGAGAAACGGTGGTGCTGTTCGCATCGGGGCTGGGTCCGACGAATCCAGCGGCGATTCCCAACCAGATCCCTCAGGCGGCGGCGAGCGTGACTCCGCTGAGCAGCTTCAGTATGACGATTAACGGCGCGGCGGTGGATCCGCGGCTGATTCTGTATGCAGGCGTGGTGCCTACGTTCGCGGGGCTGTTTCAGATCAACGTGCAACTGCCGAGCGGCACGTCTGCGAATCCGCAGATACAGATTGGATATGCGGGGACGCTCAGTCCGGCGGGGCGGGTGTTGCCGCTGCAATAAGCAATCTGTCCTGCCAACTGTATACTGACCACTGTGGTCGTCCTGGCACATTTGCTCGCGATGCTGACCTTTGCACAAGTTCCGGTGCTTCCAAATGGGACGCCCGTTCCGGTGCAAACAAATTCGGAGTGCGATTCTATCCTGTCCTCGCTTCAGGCGAACGATGTTGAGGAAGCCGCCCGAATGGTACCCCTCCTCATCACGGGGCTGCAACAAAATTATCGTTCGATCCGCACTCGGCCTGAAGATCTGGTGCCGTCTAAAGCTGAGTTCTTAGGCGAGATTCATGAAACAGCCGCTGCGTCCTGCGGCACGATTCGCGGAGCGCTGGCAGCGAATGACCCCTCGACGGCGTACACCACCGCTGCGAGATTACGCATGGTCCTGGACCGGGCCGCCGCGGCTCTGACCCGCTCGCCACAAGCGAAATTCGCCAGGATGGAGAAGGCCGTCTCGGAGCTAAGCGGCCTGCCCCGCTTCTACCGGTTGGACAGGCTCGCGAAAGCCGCGCTCGATGCTAACGATTTCGCTAAGGCCACCGCCTATGGAAATGAGCTTTTGAAGACGGCTGCGGAATACCCAACCAACTGGGATCACGTGAATGCACTCTATGCTGGGAACTGCATACTCGGCCTGGTCGCGCTCCATGAACCGCAGCATCATAGGACCGCCGTCGATCGTGTGCTCGGCCGTGGTCCTTCGCTGGGGGGCGATACTAAGCGGGCTGGAAGGTACTTGATGAGTGCCGCGGCCGCGCTGGGATCGCCGGGCGTGATGATGGGACCGAATACGCTGCTGGCGAAGGAATTGCTCGAAAGGGGAAAGTCCAGAGTTGTCTTGCAATATTTCGCGCTTTGTGCAAAGTACTGGAAGGCTGACAACGGGAAGTTGGCGGAATGGAGCGCGGCTGTAAAGCGAGGAGAGATGCCTGACTTCGGTCCGACCCTTAGCTACCTGTTCATCTGATGCTGTGTTTTTTCTTAATTGTAGAGGTGATTCCACCGCGTTTATTTTCACAAATCTGGGTTACACTCATTAATGAAGGTGTTTATGCGTGCAATTCCAGTGTTGCTGGCGGCTAGCCTGGGGGCTTTCGCGCAGGATACCGCGCTTGTCACGAAGGCGGCGCCGGCTCCCGAGGTCAAGCCCGCGGCGAAGACGTTTGAGGTCGAGCCGGGCACGCATATTCCGTTGAGCCTGATCAACAGCGTCAGCACCAAGCACGCGGCGGCGGGCGACCGGGTCTATCTCGAAACTGTTTTTCCGATTCTGTCGGGCGGCCGGATCGTGATTCCTCCGGGCAGTTATGTGATGGGCACGATTACCAACGTGGTGCGTCCGGGCAAGGTGAAGGGACGCGGCGAATTTTATCTGCGGTTTGATTCACTGACGCTGCCGAACGGAGTGACGCGCGATTTTCGGGCTCGTGTGTCGCAGCTCGATGGACGGGCGAGCGAGGAGCTCGATCGTAATGAAGGCGCGATTCGGAGCGAAGGGAATAAGGGCGGCGATGTAAGAACGGTCGGCGAAACGGCTGCGGCCGGGGCAAGCATCGGGGCTCTGGCGGGAAGCGCGGCGGGCGCGGCGGGCATGGGCGCGGGCATCGGCGCTGCTGCTGGAGCCGCGGCAGGACTGGCTGCCGTCATGTTCACGCGCGGGCCGGAGGCGGTGCTCGCCAAAGGGACCACGATCGAGATGATGCTGGACCGCACGGTGACGTTCGACGAGACGGATTTGGATTTTTCGAACGCTCCGGGGCGGCGAGTGAGTACGAGCGATGGCGGAGGGCCTCTGCCTAGCCAGAAGACTCCGGTGGTGCGGCGGTTTCCTTAAGGACCCCGAAGGGCAGGTCGGGAACCTGCCCAACTTTCGGATGGTACGTTGAATGCCTGAGTTACATATAGGCTGCACTGTGTTATCGTGCACCTGTGGATCGTTCTAACCTTTCCAGCAAAGCGCACGGCGGCACGGCCGGCACCATTCCGTTTTTCTCCCTGTTCGGCACACCGTTTCGTCTGCATTTCAGTTTCATTCTCTTAGCCACTGTGGTGATCGTGAAGGACCTGGCGGGGCAGCAGGCCACGTCCACCTACACCTGGTTCCTGGTCGGGATGCTGGTCAGCGTGCTGCTGCACGAAGTGGCGCACGCGATTGTTGCAAACCGGTTACGGGTGCGGACTCTGGAAGTGGTGATGTTCCCCATCGGAGGGCTGCCGCGCATGGAGCGGACGCTGAAACCGGGCGAGGAAATTTGGATTTCGGTGGCGGGGCCGCTGATGAACGCGTTGATTGCGGCGGGGCTGTTCGGCTATCTGGCAGGGACGCATCAACGGGTGTCGATCAAGCCGTCCGATTTGATGCAGCCGGCGGACGTAAACCTGTTGGGACTGCTGGCATTCGGGAACCTGCTGCTGGTGGTGATGAACCTGTTCCCGGCCTTCCCGATGGACGGGGGGCGAATCCTGCGGGCCATCCTTTCTTATGTGCGTCCGGAAGATGAGGCTACGCGGATCGCGGCCTGGATCGGCAGGATGCTGGCGATCGCGGCGGGGTTATATGGGCTGCTGGCCGGGGAGTTCATGCTGGTGTTTTTCGCGTTGTTCGTGTACCTGGGCGCGGCGATGGAGTTCGCGGCTGCGACCGGGCGAACGCTTACCCACGGCATTCCGGTACGGGCGGCCATGGTGACGGAGTTTCATACGCTGGAGCACGGCAAGACGATTCGCGATGCGGCTAACCTGATGCTGGCGACGTCGCAACAGGATTTTCCGATCGTGCACGGCGATCAGGTGGTGGGATTGCTGGGACGCACGCTGTTGTTGAAGGCACTGGCGGCGGAGGGTCCGGAGGCGTATGTCGCGGGCGTGATGGATCGCGAATATTTGTCGATCGAGCCGGGAGACGATCTGGCCGAGGTACTGCCGCTGATGGCGCAGGCGGGCCGGTGCGCGCTGGTAATGGACGGAGATAAGCTGGTCGGGTTATTGACTACGGAGAATCTGTCGGAGTTTTTGTTGCTGCGAAGGTTTGGGATGGAGCCGGCGTCTTAAGAAGTAGCCAGCAGCCAGTAGCCAGTAGCCAGGAGAAGAGCCTTGGAGAAGGATTGGGAGGCTCGGTTCAAGACGAGCGAAATCAGAACAACGCCGCCTTGGGTTGCGTCTGTAATCCTTCTTGCGCCGATCCCAGGACCCTGGTGGTTTCAAGTCGTCGCCGCCGGAATCGCGATGGTGATCGACTCAAGAAAATCAAAGTAGCCGCGGCAGAAAAACTCTCTACTTGCGTTGGGGCTATCACATGCGAGACACTAACAGGTTTTCCTGGGTGAATTTCCTTGAGGATGAGAATTCTTTATCACGATCATTGTTTCGATGGCGCGGCCTCCGCTGCATTTTTCAGCCGCTTCGTCGAAGCTAAGTTTCATCCGGAAGCCGAATTTGCGTTTACCGGCCTGGCACATAAGGCTTCGCAGTTATTTGAGCCGGGATTATTCGACGGCGATGAGAATGCCATTGTCGATTTCAAATACTCGACCGATCCCAGGTTGACCTGGTGGTTCGATCATCATCAGAGCGCGTTCCTGACTCCCGAGGACGCGGAGCACTTTCGGCGCGACACCAGCGGGCGGAAAATGTACGATCCGAATTTCCGCTCCTGCACGAAATATATTGCGACCATTGCGCGGGAGCGGTTCGATTTCGAAGCTCCGGATCTCGCGGAGTTGGTGGAGTGGGCGGATATTGTGGACGGGGCGCAGTACGCCGATGCCGAGGAGGCAGTGGAATTGCGGTCGCCTGCGACGCAACTGACGCTGGTCATCGAGGGGAGCAACGGGTCCGATACGGTGCAGAAGATAATCCGAAAAATGCGGCATTGCACTTTAGAACAGATTGCCGCAGATGAGGAAATTCAGAAGATTTATCAACCTCTTTTTGAACGGCACTTGCGATCGATGCAGGTGATTCGCGAAAAATCGACTTGCGAGGGCGGCGTGGTGTTCTTCGATCTGGTCGGCGACGGCATTGAGGGATATAACAAATTTATTCCTTATTATTTGTTTCCGGAGTCGACGTATACGGTGTCGGTGAGCACCTCGAGCTTTCGCACGAAGGTCAGTGTGGGCTCGAATCCATGGGTGAAGGAGCCTCTCAAGTACAATCTGGCGTCGATTTGCGAGCGCTATGGCGGCGGAGGGCACTCGAAGGTGGGTGCGATCAGTTTCGAGATTGGAGCGGTGGAACAGGCGCGCAAGGCGGCTCACGAGATTGCCGAGGAGTTGCGGGCTTAGTCGTTGCCTTAGGGCTTTCCCAGCGAACATAGAGGATCGCCGACCACGATGTTCTGCCAGCTTAGGGATCGGATGGCCAGATAGTAGCTCTCCGCGAGGTTGCGTCCCTTGTAATACGCGGGCAGCAGCAATTCGGGATGAGGCGTTTGCGCAAGGTAGGGTTCGTAGACGTGGCCGGACGCGCCGGTGGCGCCTTCCAGAAGATAATCGGCGGCCAAGGTCTGCGGAGTGCCGGCGAAAAGAGCCGAAGGGGTGCTCCAATCGGCGCTGATATTCCAGGAATCCGGAGGCTTCTTGAAGGTGCGGCCGTCGGTGGAGACGAACTCGGTGACGATGGCGCCGGGCAGCCAGTGGAAGCCGAGAAAACGCCGCCGACGGTTTCTGTCGTTCGATCCCCAGCCTGCGTAGCCGATTACGTCACTTTGATCGTAGAGCACCTTTCTCGAGTTATCGAGGACCACACGCTCTTTCGGCAGCAGGATCGCAGCCGTTTGCAGCCATTCGTCGGCGCCGTCCTCGCCCGTGGTTTTTTCGTCGATGACGAATTTGCCTTTATTCACGGCTTGCAGGGATCGGTCGACGATCGCTTTGACGCCGTCGAAATCGTAGGCGGCCAGACGCGTGACCAGGTAGATCGGGAACTGCGGATGGCTGAAGGCGGCGTCTTTTTTCCCGAAAAACGGATTGGGCAGAGAACCCTTGAGCGGATGCGGCGTTCCGCGTTTCATGTCGAGGTAGAGCAGGGTCAGTTCGCTATCGACGGCGGCTTGTTCGCCATCCAGCGTACCGGTGCCGGTGATCCGAAGAGGCACGCCCATCGTAATAACGATGTAGAGGACGGTGTCGGCCAGCCCGTTTTTGCGCAGGCAACCCGCGATGGGCGGGGCGATCTGCGTGTTGTACTGACCGCGCGAAATGGTTTCGTCCTCGGTCGTTTTGATGGAGCAGATATTGGTTTGAGGAATGGACCGTCGGCGCGCGTAATAATCGCCGATATTTCGCGAGAGGGAAGAATTGTCGTTGACCACCAGAAGGACACTATGGCCGTCACGCTGCACAATCTGGGCAGGCGCGAGGCAGACCGCGAACATCAGCGGGGCGAGGGTACGGTGGGCGTGGATGAACACGTTGATATGCAGCGGGAGGCGCGAAACCGCTAAACTCAAAGATATCCCGTTTGCGGGCCTGCGCATGGACCTGGATCAGCTCCACACGTTTCTCGAAATCGTACGCCTGAAGAGTTTCTCCAAGGCCGCGCTGTCGTGTTTTCGCACCCAGCCGGCGGTGAGCGCGCAGGTGCGGCAGTTGGAACAGGAGCTGAATGCGTCTCTATTTGAGCGCCTGGGAACGAAAATCGCGCTGACGGCTGCCGGGCGCATCTTCGCCGATTACGCGGAGAAAATCCTGGAGTTACGCCGCCGCGCGCAGGACCAGATCAACGAACTGGAGCGCGTGCCTCGCGGCGAACTGGTGATTGCGGCGAATGAAGCGACGTGTATCTACGTTCTGCCGCGCGTGTTTAGCGAGTATAAGAAGCGATTTCCGAACGTGCAGATTCTGGTGGACCGGTCCTTCGGATCGCGCGTGGTGGATGCAGTGGTGGACAATCAGGCCGATTTCGGCATCGTGCAATTGCCGGTGAAAGAGAAGCGGCTACAGGTGGCGAAGATCCATGCCGATGAGATTAAGGTTATCGTGCCATCCAAACATCCTCTCGCGGCAAAAGGGCAGGTCTTTCCGCAGGACCTGAAGGAGTTGCCTCTGCTGCTGCCGAAGACCGGGACGACGCGCAGCCGGATTTCGGCGTGGCTTGATCCGGTGGAAGAGGATTTGCGCATTTCGATGGAGCTGGATTCGACGGAGATGATCAAGCGATTCGTGCTGGCGGGGCTCGGCGTCGGCTTCAGCGCGGGCGCGCATTGCCGCGAGGAAGTGCGTACGGGAACGCTGGCCGCGATGTCGATGGGCCCCGATCCCATGTTTCGGCAGATTGGACTAATCTATAGGAAGGACAAGGCGCTCTCGAAAGCCGCGCTCGGGTTTATCGAAGTGACTTTGCAATACGCGGCAATCGAAGGGACGCGCGCGGCTGTCCGGATGACGGAACGCGAACGAAAGGCTCTACCGGTAGAGGGCTGATTTTATGCAGAGGGTGACTGTGAAGACCTCGACGATCTTCATCGCCAAAGGCGGTAAGACGCAAGTGTATCGCTCCGTCAGCGAAGTGCCTCCGCGGTTGCGCAAAGAGCTGGAAGAATCCACCAATAGCTTCAATTCCGCAACGATTCTGATCGCCGACCGGCGCGGCCGCGAAGAGATTTTGCGCGCGCTGAACGGCCTGCCGTCGGGATTGCGGACTCGGCTGGCATCGTCACTGGCGTCGAAGCCGGTGGACCTGCCGACGTTTCGTCCATCGTTGATCAAGACGCAGACGGTCGCGTTTTTGCGCCGGAACTGGGCGGAGATTCTGCTGCCGGGGGCGGTGGGGTTGATTGTCTGGCTGGCGTTTAACTATCGATGACGATCACAGTTGATATCAGTCCCGAGGTGGAGACGGAACTTGCACGCAAGGCGGCGGCGCGAGGCGTCAATGTGCAAGTTTATATCGCGACGCTCATCGAATAAGCGGCGCAGCCGGACGAGGTGGTCGGCCGAAGTATCAATGTCCGGCCCGCCGAAAGAGTCTTGTGGAGTTGTTCGCCGAATCGCCGTTACGCGGGCTCGATTTGGATTTTAGCCGCAATCAATCGACGGGTCGCCCGATCGATCTATGAGCGGTTTCCTTCTGGAGACACCAACGTTCCGTCCGAGTTGATCCGCATAAAGCCGGACCCGCGCGTTGCGCAATGGCTCCGAGATGCGGATGATAATACACTTCAACCTCAGCGTGATCAGTATTGGTGAAGTTTGCAAAGGCTTCACGGTCCATCCGGAAGAGCACCGCCGTGTCATATTGCGAAAATGGCTCGACGAGACGTTGCGCCCGTGGTTTGCGGACGGATCTTGCCAGTCAGTGAAGAGATCGCTAAGCTTTGGGGTTCTCGAAGGCCAATGCCAACTCCGCGGATTGGCAGTTAGCGCCCCAGATGGAATCGCGGCGACCGCCTTAGAGCACAACCTTACCATCGTGACGCGGAACGTGAAAGATTTCGCCGGCCTGGGAGCGATGGTGTTTTAATCCTTGGGACCCAGCCTGATGCGATGATACTGTCATGCGAGCGTTTGAGGTTCATCTGAATGGCGGGTTCATCTCGCGCTAGACCCCACGATTGCTTCCAGTTGTTGGCGCGCCTCTCGATTCTCAGGATTCAACCGCAGTGTCTCCCGATATTCACGGACTGCATCCTCGCGCCGCCCCAATGCCTCGAGCACTCTTGCCAGGTTGAAATGCGCGGCTGCGTAATCAGGAACCAGGCGAACGGCTTCGGCGAACTGCGCCTGGGCTTCGTTCAGACGATTCCGCGCCGCGAGCGCCGTTCCGAGATTGAATCGCGCCTGAGCATCGCCGGGGCGCAGGCGGATCGCCTGGGAAAATTCGGCGATCGCGTCGTCGGCTCGCCCTAGAATGCCGTAAATTGTGCCGAGATTATAGTGTCCGTCGACGTCTTCAGGATTCATTGCGACTTGCGCGCTGAGCAGCGGTAACGCTCGTTCAAGACGGGCTTGCGCCTCCTGTTCGCGCCCTTGTGCCATCAAAACGCCGCCGAGTCCGAATTGCGCCGCGGCGTCTGAGGGATCGAACTCGACGGCGATCCGGTATTGCGACTCCGCCTCGGCGGCGTGACCTTCGCGGAAAAGGACGGCTCCGAGATCGACGTGCGCCTTGGCGAAGGAGGGCCGCAAGCGAACGGCTTGGACCAGGTGCGGCTCCGCATCGCCGATCTTTCCCGCTGCTGTCAGAGCCTCGCCCAGATTGTCCTGCGCTTCCGGGTCATCGGGCCGGATGGCCACCACGCGCTCAAAATTATCGATCGCCTCCAGGATATTTCCATCATGACGCAATGCCGCTCCGAGGTTGTTATAGGCGACGTAATTCGCATCCGTCACTGCGAGCGCATGCGTGAAAAGAGTAGAACTGTTGCGCCAATATGCGGCATCGCTCCAAGTGATTGCAGCCCAGGCCACGCAGATGCCCGCGGCACAAGAGGCCAGCAGGCGGCGGTTCCAGCCGCGCTGGTCAAAGAGCTCGACCGCACCCCATGCAGCGATGATCGCGATTCCGATCAAAGGAATGTAGGTGTAACGGTCCGCGCGGGATTGCGATCCGACTTGAATCAGACCGATCACCGGGGTCAGAGTCCCGAGATACCAGAACCATCCGACGGCAATATACGGGCGGAGTCGAATGTTGCGAGCCGCAAGCGCCGTGGCGGCCGTGATGGCCAGGGCCGCGGCGATCATCTGCCCTACAGGCCGCTCGATATACGGGTAGAAGACGGCGAGATTCGCAGGCCAGACGAAGTCCCTGAGGTAGAGGACGTAGGAGACGAACGCATTTCCGGCGCGCACCGCTAGAGGAACCTGATCGAGCGCGTTCACCACCCCCTGGCGGCTCTGCGCGATGTAGGCAACAGCGGAGGCGCATAAAGACAACGCGACCAGCGGCACCTTTTCGAGAATCAGCCGCCGCGTCGGTTGGCTTTGGAAGCGCCGCAAAGGCCACTCATCGAGCAGCAAGGCGGCAAACGGGAATGTCACGATCATCGGCTTCGACAGAAGGCCGCAGCAGAACATCGCGGCGACAAGCGCGTAACGCCCGACGGAGCGCCGCTCCGCGTAGCGTGCATACGCACAGAGTGTCAGCATCCAAAAAAGTGTGGAGAGGACGTCCTTTCGCTCTGCGATCCATGCGACGGATTCCAGGTGCAACGGATGCAGCGCAAACGCCCAAGCCACGAAAGCGCTTCGCCAACTGGTTCCCGTTACGCGCCTCAAGAACAAGAACAGCAGCAAAGCGCTGATCGCGTGCAATGCGACGTTTACCAGGTGAGACGGCCCGCTGCGGCCGCCGAAGAGCTGGAAGTCGAGCATGTGTGAGATCCACGTGAATGGAAACGAGTTCGATGCGTAGCCCGATGTAAACGCCCAGGCGAGGCCGGACGGACTCAGTCCGCCACGAACATGAGCGTCCGTGACGTAGTCGGGATCGTCATAGTTGAGAAAATCGTGGCCGGCCGTCTGCCCGTAAACGAGGAAAATCGCGGCGAGCAAAGCCAGACAGATCCACAGATCGCGATTGGAATGAGGAGCTGTTTTCTCTTCGCTGAAGGAGGGTCGATTGCGGCGGTTTGCTTGGGGACGCTTCACCCGAACAGTCCAGGCTAGCACGGCCACTGGAAGTGTTCATCGGCCTTTTATCGAGGATACGCGCAGCGAACTCAATGACGGCTTTCACCTGCTCGCGGTCGAGCCCGTCGAATCATTCCATGATGTCGTCGATATTCGCGCCAGCTTCCGGATTTTCGAAAATCGCAGACACCGGTATGCGGGTTCCGTTCAGCACCCACGCTCCGCTTACTTTGCCCGGAACGCTTTCAACGGCGGGACATTGCGAACAAATCCAGAGCTGCCATATGCGTTCCGAGTAATAATAGGAATGTGAAGCGAGTCGCGATTTTTGGCAGCGGTGGGCAACTGGGCGTCGAACTGAAGGCGGTTTTTACCGCGCGTGGATATCAAGTAGGGTGCTTCGAGCGCGCCAAGGTCGACATCACGGACCGCATGCAGGTGGAGCATGCGCTGGCGCAATACGACCCGGCGATTGTGCTCAACGCCGCTGCTTACAATCAGGTCGATGTGGCCGAAAAGGAGCCGCTGGCCGCGCTTGAGGTCAACGGTCTCGCGGTGCGGAACCTGGCTTGCGCCTGCCGGCAGATCGACGCGCAACTGGTCCATTTTTCGACGGATTACGTGTTCGACGGTCTGGCGGGACGCGCGTATCGCGAAGAGGATTCGACGCGTCCTCTGGGTGCCTATGCGGTTTCAAAACTGGCGGGCGAGCTCTACGCACGGGCTTACCTCGATAAGGCATTGGTGATTCGCACGTCGGGAGTTTACGGCCCCGGAGGGCTCGATACGGCGCGCGGGAATTTTGTGGAGATGATGCTGCGCCTGGCTGCGAAGAAATCGCCCATCAAAGTGGTGGAAGATCACGTGGCCTCGCCGACGTTTGCTCCCGCGTTGGCGGAGCGCACGGCGCAACTGGTGGAGAAAGGGATTGAGGGGATCATTCATTTGGGAGGAGGCGCGCCGATTTCCTGGTTCGATTGGGCGGTAAAGATTTTCAAGGCCGCGAACTTGAATCCTTCTGTGAAGCCGACCAATGAGCGCGAGTTCCGCACGGCTGCACGGCGGCCGAAGTACTCGGCTCTGTCGAACGCGAAATCGGAGGCGCTGGGAATTGCGCCGATGCCTCCCTTGGATGAGGCGATCCGTTTGTATATGGAGGCGCGGAGCAAAAAAATCGCGCCGGTCGCGGTTTGATGACCGATTTCAAACTATTTTCACAGGCTAAAGCCTGTGTCACCTATGCCGCTGGAGTTGGCACAGACTTTAGTCTGTGTGGGTCATGAGCACTTTCTTCCAGCGCGTGCGCCTGACGCTCGAAATGATTAAGTTCGAGCACTCCGTTTTTGCACTCCCCTTCGCGCTTACTGGAGCCTTGCTCGCGTGGCGTGCTTCGGATTTCGAGCGCCAGGGCCTCTGGTTCAAGCTCCTTTGGATCGTCGTTAGCATGGTTGCAGCGCGCTCTGTCGCGATGGCGTTCAACCGCGTGCTCGACGCCGATATCGATGCGAAGAATCCCCGAACCTCGTCCCGCCATTTGCCTTCCGGACAGCTCACCCGTAGGTTCGCGTGGGGCTTTATCCTCCTCTGGTCGCTGGTCTTTATTTTTGCAGCGAGCGAGTTAAATCCGCTATGCCAATTGCTGGCGCCTGTGGCACTGGCGATCGTGATGTTCTATTCGTTCACCAAACGATTCACGGCGTTTTCTCACATCGTGCTGGGGTTCTCGCTGGGCATCGCGCCCGCCGCGGCGTGGATCGCGATGCGAGGCTCGCTCGATCCGCGCATTCTTTGGCTGACCGCCGCCGTTACTTTGTGGACCGCGGGATTCGACATGATTTACGCCTGTCAGGATTATGCGTTCGATGTGCACTCCGGTTTGCATAGCGTGCCGCAGCGCTTCGGAATCGCGGGCGCTCTCTGGATGGCGCGCGCGATGCATGTGGGAATGCTAGTCTGCCTGATCGTATTGGTGCGTGTGTACGCGCTCGGTCCGATCGCGGTAATGGGCATCGCGGCGGTGGCCGGATTGCTGCTGTGGGAGCATCGTTTAGTGAAGGCCGACGATCTTTCGAGGATCGATGCGGCGTTTTTCACCATGAATGGCTACGTGAGCGTGATATTCTTTCTATTTTGGGCAACTGATATCTATTTAAGATGAAACCAGTATTTGACGACCCGCGACTGATCCCGATCGCCGAAAAGGTGAGCGCTGGAACGCGCCTCGATTTTAACGATGGTGTGACGCTGTTCCGCTCGCCCGATATTTTAGGAGTCGGCTGGATGGCGAACCAGGTGCGCGAGCGTCTGCATGGCGATAAGACTTATTTCAATGTGAATCGCCACATCAATCCGACCGATGTTTGCGTCGCCAGTTGCCGTCTCTGCGCGTTCGGCAAGCGTGCGAAGGATCCGACGGCGTACACCATGTCTCTCGAACAGGTGTGGGAGCGCGCGGGCCACGGCGTCAGCGAAGCGGTCACGGAATTTCACATCGTCGGCGGCCTGCATCCGGAATTGACGCTCGATTGGTACTGCGAAATGCTGCGCGGCTTGAAGGAACGCTATCCACAGGTTCACTTGAAAGCGTTCACGATGGTCGAGATCGGATTTCTGGCCAACCGCGCGAAGATCGGCGTTCGGGAAACGCTGGAAAAATTACACGCCGCAGGCATGGATTCGATGCCCGGCGGAGGCGCCGAAATTTTCTCCGAACGGGTTCGCCGTATCATCTGCGACCACAAAATTACCGGCGACCAATGGCTCGACGTCGCGCGGACCGCGCACAAGATGGGGCTGCATTCGAATTGCACCATGCTCTACGGGCATATCGAAACGGAAGAGGATCGCGTCGATCACTTAATGAAGTTGCGCGCTCTGCAAGACGAGACGAAAGGCTTCGTCACGTTCATCCCGCTGGCGTTTCATCCTGAGAACACGCCTCTCGAGCATATTCCGAAAACTACCGGCTTTGACGATATTCGCGAAATTGCTGTGTCGCGGTTGATGCTCGATAATATCCCGCACATCAAGGCGTATTGGATCATGATGACGCCGCGTATCGCGCAAATCGCCCAGCGCTTCGGCGCCGACGATATCGACGGCACGGTGATCGAGGAAAAAATCTATCACGACGCTGGCGCGACCACCAGCCAAAACCTGCGACGCGGCGAATTGCTGCGCCTGATCCGCGAAGCCGGCCGCGAACCGATCGAACGCGATACGCTGTATCGTCCAGTCGAGCGCAGCGAAAATGTTTTCACGGTGCTGGTCTAGTTACGCGATAAAGTCCCGGCGCAAAACTGACGACTTAACACTCTTTAACGTAATCGCCCGTAAATCATCGGCGGTTGGCGTGCGTCGAAACAGCCATGGGGAAACGAGCACTTCTTTGTCTGCTGATCCTGGCACCGGTTTACGCGGCGAGGCCCGCGTCGAATCGCTACGCCCTGTTGCTCGACGACCCGCCCGTCTCGCAATTCTATCCCTCGCGCGAATCGCTTGCTTCCCCCGCCGCGTTGACGTACCGGCAGCAAATTCGAGCGAAACACGCCGCGCTCCGATCTGAAATTGCGTCGCGCGGACTCATCGTCACTGGCGAAGCGGATACCATCCTCAATGCGCTATTCGTCGCCGCTCCCCCGGAACGCGCGGCTGAACTTGCGGAGATTCCCGGCGTCTCCGGCGTCGTCCCTTTGCGATATTACAAACTCAACCTCAATCGCGCGGTCACCCTGGTCGATGCCGCGGGAGCCTGGAACGCGCTCGGCGGCGTCAGCAACGCCGGACTTGGCGTTAAGATCGGCATTCTCGATACCGGCATCGATCAGACGCATCCCGCGTTTCAGGATTCTTCGCTGGTCCCTCCCTCCGGTTTTCCGATTTGCTCCGGTACCGATTGCGCGTTCACCTCGAATAAAGTAATCGTGGCGCGCAGCTACGTCAGCATGCTCACCGCTGGTTCGTCCGCCTCGAATCCCGCCGCCGATTCGCGCCCGGATGATACCTCGCCGCGCGATCACACCGGCCACGGCACTGCGGTTGCTTCGGTCGTCGCGGGCGAAACCAATACCGGACTCGTCACCTTCACCGGCATGGCCCCACGCGCGTTTCTCGGCAACTACCGGATCTTCGGATCGCCCGAAGTGAACGACACTACGTCCGACGACGTCATCATCACCGCCGCCGAGCAAGCCATCGGCGATGGCATGGATATTATTTCGCTTTCCCTCGGTTCGCTGCCGTTCGACGGTCCTCTCGATACCGGTTCGATTTGTGGAACCAGTACGGGCACGCCGTGCGACCCTCTCGCGTCCGCGCTTGAATCCGCCGCGAAAGCAGGAATGATCATCGTGGTCGCCGCGGGGAATGACGGTCAGGATGGCGTGAATTATCCCAGCTTCAATACCATCGATTCACCTGGCGATGCGCCCTCCGTAATCACCGCCGGCGCCAGCACCAATTCGCACGCCTTCACGGAATCCGTCACCGTTCCCAGCAACTCGCAAAATTACGCAGCCTATCTTGGCGATGGAACCACGCCCGCGTCTCCTTTAACGGCTCCCGGCATCGATGTCGGAACGCTGGGCGGAGGAACCCTTGCGTGTTCGGTTCTTCCCTCGGGCTCGCTCGCCGGCGCGATCGCGCTCATTGAACGCGGCACCTGTACTTTTCTGATTAAGTTTCAGAACGCGGTCGCGGCAGGCGCTGTCGGTGTGATTTTCTATATGGCTGATTCCTCATCTACGATCTCTCCCGGAGGACTCGGAGGCACTTCGCAGCCCACCGTCATGATCTCGAACGCCGACGGCACCGCGCTGCAAAGTTATCTCGACGCCAATCCGCGTTCGAACGTGACCATTAATCCCGCGCAGGTAGAACAGTCTCTCACGGTCTACAACCAGCTCGCCAGCTTCTCCTCGCAGGGCCCCGTCACTGGATCGAGCGCCCTCAAGCCGGACCTCATCGCCGTCGGCACCAACATGTATATGGCTGCCGAAACCTACGATCCGCTAGGCGAGCTTTACGGCGCAAGCGGCTACACCGTCGCGAACGGCACCAGCTTCGCCACGCCAATGGTTGCGGGCGCAGCCGCGCTCGTTAAACAGAGCCATCCGGGCTGGACTGCGGCCCAGGTCAAGAGTGCGCTCGTCAACAGCGCCACGCAGGACGTGATGCAGGACGATTCCGGAAACACCGTCACCGCGCAATCCGTCGGAGCGGGAAAGCTCGACGCCGGCTTGGCGGTCGCGGCCATCGTCACCGCAAGTCCCGCAACCATTTCCTTCGGCGCGATCACCCGCCTGTCCACCGCGCAACAAATCGTTCTAACAAACAACGGCGGCTCGAGCGTCGCCCTGGCGATCTCGAACGACAATAGCCACGGCGCAACCGGCGTCACCATGACCTTCAGCCAGCCGAGCGTGACGCTCGCCGCGGGCGCATCGACCACACTCAGCGTCACTCTCACCGGCACCGTCCCGCCGCCCGGATCTTATTCCGGAGCCGTCACCATCACCGGCCCGAATGTTTCGATGCGCGTCCCCTATCTGTACCTGGTGGCGAGCGGCGGCGCGGCCAACATGATTCCGATTTACGGCAACAATTACGACGGCACCGTCACCGACACCACCTACGCGTTCGTCAAACTGGTCGACGCGAACGGCATGCCTGTCCCCTCCGCGCGCCTCGCCTTCACCGCGTCGACCGGCGCGCTGATCACTAACGCGGATTCCGTGACCGACAGCTACGGCATCGGCGGTGTCGAATTTATTTTGGGTACCACGCCCGGCGTCTACACGGTCACCGCAAGCTCCAGCGGCCAGCAATTCGCTTTCTCCGCATCGGCGCGCGCCGTCCCCTCCATCTCCTCGATCGCGAACGCCGCAGCCGCGAATCCAGGCGCCGCCGTCGCGCCCGGCTCCTATATCTCGATCTTCGGATCGGCCCTCAGCGACGTAACCGGCTCCTCTTCCACCGCCCGCCTTCCTATGGCGATCGACTACGTGCTGGTCAGTTTCGACGTCCCCTCGGCAGGCATCAGTGTCCCCGGACACTTGACCTATGTCAGCCCTTCGCAGGTCAACGTGCAGGTGCCGTGGGAGTTCGAAGGCCAGCCGTCGGCGCAAGTGAAAGTGACCATCGATTATTCCTACGGCAACGTCGTCACTCTGCCTCTATCGAATTTCGCACCCGCGTTTTTCGAAGTCTCCCCTGGAGCCGTAGCCGCGCTCGACAAAAATTTCCAAACCATCGGCGCATCGAACCCCGCCGTGCGCGGTCAATCGATCGCGCTCTTCGTCAACGGACTCGGTCCCGTTACCAATACGCCTGCGAGCGGCGATCCTGCATCTTCCACCGTGCTCTCTCAAACCACGTCGACCCCCGTCGTGACCATCGGCGGAGTAGCCGCGCCTGTATCCTTCAGCGGCCTTGCCCCTGGATTTGCAGGCTTGTATCAAATCAATGCGACCGTCCCTTCGACCATCGCCGCAGGCGCGCAGACGATCGTCGTCTCGATCGGTGGACAAACGTCGAAAGCCAGCGGAATCGCGGTGCAGTAGTCAGTTCGCGGATGCCTTTTCCGCGTGATCCACAACCAGGACCTCGACCGGCCCTTTTTTTCCCTCCAGCTTGAGCCCCAACTGGTCTTGTACGGCCTCGAAAATGTCGGGAGCGGAATCCTCTGGCTGCTTAGCGCGTCCTGGAGGCGCAAATCCCAGCGTGAATTGGTATCGTCCCTTCAGGCCCGTCTCGTCGCGCACCGGGCTGCCGAGCACATTCGCCAGGTAGTTGACCAAACCGGCAAGTGGCATATTATTAAAAGCCAGTTCGAAGCCGATTGCACCAGTCCCCGGCGTCACTACGGGCTCCCCGGGAGGATTGTCTTTCACTTCCCGCATCTTCGACCCGTCTTTACCCAACACCAGAGCGTACATCGGCAACTGTTTGGTTTCCTTGTGCGCCGCAAACTTGAAGCGATCTGCCAGCAGAGTCCGCAGCATCTCCCGGGTATGATCTGCGTTAGAACTGGTGTCGGGATTCTCCGCCTTGGCGGCGATTGTGTATAGATCTGAATCCATCCAAGCCGGCCCTCCCTCGACGCGAACGCGTTGAATGTTGTACGCGACCCCTGCTATCTGCCGAAGTGCGGCGTAGTTCGCGTTGAACCCTCCCGGCGTAAACTGCAACGTGGTGTTGTGAAACCCCACCGGACCGGGAATCAGCCTTACCGAGGCGACTTCAAATTCGAGCGGCGCTGCAACTTGAGCCGCAAACGCAATGGCGCAGAGGACCAGCGGAGCGGCGTGAACGACGGATGTTCTCATCGGCGCTTTATTTTACTTCACAGATCGCGGTGGAGTAGATCGATTAAAAAATATTTAACTTTTCACGCACCGTTCAGCGAGCCAGCGCGTCAATAACTCTAGATGCGCACGCTGACCAAAAACTTAAAAGTTCTGCTCAGCGCTGCATCCCTCATTTTTTGCAGTTACGCGGGAGCCGATGCCGGGTTCGACGCTGGCCGCGATCGGAACGTCGAGGCGTTTTCGCCCAGCTCGCTCGCGCTAAACGCGCATTCCGGGCTGCATCGGGTATCCCTCAGAAACCGCAAGCCGCGTGAGAGCCAGAGGCCGGTCACCGGCGCCTTTGCGATCCCTGTGGTCGCTTCCATTACTCCTGAATTTTCCTCGACCGGACTCGCACCGAGCCCGGCCCGCTCCCTCTACGACGAACTGTGCCCCCGCGGCGCCTCCGCCCGCGCTCCTCCGATCTCCTAAGACCTCCATTGCAATTCCTTCCGGCGCGAACCGGAAGCTGCACGATATTTAATTTTCAATTCTTAGGAGATGAACCATGAAATCGATAAGTGTAATCAGATTTACGTCTTTGTTTTTGGCTGGCGCAATGTTAGCCTCGGCCACTGAATCAGGCGACCGGAATTACCAGGCCGCAGGCTCGAAGCTTCTTAAAGAGGTCCAGTTCACCGCGGGTCAATTGAACACGGAAGCCGGCACCTTGGATTCGTACGCCAGAGGAGGCATCAGCCGCGCCAGCCACGGCTACCAGTTGACGGTGATCAAGGATCGCATCAACGCGCTCGGCGAGCGGCTGGCAATGCTCCAAGCCATTCGCGACGATGCCGCTCCCTGGCAGCAGGCGGCGATTGACTCCATGATGCCGGTCGCCGTGAAACTCGCCGCCCATACCGAAGCGGCGATTCTACACTTCAACGAGTCCGACAAGCCCTTGTGGCATCCGGACTACACCGGCCATTTGCGCGCAATCTCCGATCATTCCGGGGAAGTGAAGGACATCGTAGACCTGCACCTGGATATGGCCTCGACCGGAAACAAACTGGATCGCTTGCGCGAGCGCGCCGCGAGCTACAACAACTAACGAAAAAGGAAAAGAAAGGAAATCACCATGTTTAAAAATCTCGATGAACTAATCCGGACACGCTTCAAGGCTACGCGTTTCGAACTCTGGCGGCAGGCAGTGGTCCGCTGGACGGTAGGAGTCGCCGGCGCGGCCGCCGGATTCCAAGCCGTTTTTTCCATGATTCTGGCGCTGGATTATTAGGGCGCCAGCACGCAGGGACAGTCCGCTATTCGGAGGATAGCGGACTTCCCCGCGAAGAACAGGACGAGCGGATTCCTAGCGAATTAGCTTAAGGCGCTTCAAGTCGTCTTCCGTCCATACTGCTTGCTCCTCAATCATGCTTCGCAGAGTCTTTGGTACAAACGTCATATTGGAGCCGTGAAACGCGACGGTAACTCGGCGGCCATCGCGATGACAAAAGCGGCGATGGCTCCCGCTTCGGCTTTTCCGCAAAACGAATCCGTCGGACAGCAGCGCCCGGATAATTTCTTCCGGAAAAGTCAATCGCCATGAACGCAGGTCATACAGTCACGGCGACCCGCGTGCCTTCAAATACCTCAACGTCGTCGCCAGGGGCGTTCGGAAGAGGAATGCCATCTTCCCGAAGCTCTTCGACTACCATCTGCACCACTTCGTTGATATTTTTGAGCGCTTCCTCAGGCGATGCCCCTTGGGTGACAGCGCCGTAACGCCGCAATGCGGGGCAGTATGCATGAAAGCCGCTCTCGTCGGGCTCCACCACTACTCGGAATGCATACGTCTTCACTTTTTAAGTATAGGCTTCCCGATTTCCCAGTGATGCCCAAACGGATCCTTGATCCGTCCAAGCCGCCAACCATGTTGATCGCCGACCGGCCAAATCACCATAGCCCCCGCCGCGACAGCGCGAGCAAATACAGCCTCTGGATCTTCCACCACGAACACCATCCGCACTGTCCCTCCGCCAAGCGTTTCAGGACTGAAATTTTGATGCTCCGGCGATTCGTCCGCCACCCAGAACTCGGCGCCCTCAACAGATAGTTGCGCGACCACGGCTCCATCGGGAGCATCCACGCGAAACAATACCTCAGCTCCAAACGCCGCCTGATAGAACGCAATCGCCTCCGCGCCTCTCCGAACAGATAACATCGCCGCAATCGAAGTTTTCATAAAAACCAGCCTATCAGCGCCGCCCTGTGGCGCGAGCTTCAGCTTGCAGCGCTGGCTTCAGCCGGCGTCTTACCAGAGCTACATCACTTCCTCCAGCACCGAAACAAACCGGTCCGCATCCTCCCGCGTGAAACACAACGGAGGACGCAGCTTGATCACGTTGTGATAGGGCCCATCCGTGCCCGCGAGGATGCCTCTTTCCCGCAGCCGGTTCGCAATCCTAGAAGCCTCCGCGGACGCCGGTTCCAAAGTCACGCGATCCCGCACCAGCTCCACGCCTAGAAACAACCCCGACCCTCGCACGTCGCCGATCAATTCGTTATCAATCGAACGAAGCCCGCGCAGCAAATAATCGCCGACCATCAGCGCGTTTTCCTGAAGCTTCTCTTCTTCCAAAACGTCAAGCACCGCGAGCCCCGCCGCGCAAGCCACCGGATTCCCTCCAAAGGTCGAGAAAAATTCCATCCCGTTATCAAAAGAAGCCGCGATTTCTTCCGTCGTGATCACCGCCGCAAGAGGAAACCCATTTCCGATCGGTTTTCCCAGCACCACAATATCGGGCGTGACGCCCTGCATCTCAAAACCAAAAAACCAACGCCCAAGCCGCCCGAACCCGACCTGCACTTCGTCGGCAATACAAACTCCGCCCGCGTCTCGAACGCTTTTATATACATCGCGCAGATAGCCGGGGGGAAACACGATCTGTCCACCTACGCTTGGCAGACTCTCCGCGATGAACGCCGCCGGCTTCACTCCGTCAAGAATCTCCGCGACCTGCCGCGCATACTTCGCACCAGCCTCGGGATCGGTGCGCTTATAAGGACCGCGATAATCGTCCGGGATCGGTGCCACATGCACCCAAGGCTTCTTCCCTTTGCCTCCCGGGCCGTTGAATTTATACGGGCTGATATCGATCAGCGTAGTCGTGTTGCCGTGGTAAGCCGCGTCGAGCACAATGATGTCTTCACGAATCGTATGTGTCCGCGCGAGCCGCAGCGCAAGTTCATTGGCCTCGCTAGCCGAGTTGAGAAAGTAACAAATCCTCAGGAGCGCCGGAAGCTTGGCGGTCAGCCTCTCTGCATATTGAACGATGTTGTCGTGTAAATACCGGGTGTTCGTATTGAGCACCGCAATCTGCTTTTGCACTGCCTCCACCACGCGCGGGTGCGAATGCCCCACCAGCGGGACGTTGTTATAAACATCGAGAAACGCCCGCCCCGTATCGTCGTACAGAAACTGCTTCCATCCGCGAACAATCTTGAGCGGCTCTTCATAACTGATGCTGAGATTCCCGCCGATGTGCTCGCGTCGGGCAGCCAGCGTCTCTTCTTTGGTCCGCGGTTTTGGCATCGAAAGCTGCAGAATCGAATTCGGATCCGGAGAAATCGCCGTATATACCTCGCGCAGTTCCGGCGATGCAACTCCCGGAAAATCACAATCGAGGTCCAGCAAATCCCGAATAATCTGAAAATGTAAGTGCGGCGGCCAATCGCCGTTGCCGGGCCTGTCGCCGATGCGGGCGATTTCCTGGCCGGCCTTTACCTCGGTTCCCACCGCCAGCCGCGTTTCCGCTAAATGACCATAAAGCGTGAAAAAGCTCTCGTGTTGAAGGATCATCACCGGCCCGTAATCCAGCCGTTTGGCATTGTTTGCTGTCGCGTAAACCGTTCCATCGAAAGGCGCGAAAATCGGAGTGCCCGGTTTTTCGAATACATCGAGCCCCAGGTGAATGGTGCGGCCTTCAAACATCGGCTCCGTGTAAAACAGCCGGGCTTCGTTATAGCCTCCGATGCTGAGGGTCGACGGGGTCGGCATTTCAGTCGCATTGCCCACGCTCAAGTCGAGAACCTGCGCTGATTCAAGGTGTTGCAAGATCGGCGCGGCTTTTCGGGGTGTCCAATCGGGCAAAGGCTTCAATCCGCTCGCCTGCCGGAAAACGTAATTTGCCAGGCGTGGGTGGATTTGGGAAAGAGTTCGCAGCCCTTCCCATGCCGATTTTTCGCTGACCGTGATGTAGGAATCGTTTGGATACAACGACTTGCGATGCGCGGAGTTGACCACGCTGACTGCCAGGCGTAATAAAATCAGCGGGAACAGGGCCGCAATTTCGGATGGATCGGTGAGAGCATACCCAGCGACCACATGGCCGATGGCGATGAGCGGATCTTTCTTGTTTAGAGCCACATAGGCGCTGGCAATGGCAAGCTCACTGACCGTTGCGGTATAGTGCAGATCGCCGAAGTCGATCAGCGTGACGTCGTCTCCGTTTATCAGAACGTTATGGTCGTTGGCGTCGCCGTGAATCACGCTGTGGCGGAGAGGCGAGAGGTCGGGGGCCATCGCAAGGATTCGTTCGATCAAGGAACGGTCGGCGGTAAGGTGGAGGTATTCCCGAATCCAAAAGGCCCGCTTCAGGTCCCACTTCAGTTCCTTATGCGCGCTTAAATGATCAAAAGTTGCTAGTTTTGCGTCTGTGCGAGCCATTAAACGACCAAAATTTCGCAATAATTTTGGCGAGTGATATTTCGTGTCCGCCAGCAGTTTTCCGGGAATCCAGCGGAGCAGCCAAACTATTCGCCCCTGATACTCGCGAATCCCTCCGGCAACGCGCGATTCGCCCAGGTGTTCGAGCGCGCCGCACTGCATCTCTACAAAGGCCCGGTCGCAGCCCTCGCGCATTACTTTCAGGATGTATTCGGAAGGTCCCTTTAAATGGAAATTGTCGTCAAATTCGCCGTTCAGGCGCGTTGCCACAGCGTCGATTCCGTAGAGTTCTTTAGCGATTCGAGAAGCGTCGATTTGCATGCAGACGTTTCATTGTAAACGTCTTTCGAGCTGGGCGATTCTGCTTTGGCGCGCCGCGCTCGCGGCTTTGAGTGAGGCGACTTTGCGCTGTAGCGCATTTATGCCGGCGCGCTGGTTCTCTATGTCCGTCGGGGGTAGCTTTGGGCCGACAAAACGCGCCTGCGCTGAGCCGATTCCGATGGTTACGTCGCCGGTGCGGCGCGCATAGGTGGCTGTCGATTGGCTGGGGACGATTGGCACATAAGTACGTTCTCCTCCATCGAGGATGGTCAATGTCGCGCTCGAAGGGACATTCCAGGAAATCCGCAATTGGCCTCGCGTTTCGCGGAGTGTGAGCGCGAGTTGGGGTTTGTGCGGCCGGTAAAACATTAGCAACAGTGGAATTAAGGCTAGGCACGCGGCCCATTGCCACGGTCTTTTCTTGACTACGATTGCGGCGGGCGGTTCGTGAATCGAAAATTCCTGGTAGCTGCGGACCGTCACGATCGAGCCGGTGGCGTCGCGGACGAAGAAGCCTCCGGATTGATCCGAAACGACCATCGCGACGCAGGCTTCCGCTTTTTCGAATCGTTCCAGATCTTGCTCCGTTAGAAAGACTTTGCCTCGGGCGCGGGAGGCAAATACGCCGAGAGGTTCGAGACCGGCGCGGCCACGCGTTGCGACCAGTCGGATCACATTTGCATGGCGGACTCCATATAAGACGCCGAAAATGTCGGCGCCCCCGTTTGCGATTTGCACTTCTTTCAGAAGGGATGGGGAGTATTCGATCCGGAAAGGGCTTTCCGGCGGAGCCCAAATGCGGAGGGGAGCGTTTCGAGGACGCGTGAAGCGGCTCATTACGGGCCAGATGGACCGGGAGGTAGCCATGGTGAGGATCACTGATGGTTAGTGGTGGATTAGCCCCAGATTTCTCAGGTGAGTACGACTTTCAGCCGCGAGGTTTGTTGGCGGGCGCAGATTACCGTTGCGCCGAGGACTTATGCCACGAACTTACGGCTGGATACCAGATTATCCTGATGCTCGCGACCGGATTTACAAATTGCCCAGGAGAGTGGCTGCGCTGCCTCCTTCGGCGGACTTAAGGGCCGGGTGTCCGGCAGTTTACGATCAGGGCGATTTGGGGAGTTGCACGGCGAACGCCATCGGCGCGGCGATCGAATTCGATCAGAAGAAGCAGAAGCTGCCGTGTTCGACGCCTTCACGGCTGTTCATTTACTATAACGAGCGGGTGATTGAAGGATGCGTCGGCACCGACAGCGGCGCGCAGATTCGCGACGGCATTAAGACAGTCGCGGCGGATGGGGCTTGTCCGGAGGCGATGTGGGCTTATGTCGAAGCGAATTTCGCACACCAGCCTCCGCAAAGCTGTTACCAGTTCGCGAAGCTGCATCCGGCGGTGCAATATGCGCGGGTGACCCAGGACGCGGGGCACTTGAAGGCGTGCCTGGCGGCGGGGTATCCGTTTGTGTTCGGGTTTGCGGTGTATGAGAGCTTTGAGTCCGATGCAGTGGCGAAGTCGGGGGTTGTGCCAATGCCTGGGGAGGCGGAGACGGAGGTTGGAGGGCACGCGGTGATGGCGGTGGGGTATGACGATTCGTCGCAACGATTTCTGGTGCGGAATTCTTGGGGGAGTGCGTGGGGGATGGGCGGGTGCTTCACGATTCCATATGCATACTTGACCGATAGCAATCTGGCGGATGATTTTTGGGTGATTCGCGTGGTGAAGTGAAGAAGAAATAGCCAGTAGCCAGAATGAGATGTGTTTTCCGCGATCGCGATGGGAGAGCCGGACCAGGGGGTCCGGCGCAGACGAGGGCGTCCGCCCCACATCCTGATGCCCGTGTGGGTGGCGGGTATTTCACAGTAGCCAGAATTAAGAAGATGTAGACAATCTACGGCTCTGGGTGTAGGATGTCTACATCTTATGTGGAAGCGGTTGTGGCGTTGGCGGCGGATGGATCGGGAATTGGATGAGGAGATCCTTGCCCATTTCCGCATGGCGGTGGAGGAGCGCGTTGAACGTGGGGAGAATCGGCGCGAGGCTGAGGCGCGGGTTCGGCGGGACTTTGGGAATGAGCTGCACGTTCGCGAATCGACGCGGCTGGTGTGGGGTTGGAGCTCGTTTGAAACCGTTTGGCAGGATTTGAAATACGCTTTGCGCCAGATGCGGCGTAGTCCGGGATTTACGGCGGTTGCTTTGATGACGCTGGCTTTGGGGTTGGCGGCGAGCACGGTCATCTTTTCTATCGTCAACGGGGTGCTGCTTCAGCCGCTGGCGTTTCATCAGCCGGATCGGCTCTATATGGCGGAGAATGTTCCGGACCCTGGCTTGGGTATATCGCGGAAGCTGCTGGTGAATGCGCGGCACTTTCATGAGTGGAGGGCGCATTGCGAGTTGTGCCAGGATGTGGCGCTGTTTCAGGGATCGAACTTTGTTTTGACGGGCGCTGGCGATCCGGTGCTGCTGCCGGCTTTGGATGTCTCTTACAATTTTTTCCGGACGCTCGGGGTGCAGCCGGCGACTGGGCGTGACTTCGTGCAGAGCGATGAATTTTTGGGGGGCGCGCCGGGCACCGCGTCGGTGATCCTGTCGGACGAACTGTGGCGGTCGCGGTTTGCGGGAGATCCATCGATTATCGGGCGGCGGATTCGGCTGATTGGCGAGGAATGGACGGTAGTGGGAGTTCTTCCCAGGGGATTGCATCTTCCACGAGGCGAGGAGTGGGGCGCATTCGCGGGGCCTTCGGCTCCGCCGTTGATTTTCCGCGTGTGGATGCGCGATGGACCGCAGAGCTCGCCGGCCGGGAACCTCAATTATTCGTCGGTGATTCGGTTGAAGAGCGGTGTTCGGACGGAGCAAGCGGAGGCGGAGCTAAATGGACTGCTTGCGGATTTCGTGCGTGAGTACAAACTGCGATTCCATGTGGGACTGACGCCTCTGCGGCAGGAAGTGATCCGCAAGGATCGGGGTCCGCTGCTGCTACTGTTAGGCGCGGTGGGGGCGGTGTTGCTGATCGTCTGCGTGAATATCGGGAACCTGATGCTGGTGCGGACGGCCAGCAGGTATCGCGAGGCGGGGGTTCGACTGGCGCTGGGTGCTTCGCGGTGGCGATTGTTCCGGCTGGTTTTGACCGAGGCGCTGATTCTGGTCTCGATGGGCGGGGTCGCCGGGCTGGCGCTGGCTGGGATCGGGTTGAAAATCTTTGTTGCGCGCGCGCCAGTGGCGATTCCGAGGCTCGACGAAGTGCAGATGGATTGGCGGGTGTTCGCCTTCGCAATGGGGGTGATGGCGTTCTCAACCTTGGTTTGCGGGGTGGCGCCGGCGTGGAGGCTGGCGCGGATCGAGCCGCAGGAGTCGTTGAAAGCCGGTGCTGCAACGGAGAGTGGGCGCAAGCTGTGGTTCCGGGAAACGATGGTGGGGTTGGAGGTCGCGCTGACTACCGTTCTGCTGCTGGCGGGCGGTTTGTTGATGGCGAGCTTTTTCCGACTGCTGGGTGTGGATAAGGGATTTGAGGTCGCGCATATCGTGACGCAGGATGTTTCGTTTTTTTCGGCGAAGTATGCGCATGGGGTCGCGCGGTCGGCTGTGGAGAGCGTCACGGAGAAGATCGCGCGAGTGCCTGGAGTGGACGTGGTGGGCGCGGTGAGCCAGTTGCCGCTGATGGGGGAACAGTGGGTAGATACGCTGAAAGATCCGGACGTGCCGGCACGGCCCGGCGAGGACAACGGTGTCGCGAATTTTCGGTTTGTGACGCCGGGTTATTTCCAGGCGATGGGGATTTCTTTGAAGGCCGGGAGGTTTTTGGAAGAGAGCGATAAGGGACGCGGGTCGGCGGTGGTGAGCGAGCAGGCGGCTCGGTTTCTTTGGGGCAATCAGAATCCGATCGGGAAACATGTGCGGGGCGTGGGACGGACGCCGCCGTCGCTCGAAGTGGTCGGGATCGTAGGCGAGGTTCGGGGGAAGCTGGAAGATGCGCCTCCCATGATGGTGTACGAGCATTTCTGGAGAATGCAGCCGTACGCGATGTCGTACGTCGTCCGGACGCGGGCCGATGCGGCGACGGTCATTGCGGGAATCCGGGCGGTGCTATCGTCGGCCGATCCGGAGATGGCGATTCCGAGGGCTCGGACGATGGAGCAGATTTTAGATGCATCGGTGGCGGCGAGGAAGTTTCAAATGTACCTGGCGGTGGCGTTTGCGATCGCGGCACTGGGGCTGGCTTCGCTGGGTATTTATGGCGTGATTTCGTTCATGGTGGCGCGGAGGACGCCGGAGATGGGGATTCGGATCGCGCTGGGGGCTAGCGGCGGGGAGTTGGTGGGAATGATGGTGCGGCAGGGGATGGTTCCGGTGTGGGCGGGGCTGGGCGTGGGGGTTGGGTGCTCCGTGATTGTGAGCAGGATGATTGCGAGTCAGTTGTATGGGGTGGCTCCGAACGATCCTCGGTATATTATGGCGGTGGCGGTTTTGTTGGGTGCAGTGGGGTTGGGGGCTTGTTGGATTCCGGCGCGGAGGGCTACGCGGATTGATGCCATGAGCGCCTTGCGGGTTGAGTGAACTTGGGCGGCGGCCAAAAGCCGGCAAAGTCTTTCACGCAAAGGCGCAAGGCTCGCCAAGGTATCTACTTATTGCTGGATGGTTATTAGCGTGGTGCCGGGGGATTGTTGGTTGGAGATTTGGGCTATTACGGGATAGTCTCCGTTGGCGAGCGATGTTGGGATTTGGATTGCGATTTGGTAGAGGCCGGCGCTTCCTGGGGTCAGGACTGCTCCGTAGACGGTGGCGGGTTGGCCTCCGATGGTGACGGTTACAGGAGAAGCAGTGGCGTAAAGCGGCGCGGCTGGGGTCACGATGCCTGCGGGGACGGGAGGGTTCGTCTGACCGAATCCGGTGCCCCAGAGAATGACGATGTCGCCTGGTTTGGAGGTCAGGGCCGGGGCAAAATTCTGCGTGGTTGCCACGGCGTAGTTGCCCCATTGAAAAAATGCCGGCTGCGCGGAAGATGCGTTGACGGTTACAGGAGGGCTGGTGACATTTTGGGTGGTCGCCGTTACCGCTACGGTCGGGCCGAGGCCGGTGGGCGCGATGGCGTTGATTTGGCTGGGACTGACGTAAGCGATATAGGCAGGTTGTCCTCCTACACTCACGCTGACGCCGTCGAGCGAGGTGGGGAGCTGGCCGTTCGCGATCGTGCTGTTCCAGTTGTCGGTCACGGAGGAAAGGTTGATCCCGCTGATAGTGATCCAGGAATTCGGCGAAAGTCCGGGCTCGAAGCTGGCGCTGTTGATTACTCCTTTAATCGGCGCGATTAAGGGAGCGGAGCCGAGACTCAAGTGGAACGCCAAGCCGCTGTTGGCGTCCGCGGTGACTCCGTAGAAGCTCGCGTCCGCCGCCTGCATGATCGCGCCGCCGTTGGGGTAGGGAAGAACATCCAGCGTGATGAGCGCGCCCGCGGAGGAGATTTTGAAAAGAGTGCTGGTGCCGCCGGTGGCTCCGTAGAAGTTTCCGTCGGTGGCGGGGATCAAGCTGGAGGGAGGATTGTGGGCTTCGGTTTGATCGAAATCGTGGAGCACGGTCAGGGCTCCGGCGGGGGTGATTCGGAAGAAGGTGCCGGAGAGATTGGCGCCGCCCTCGGAGGCGATTCCGTAGAGATTTCCGTCGGTGCCTTGCATGAGCGGGCTGGTGGGCAGGAGGCCGTCGGAGGTTCCGCGCGAACCGAAGGTGTAGAGGGTGGAGAAGGCTCCGGCGAGACTAATTTTGAAGATCGTGCCGAAGCCGTTGGTGGTGGTCCCGTAGAGGTTGCCGTCGCTCGCTTGCGTGAGAACTCCTTGACCGGTGCCGGAAAAATCGAAGCTGTGCAGCGTTGTGATCGAGCCTGTCGGCGTCATTTGGAATATCGTGCCGGTGCCGCTGGAGCCACCCTGGTAAGTCACGCCGTAGAAGTTTCCGTCCGATGCTTGCATTACGCCCGTGGGATATTTTCCGTCGAGGAGGGTGAAGCTGTGGAGGACGGTGAACACGCCTGCTGGAGTTATTTTGAAAACGACGCCGTTGCCGGTGGCTCCGCCGTTACCGGTGGTGCCGTACAGGTTGCCGTCCGCGGCTTGGATCAGAGGGCCGCTGGGATACTGGCCATCGGAGCCGCCGAAGCTATAGAGATTGGTCAGCGCTCCCGCGGGCGTGATTTTGAAGATGCCTCCGCAGGTTCCGTTCGCGCACTGAGAGCTGTTCGAGGTGCCTGGGGTCACTCCATAGAAGTTGCCGTCGGAGGCTTGGAGCAGGGGGAATTGGGGAATGGTGGTTCCGTTGAAGGTCGCTAGCGTCGTCAGGGTTTGGGCGGGGAGGAAGAGTGCGGCGTAGAGCAAGAATAGCGACTTGGTGAACACTTTTATCATGATGGCACGGCGGGGACAGGTCGGGGACCTGTCCTACTCTCCTGTTGACATCCGACCTGAGAGGGAATATGCTTGGGTCGGATGCCTACTGAAAGAGAAGCTTTGTTGCAGGGGACGCTGGACCTTTTGATCCTGCGGACGATCAAGTTGGAACCGCGGCACGGGCAGGGGATTGCCAAGTCGATTCAACAGGAATCGGACGATGTGTTTCTGGTGGACCATGGGTCGCTGTACCTGGCGCTTCAGAGGCTGGAGGGCGCGGGATTGGTCAAGGGCGAATGGGGAGTTTCGGAGAACAACCGGAGGGCGCGGTTTTACTCGCTTACGGCGAAAGGGCGGAAGCAGCTTCTGGAGAAGACCAGTTCGTGGGAGAGGATTGCACGGGCGATGGCTCGGGTGCTGGAGGCGTGATGTTCTGGCGGCGGAAAAGGTCGTTGCGGGATTTCGATGAAGAGATACGATCGCACCTGGAGCTGGAGGGCGAGGGAGCGCTCTCAAAGTTCGGGAATGTGGGGCAGGTGCGGGAGTCGTTTTACGAACATGGGCGGTGGATCTTTTGGGATCGCGCGATGAGGGACCTTCGTCATGCCGGGCGGATGTTTTGGAAGAGGCCTGGTTTCAGCGCGGTGGTGGTGTTGACGCTGGCTTTGGGAATTGGCGCCAACACGGCGATTTTCAGTATTGTTCATGCGGTGCTGCTGAAGGCGCTGCCTTATAAAGATCCGGCGCGGCTCGCGATGTTGTGGTGCGAGGATTCGGCGCATGGGGTGGAGGAAGGGCGGGTTTCGCTGGCTAATTTCGCGGATTGGCAAAAGCGGAGTCATTCGTTCGAGGATTTGACGTTTTTTGTCGGTCAGACTTTTTTGTTGGGGAATCAAGATGGGCCGCCGGAACGGATGAGGTCCGCGCGGGTGCCGGCGAATTTTTTTCCTATGCTGGGCGTCGAGGCGATGCTGGGGCGGGTGTTTTCGGCGGACGAGGAGAAGAAGGCTGAGCGAGTGGTGGTGCTGAGCTACGGGTTCTGGCAGAGGCGGTTCGGCGGGGCGAAGTCGGCGCTGGGGTCGGATTTGTTGATGGATGGACGCAGGTCGCGGATCATCGGAGTGATGCCTGCGGGGTTCCAATATCCATTTGCGGATACGCAGGTGTGGGAACCAGTGACGGCGCATCCTTATTGGACGGCAAGGGACCGGAGTAGCGAGCGGACGTCCTCGGTATGGTTCGCGATGGGCCGGGTGCGGCGAGGGGTTTCGTGGGCTGAGGCCCAGGCGGAGATGAGCGGGATCGGGCGGGAGCTGGCTGCGGAATATAAAGGGAATTTGCCGGAGATTCGCGTGGTTCCTTTGCATGAGCAGGAGACGGGAAGGGTGCGGCTTTCGCTGCTGGTGTTATTTGTGTCAGTTGTTCTGATGCTGCTCATCGCGTGCATTAATGTTGCGAATCTGATGTTGGCTCGGGGATCGGCGCGCGAGAGGGAATTTTCGCTGCGAAGGGCTTTGGGCGCGGGGCGGGGGACGATGGCGGCTCAGCTTTTGACGGAGAGTCTGTTGTTGGCGGGCGTCGGAGGGGCGCTGGGATTGGGGCTGGCTGCGGCGGCGTTGCGAGCTGTCATCGCGTTTGGGCCGCTGGGGATTCCACGGATCGGCGAGGCGCGAATCGATTTGCCGGTGTTGGTGTTCACGGTGCTCGTATCGGTGTTTGCCGCGGTTATTTCCGGGTTGTGGCCGGCTTTGCGGACGGCGCCGCTGGCGAGGAGCAGGCAGTGGACTACGGTTGCGAATCGGCATTTGCGGGACGTTCTGGTGGTCGGCGAGTTTTCGCTGGCTTTGGTGTTATTGACGGGGGCCGGGTTGATGATCCGGAGTTTCGTCAGATTGCAAAGCGTCGATCCAGGGTTTCGGCCGGAGAAGCTGCTGGTGATGCGGATCGATCTGCATGTGGGGAAGACGGCGGCGCAGCAGGTCGCTTATTTTCACGACGCGATTGAACGGCTAAACGCGTTGCCGGGGGTTCGCTCGGCGGGGGCGATTAGCGATTTTCTCCGGTCGGACCCGGAGGATTCGGTGTTGATCGAGGGAAGGGCTCCCCAGCGGCCCGGACCTTGCGAGGACGTGATCGCGGGGAATTATTTCGAGACGGCGGGGATTCCGTTGCAGCGCGGAAGCGTGTTTACGGATCTGGATCGCGCGGGGACGCCGGGGGTCGCGATTGTGAATGAGACGATGGCGCGGGCGTATTGGCCGGGAGAGGATCCGATTGGGAAGAGGTTTCAGTTTCCCGCGCGGAAGTCGAGCGCATGGATCACCGTGGTCGGCTTGGCGGGCGATATGCATCGGCAGGGGCTGGAGAAGGAAGTCGCGCCGCAGGTTTTTGAACCGCACGCGCAGCGGCCGGACGACATGCTGGATGTGATCGTGCGGACGACGGGCGATGCGGCAACGATGGCTCCTGTAGTGCAGCGCGAGATCCAGGAGATGGACAAGAGTGTCGCGAAATTTCCGGTGGCGACGGTGGAGCAGCAGCTCGGGGCGCAGACGGCCGAGAGGTGGTTTCAGACTTCGCTGATCGGGTTATTCTCCTTTGTCGCGCTGCTTTTGTCGGCTATCGGGATTTACGGGTTGATGCATTACTTCGTGGCGCAGAGGACCAATGAGATCGGAGTGCGGATCGCGTTGGGCGCGGTTTATCGCGACGTTCTCAGATTAGTGGTGCGGCAGGGGCTGGCGCTTGCGGGAGTGGGCATTGTTCTGGGGCTTGCGGGGGCTTTCGGGGTGACTCGGCTGATTTCCAGTTTGCTGTACGGAGTTTCGGCTACGGATGCGGTGACGTTTGCCGGGGCTGCCGGAGTGCTTCTGCTGGTTGCAGCGCTGGCTTGTTGGATTCCTGCGCATCGGGCGGCTCAGATCGATCCGATGGTGGCGCTGCGGTTGGAGCAGTGACGTTTGGAGGGGAACCGGTCTGTGGGGCGGTCGCGGCTCGATCAAAGCCGAAGGGGGGCAGGTCGGGAACCTGCCCTACCGGCACACATTAGAATGAGAAACTTCTTAGGGGGCTGAGGACTCTAACCCCCTTGGACAATCGAGCTGGGAAGACGTATCTGCTCCGGTATGGGGTTGCCGTGTGCTCGGTCGCGGCAGGACTGGTGGTTCGACTTGTACTGGGGGAAGTGCTGGGTTCCTCGGTACCTTATATCACTCTGTATCCGGCCGTCATGTTCGCAGCTTTGTACGGAGGGATCGGGCCGGGAATGTTGGCCACGCTCCTTAGTCTGGGCGCGGTTCTCTATTTTCTCCTTCCGCGATTTCATCCCTTGAGTATCGAAGCAGACGCCGTGCGGGCGGTGCTGTTTGTGGTCTTCTGTGCTCTGTTTTGCGTATTCAACGAAGCGGTAAGGCGGGCGCGGGGCCGAAGCGAGCGCGATCGGGATCTGTTGCAGGTCACGCTGGCCAGCATCGGAGACGCCGTGATTTCGACCGATGCGCAGGGGCGTGTGACGTTCATAAACCCCGTGGCGCAGGGGCTGACTGGATGGAGTCAGGAGGATGCGGCGGGGAAAGCGATCTCCGAAGTATTCGTGGTGAAGAACGAGTTTACCGGCCTCGCTGCCGAGATTCCGGTGGAGAAGGTGATCCGGGAAGGCGTGGTGGTGAATCTCGCCAACCATACGGTGCTGCGCGGAAAAGACGGGCGCGAGACGCCGATCGAGGACAGTGCCGCGCCAATTTATGGCGAGGGCGGGCGCGTGCTGGGAGTGGTGCTGGTGTTTCGCGATGTCACGGACCGGAGGATATCCGAGGAGGCGGTGAAGCGGAGCGAGGAGCGGCTAAAACTGGCGCTCGACGCGGGGCAGATTGGGGTTTGGGATTGGGATATCGTGCGGGACCGGATTGAATGGTCCGCTCAGGTTTACGAAATATTCGGCGTCGAGCGAAGTGACCTCGGAGGTGGAATGAACCACTTCACCCAGTTGGTCTATCCGGAGGATCGCGAGCAAGTGGATGAAGCTGTTCGGGCGTCGCTACAGGACGGCGTGCCCTACGCGGTGGAATTTCGGGCGGTTCATCCGAGTAAAGGCGTCCGCTGGATTTCGACCACGGGGCAGGTGCATCGGAATGTGCAGGGCGTCCCGGTTCGGATGCTGGGGTCGGTGATGGATAGCACGGAGCGGAAACAAGGGGAAGCGCAAGTCCGCCAGCAATGGCACACCTTCGACACGGCTCTTTCCAACACGCCCGATTTTAATTATGTTCTCGACCTGGAGGGACGCTTCACCTACGCCAATCGCGCGCGGCTGCTTATTTTTCAAAAAACCCGGGAAGAGGTGTTGGGGAAGAATTTTCATGAGCTGGACTATCCGCCGGAACTGGCAGAGCGCTTTCTGCGCGAGATCCGGCAGGTGATCGAGACGAAGGAGCCGTTTCGGGGCGAGTCGCCGATGACCTGGAAGAGCGGTTTGACCCGGCAATACGAATATATTTTCGTGCCGGTGCTATCGGCGGAGGGCCGGGTGGAGGCGGTGGTGGGGACGACGCACGATATCACCGACTGGAAATATGCTCAAGCGGACCTGAAGCGTTCCAACGACGAGTTGACGCGGGTGAATCGGGAACTGGAAGAGTTCGCGTATGTGGCGAGCCACGATCTTCAGGAGCCGTTGCGCATGGTCAATATTTATACGCAGCTCATTTTGGAGGATATCGGCCAGCAGGGCACCGACATCAACGCGTATGCCGCGTTTGTGCGGCAGGGCGTGCGGCGCATGGAAGGGTTGATTCAGGATCTGCTGACGTTTTCGCGCGCGGTGCATTCGGAACTGGTGACGATCGGGGTGGCGGATCTGTCGGACGCGCTGAGCGAGGCGCTATCGGTGCTCAAGAATCGGATTGAAGAGAGTGGCTGTGTGATTACCGCTGATCCTTTGCCCAAGGTGCGCGCCGATGTCGCGCAGATGGCGCACGTGTTTCAGAATCTTCTGTCGAACGCGTTGAAGTACTGCAAATACGGAAGCGTTCCGGCGATTCACATTTCCGCGCGGCGGGACGGGAATTATTGGGTGGTCTCGATTGAGGATCACGGGATCGGCTTTGAACCGCGGTACGCGGAGCGGATTTTCGGGTTGTTTAAACGCCTCTATAAAGAGGAGTATCCGGGTACGGGACTGGGATTAGCGATCTGCAAGCGAATTGTGGAGCGGTATGGAGGGCGCATCTGGGCGGAGGGGCGGCCGGGCGAGGGCGCTACGTTTTATTTTTCGCTGCCGCGGGGGGACTGAGAAGAGGGCAGACTTGGATAGAATGGCAGGCACGATGGTTTATTCACGACGACATTTTGGGCGGCTTGCGCTGGCGGCGCTGCCGGTTACCTTGCTTGCGAAACCGGATTCGAAGTGGGGAGGCGTGCAGATCGGGATCAATGTTCCATACAGCTATCGAGGGCTGCCGGGCGATGCCGATCATGTTCTGGAGTACACGACGGGGCTCGGACTCAGCGCGATCGAGTTGAGATCTCAGCCAGTGGAGGCGTTTTTCGGCGCCCCAAACTCTTCGCGGATCGGAACGCCGCGGGCGAAGACGGAGGAAGAGAAGGCCGAGCAGGCCGCCGGCGCGGAGGCTCTCGAAAAATGGCGGTTGGCGGCATCGGTGGACAAGTTTAAGGAGTTCCGCAAGAAATACGAAGACGCGGGCATCGCGATTCAGATCGTCAAGTTCGACGGGGTCGATAAGATGAAGGATGCGGTGGTCGATTATGCGTTCGGGGTTGCGAAGGCGCTGGGCGCACACGCTCTGTCGTGCGAGATTCCTTTAAGCAAGACGCAGTGGCTGGGCGAATTTGCCACGAAGCATAAGCTGATGGTGGGATATCACGGGCACACCAATATCACCAGTCCGGAGGCGTTCGCGAAACCGGAGAGCTGGGAGAAGGCGATGTCCTATTCCAAGTACAACGGAATCAATCTCGACCTGGGACACTTTACGGCGGCCAACAATACGTCGCCGATACCGTTCATGCAGAAGTATGCGGACCGGATCACCCACGTTCACGTGAAGGATCGCAAATTGAATAACGGGCCAAACGTGCCATTTGGGGAAGGCGATACTCCGATCAAGGAAGTTCTTCAAGTGATGAAGAAGCAGAAGTATAAATTCCAGGCGACGATCGAGTACGAGTATCCTTTGCCCGAGGGCTCGACCGTATTGAAAGAGATCGCGAAGTGCGTAGAGTATTGTAGGAACTGCTTGGTTTAACAAGAAAGACGGCAAATGAGAGGAACGAAATGAGTACACCAGGTAGTGCGCACGGCCTGAACCCGGGGATTATTTTCGAGACGATGACTGCGTACCAGCGGTCGGCCGCTTTGAAGGCGGCGGTGGATTTGGACCTGTTCACCCAGATTGCCAAAGGGAATCTGACCGCGGACGCGCTGGCCGCGGCTACCAGTGCGTCGAAGCGAGGCGTGCGGATTCTATGCGATTTCCTGGTGATTATAGGTCTTCTCTCGAAAGAGGGCGACCAGTATTCGCTGGGACTAGAGGCGCGCGTTTTTCTGAATCGAGAATCTCCGGCTTATTTCGGTAGTGCGACTCGCTTCATTCTGGATCCGAAATTGATGGCCCCGTTCGCCAGTTTGACGGAGATCGTCAAAAACGGCAGGACGACGCTGCCGGAGGAAGGGACGGTCAGTTACGACAATCCCATCTGGGTGGAATTTGCAGAGGCGATGGGGCCGATGCAGTTTATGGCATCGCAGGAGATCGCGGGAATGGTCGCCGGCGCGGGAGCACAGAACGTGCTGGACATCGCGGCGGGGCACGGGCTGTTCGGGATTGCCATTGCGCAGAGAAATCCGGAGGCGAAGGTGACGGCGCTAGATTGGGCGAATGTGCTGGCCGTGGCGGAGCAGAACGCGAAGAAAATGGGAGTCGCGGATCGGGTGACGATGTTGCCGGGAGACGCCTTTGCACTGGAGTTCGGCGGGCCCTACGATCTGGTTCTGGTGACAAATTTCTTTCATCACTTCGATAAACCGACGTGCGAGGGGCTGATGGAGAAGATTTATGCGGTGTTGAAGCCGGGCGGCCGATGCGCGACGCTCGATTTCGTGCCGAACGACGATCGCGTAACGCCACCGGCAGCGGCTTCGTTCGCGATGATGATGCTGGGATCGACCGCTTCGGGCGATGCTTACACGATGGCGGAATACGAGACGATGTTTGGGAAGGCGGGATTCGCGTCGTCGGAGATGACCAGGCTTGAGAAGTCGCCGGGTGCGTTGATTGTCAGCACGAAGGCTTAAGCAAAGAGGGCAGGTCGGGAACCTGCCCATCTAGAAAATCTGCCTACTGAATTGCAACCTGCACTGTGTTCGCGGCGATCCCTGAAGCTGTGATTTGCAGCGCCACCGTTCCCGAGCCGGCCAGTGTTGCCGGGAGTAGCACGTTCACCTGATCGACGCCGGCGTAGCCCGCATTGCCGGCATAGAGCACCGGCGTGTTGACCCCATTCACGGTTACGGTTACATTGGCGATTCCGGCTGCCTGCACGCCCGTGGCGTAAATCGCCAGGTAGACCTTATCTGTCGCCGAGCCCATGTTGATCGGCGCAGCCGAGAACGATCCTTGCGCGTTCACGGAGTAGGCTGGCTCCACGATTTGCGTTCCGGCCGCCGAGATGCGGGTCGCATAGCCCGCGACCAGGCCGTTCCCGTTCACGGTGAACACCGCGGGCGCGACGGGAGCGATCACGACGTTGCTTGCAGTCTGGCTCGATCCCGGCGCCGTCACTGTCACAGAAGCCATTCCGGCAGCGACGGTCGAAGGAACCTGAAATGTCACCTGGTTGGGCGAGACGAAGATTAGCGGAGCGCTGGTGATGTTTCCCTTGGCGTCCTCGATAGAAACCGAAGTGCTATCGAAGCTGGTGGGGGAGGGCCCCAGAATTTCGGAGCCTTCGGGCGCGAGATTCTGCCCCATGGCGAAGGCCAGTCCGCCTTGTGCAATCGAAGTCACGCTGGGACTTGCGGCGGAGAGGATCAGAGGAGCATTGGCCATCGAAGTCGAGCTGGGGGCCCACGCGATGCCGCGCAGGACCTCGCCGGCAACGGCTGTCCGCAAGGTGGTGAAGGTTTCCGCCGAGGCGCTGGCCGCGGTGGTGTTGGCCAGGGTATCGGTGATCGATACTAACTTATTGGGATCGGCGCCCTGGTCGCCATTGGTGCTTACCGTGGAAGTGATGGCGTAAACGGTCACGGTCCCGTTGGAGTTCACAACGCCTGTGATGTTGCGCAGACCGTCGGTGGCAGGGTTGAGGGCCGTAGGGTAATTCGCGATCGAGTAGGGCTGGCCCAGGTTCAGGCCGTTCTGAAGCACGTAGGCCATTTTCCATGCGCCGCCTGTCAGGACCCATTTCTGCAAGCCGGCGGTCGTGCTGCCGGCCGCATCGGCGACCACGCCGTCGCCTTCATCGGCCACATAGAGCGTGGTCGAGTTGGCGAACCAGATTCCAAATGGATAATTGCTGGTGGCGCCCGCTGTTTTCGCGGAAGCGGTAGGAAATCCCGGCAGGACGGTGATGGGCGCCGCGGCCGCGGTCGCGAGCGTAGGCAGAGTGCCCGCGTTCCCGACCTGATACACCGTATCGATACCGTTGCTGCCGCTTCCCTTGGTGACGTACAGCGTGTTGTTGAAGATGGTGAGTCCGCGGAAATTATTATCCTTGCCGGCCTTGTCCGCGGTCGTGTAATTCATGCCCGTGGCGGGATTGATGACCGTCGTGATGTTGAAATTTCCGATCTCCTGCGGCACGGTGGTTGCCGCCTGCCCCGGCGTTGCGATTTCTACGCCGGTCGCTGTGGTCACGTTGGTGGGCGTCGCGGCTCCGTTATTGGAGTTGCCGACCATGTAGTATTGCCCGTTGGCGAGAATCGCTGCCCGGCCGTTGTTTCCGCTATACGCGTTGGTCGGCGTGACCTGGATCGCCCCATTGGCGCCGAGCTGGGCGACTGCCCGGAAATAACTACCTCCGGACGGATTGGTTGGATCGTAAACCCCGGGTGTGTTGGAATTCGAAACATCCACCGTGTTAGGCGCCGCCACGTAACCCATGAAGGTGATCACGCTTCCGTCCGTGGACAGATTCAGTCCCAGCTCAGATTTGGAACTGAAGCTGGTGACGATCATATTGCTGGGGATCGCGAAACTGTTGAGTGTGGCGCCGGCCGGGCTTAACTGGTCGAGGAAGATGGGCGAGGTGACTCCGAAGCTTCCGTCGACCGTGTCGTTGTTCCACACGTTATTGGCGCTGCTGGTGGAAGGATACAATCCGTTGTTCGTGGCCTTTCCGGCGCAGGCTCCGGCCGCCGCGGTGTTGGCGCTCGCCGGACACACTGGCGGCAACGCCTCGCCGACGACCACCGTGCTCGGATCGCCCATATAGACGCTGCGCGAGAGCACCAGATTCCCCGTGGTGAAGCCGGAGAACGTGCTCTGACCCGAAATCGCGACGTTGTCAAACCGCCAGTTGCCCGAGTTGTTATTCAAGGCAGTTCCCGAAGCGCCGATGCAGTCCGCGCCCGTCGAGGCGTTTACCATTTGAACGGCGAACTTGGGATTGTTGGCAGCATTCGGGTCGCTGATGATCGCAGTCAATCCGGTGAACCACCCCTGCCCGGCGCCTCCGGTGATACTGACGTACGAGCCCTTCACCGTATTGGCGGAGGTGGTATTGTTCATGAGCGCCAAACCGGCGTCTGATCCGGAGAGGTTCAACGGCGCATTGTGCCAGGTGGTGCCATCTGTGGTGTACAGAAATTGCAGGTTCGCCTCACCCTGATTCGTCGCATACCAGTCGAAGCTGACAGTGATGTTGGTGTAGCCCACGGTGCTTGCGGCGAACATCGCGCCCTGCGTCCCGATCGGCGCAGCGCTCGACCAGCCGTTCGCTGCCCCGGCAGTCCCGGCCTGCGCTCGGATGCGCCAGACTTGGGTGAGATCTGCAACACCGTTCACACCGGTGTCTCCTGTAGAACCCGCGAGGACGTCGTCGGTGGTTACTCCGATATTGGGGGTCGCGTAAGTGGCCATGCCAAGCGAGCTGGCGGTACCCGAACCGGTGGAAGGAGCCGGGCTGTTGTTCAACGCGATCGCGTTATTCTCGAAGGTCCACGCGGTGATGACTCCGGCTTGAGCAACAGTCTGAGATGTAGCAAGCAAACCGAGGCCGAGCGTTAAGAGTGTCCAGGAATTATTTGTTCTTGACATTAGCACTCAATCTATAAGGCAGATATGACGGTCAAACTACGGGAACATTACGATTCCTTAAATCTCTGCAAGGTTTGAATTGCCTGTTACAATGAATCCGTACTTGTTTCTCCTGCCGGAGTTCACCCGCGCGCGGCAATGAGGGATCGTTGTGCAGATTCTCATTCACAGGACGCAATCCATGAAGTATTTTTTCGTGCTTTTGAGTTGTGCCGGCCTTGCTGCCGCTCAACCTTATGCCTGCTCGACCACCTCCGCGACTACGATCGTTCGCGCGGAAGGACTGGCGGAGCGCGTAGGCGATATTGTTTTTAACTGCACCGGAACCCCGAGCACTACCATCAGTGTGAACTTGTCCGTGCAACTAAATACCGGCGTTACTAACAGAATTTCGACGGGGAATATCGTTACGGGCACGGTGCTGACGGTCGATAACGGATCGGGTCCGCAGGCGGTGACGGTGCAGCCTCTGCTGCTCTCGCCCAGCAATCTGGTCTGGAACGGGGTGCCTCTTACTTATTCAGCCCAGGGCGCGTTGACCATCCGCATCGCAGATATCAGGGTAAACGCCTCCGGAGTCGGCGTGAATCAGCAAATCGTCGCGACGCTTAGCTCCAGTGGATCGATCTTGATTACCCAGAGCGCAGTGGTGGTCGGGGTGGCGGAGACCAGTCTTTACGCGGGCTTTTCGGCCGACCTGATTTGCGCGCAGTCGGGGTCGCCATTGCCGTCCACGAATCCCGTGGATTTTGCCGGGCTGATCGTCGGAGGGACCGCGTTCACCAGCACTCGGGTAACGGAAGGATTTGCGGGCGCGTTCAGCCCTAAATCGGCGGCGGCGAACTTGAATGCGGATACGGGGACGCGCTTCATCGTGCGGTATACGGGATTCCCGCAAGTGGCGCAGTTGTTCGTGCCGAACGTGGTTGCCGGCTCGGATGCGATTCAGCCGACAGCGGGAGGGGACTTTGGATTGCCCGCCTCGGGCGGAGCTTATGCTCCATCGGCGAGCGGGTCTTTGCTGCTGGTTTTGGTGTCCGGCGCCGATTCTACTGGCGCAGGCGGCTCGCTGGTTTATACGCCGGGAGCCATCGGATCGGGGACGGTTACGTTCGATGCCGTCACGCCGTTGTCGATTGCCGGCGGGTCCGCGTACGCGGTCTATGAAGTCGTCGATTCGAACCAGTTCGTGGTCGAAAGCGCGCAGTTCCCGACATTTTTGGGGCTCGCCGCGAACGCCGTTCAGACGGCAGTGCAGACCGGGGAGAGCGTGACGTACGCGCCGGTCTCAACCGTCTATACGGCATCGACGAACGCTCCCATTCCGAGGTTTCTCGCGACTCTGCCGCAGAATGATTGCGGAATTGTCGGAGATTGCGGCGCGGCTTATTATCCGCAGTTGAACGTGAACAGCGGTCCGCTGCAATTCACCCTGCCCGCGGGGTCGCCCAACCAGGTGCAAGGGCTTCCGATCACGAATAGCGGTGCGGGTGTGCTGTATTGGTCGGCGTCGGTGACGTATACCAGCGGCAGCGGATGGTTGACGATTTCGCCCATGTCGGGGATGAACCGGGGCTCCATCAGCGTGTATGCGAATCCGGGGAACCTGGCGATGGGAACGTATCAGGCGTCCATCACGATCGATGCGGGGTCGGCTGGCCGGCAAGTGATTCCGGTGACGCTGACGCTGACCGCGGCAACCGCGCCCGGGCCGACGATTACCAGCGTGGTCAATGCCGCGAGTTTCGCGCAGGCGCCGGTGGTGCCTGGTTCGTTGGCGACGATCCTTGGGTCGGCGTTGACCGGGAAAAACGTGTCGGTGTCCTTTAACGGAGTGGCTGCCACGGTTACCTTCAGCAATGCGACGCAGATCAATTTGTTAGTTCCAGCGGCATTGGCATCGCTGAGCTCGGCGCAGCTATCGGTTTCGGTGGATGGCAAAACCAGCTTGCCCGTCACGGTTCCGGTGGCTCCGTTCGAGCCGGGAATTTTTGCGGGCGCGGTGTTGAATCAGGATTCGACGGTTAATTCCGTGACCAACGGGGCCGCGGCGGGGAGCATCATTTACTTCTACGCAACCGGTTTATCGGGAACAGGAACGATCACGGCGCGCGTCGGCGGGACGGAGATTACGAACCTCTATTATGCGGGGCCGGCTCCGGGCTTTCCGGGCGTTCAGCAGATAAATCTGGCGATTCCCGCGGGGCTCGGCGGGCAGTCAACGCAATTGTATGGGTGCGGTACGAGCAACGGCGCGGAGGTTTGCAGTTTGCCTGTTCCGCTGACGTTGAAGTAGCTCCAATCGCTCACAGGCCGAAGCGTGTGCCACCTCTGGCTGCATGGTGGCACAGGCTTTAGTCTGCGTTTGGCCCTAATTAAGGAAATAAGTACGATAGAGCGTATCGCGCTGCTTCGGAACGAAGCCGGCGTCGCGAATGAGCCGGCGTAATTCTTCTTCGGACGCGCGATGATGCGCGCCCGCGGCGCTGACGACGTTTTCTTCGATCATGATGCTGCCCACGTCGTTTCCACCGAAGCGCAGGCCGAGCTGACAAGTCTTTAATCCGGGAGTCACCCAGGAGGACTGGATATTCAGAATATTATCGAGATAAATCCTCGATAACGCCAGCATTTTTAGATACTCGACCGCGGTTGCTTCTTCTTTGACGAACCGGCCCAGCGAGGTGTTTTCGCGCTGGAAACTCCAGGGAATGAAGGCGGTGAACATTCCGCTCTCTTCCTGCATCTGGCGCACGATGTCGAAGTGATTCATGCGCTCCTCGATGGTTTCGCCGGTGCCGAACATCATGGTTGCGGTCGAGTAGATTCCCAGGGAATGGCAGGCTCGGTGGACGTCGATCCAGTCGTTCACGCTTGATTTTAAACGACTTATTCGATGGCGCACCCCGTCGTCGAGAATTTCAGCGCCGCCTCCGGGAAGGGAATCGAGTCCTGCGTCCCGCAGCCGGGCTAAGGTGTCGCGAATGCTTAAGTCACTGACTTTAGAGATGTTAACGATCTCCGGCGCGGAGAAGCAGTGGCACCAGATGTTGAAATTGGCTTTGATCGAGCGAAGCAGATCTTCATACCATTCGATTTTCAGCTCCGGGTGCAGCCCGCCCTGCATCAAAATACCCGTTCCCCCGAGGTCGAGAGTCTCCTTAATCTTGCTAAAAATGACTTCTTTGGGGTGAAGATAGCCTTCTTTATGCCCTAAAGGACGATAAAATGCGCAGAAACTACAGTACTCAGTGCAGGTATTGGTGTAGTTGATGTTGCGATCGATGATGTAGCTGACCACGCCGTCGGGATGAAGCTTGCGGCGGACCGCGTCGGCCTCCATGCCGATGCCGATCAGGTCGTTCGAATTGTACATGTCGATGGCTTCAGAGCGCGTAATCATAGCGATGCTCCTCCAGGGCGGCTGCGTGCTTTAGGTATAAATCGAGTCCCTCGTGGTCGCGGCCGTCGAGCTCGAACACGATGTGGCGCGTGAGATATTCGCGGGCGAGCTGCTCGGTGATGCCCCGAATCGGAGACTGGCCGCGGACAATCTCGTCCATGTGCGCCAAGCCTGCGCGGCAGGAGTCGAGAAACGCCTGTTCGAACGCGGGCAGCATCACTTCTTTACGGCCCGACCAGAGAGCGAAGACCATCGGAAGTCCCGTTAATTGATGCCATTCGGAGCCGAGGTCGAGCGTTTCAAACGGAAGAGTCGCGGGGTCGAGGTGCAACGCGGGATCGCCAATCACGAGCGCTGCGTCGGCTTCGCCGAGCATGGGCGCCAGTTCGGCGCGCCGCGAAATCAGTTTCGGCTGCACGCCGTATTTCTCCGCGAGGATAATTCGCGACAGCATCACGGAAGTCCGCGAACCGTTGTCGGTGGCCAGCGTTTTAATTTCGCGTACGGGGACCTTCGAGACCAGCAGGATGCTGCGCACCGGGCCGCGGCAAGCGATTCCTGTGCTGCGAAAATATTCGAGCTTCTGGCGCGCGATTTCAATGACGGGGACGATGCCGATGTCGGCTTCACCGGAAGCGAGCTGATCGGCGCACTCCGACGGCAGGGCGTAGCTCATTTCGAAAACGTCGCGCTGTGTGCCATGTTCGATGCCCCAGACCAGCGGAACAGTATTCAGGTAGCTGACCGCGCAGACGCGCGGCTTGTGAATGTTGGACAAATTTTAGTTTATCAGGCTGTCTCGTCCCTTTACGGTCAGGGTTCGGTAGAATGCGGCAGTGCTTGGCGAAATCCTGGTGGCGGGGAACCTGGTCGAGGATATTCTGGTGCGGCCAGTGGAGCGGATCGAGTATGGATTCACGGTGTGGGTGGATTCTATCGAGGGCATCTAGGTGGGAATGGAGCGAACACTTCTTACACCCTGGCCGTTTTGGGCGTACCGGTCCGATTATCAGGCGCCGTGGGTCGCGACGATTTCGGCGATCGCGTACTGGCGAGGTTGGGCGGAGTAGGCGTAAGCATCGAGGGTGTCGAGCGGATGCCGCTGCCGACCGCGACGACTGTGGTGCTGGTGGCTCCCGATGGGTCGAGGTCATTCCTCCATTGTCCGGGAGTAAGCGAGGCGGTTTTTTCGGCGCCTCTCGATTTTCACAACGGGCCGGGACATTTTCATTTGGCCAATATTTACTCGCTTCCGCAAATGCGCCGCACCGGTCCGGAGACGTTGGCGCGTGCTGTGGCGGCGGGTTGGACCACCTCGCTCGACACCGGGCACGATACGCGAGGCGAGTGGATGAGCGTATTGGCGCCCTGCCTCGCGAACATCGGAGTATTGTTCGCCAACGAGGCGGAGGCGCTGAAGATTTCCGGTTGCGCGGATGCCCGATCCGCTGCGCGGCTATTTCTCGATCGCGGGGTAAATACCATAGTCGTCAAACGCGGGAACAACGGCTGCGCCGTTTTCGAGCGAGATACCGAAATCTGGTCGCAGGCCTTTTCTGTCCAGCCCGTCGACACCACCGGGGCTGGAGACTGCTTCGCGGGCGGTTTTCTCGCGGGACTCCAGCACGGCGGAAGTTTAGAGGAGGCGTCGCGTCTGGCCAACGCTTGCGGCGCTTTATCGGCGTCGCAAACGGGCAGTGTCCAGGGCTTGCTGGGATATCGGGAAACGCTTCAATGGGCGGCCGCGTCGAGTGCCAAGGTTCCGTAATGGACGGGCCCGCAGATCCATATATATGCAACGGTTTACGGCTGTGCTATCTTCTGATAGTAGGCGGTTCCCGCGCGCCGACCTCGGAGATCCTCATGAAAAGACTGTTCTGCTACATTTTTGCCCTGTCAGCACTGGCTTGGGGGCAAGCTGTTTCGCCAATGATCAATCAGATTCCCACGCGGCAGTTCGGCCATCCCGTCTCGGAGATTCTGTCGAATTTGCCGACGCAGGCATCGCCGAATCTGGTGGAAGGCCGGGAACTGAACGCGCCAGGACAGATCGCGTTCGACACCAGCGGTACGACGCCGATTCTTTACATCGCGGACATCGGCAATAACCGGGTGCTGGCTTATAAAAATCCAGCGAATCTCACCAACGGCAAAACCGCTGACCTGGTGATCGGCCAGCAGGATCTGATGAGCACCTCCGGGCAGGGTCCTACCACGGCTCTCAGCACCGGGTTCAGTTCGCCGACGGGCTTGGCGGTCGATAGCAAAGGGAACTTGTACGTGGCCGACGCGGGAAATAACCGGATCATGCGGTTTCCCACTCCTTTCAACACGCCGGCCGGCACCCCTCCGCAGCCGGATCTGCTCATCGGGCAGCCGGGTTTCCAAAATGGAAACGCGGGGAACCAAGGAGGGAACTGCTCATCCAAGACTCTCTGGTTTTCCACTTCGTCCGGGCCGCAACTGACCAGCCTGGCGATCGATTCGAGTGGGAACCTCTGGACTACAGATCCGCTGAATAATCGCGTATTGATGTACCAGGCCGCCAACCTCATTGCGAACGCTTCGCAGCCCGTCGCGTCGGTGGTTCTCGGCCAGAACGACTTCGTGACCTGCACGCAACCGGCGTCCGGGTTCACGCTGCTGAGCAAGGGGAGTCTTGTCGACCCGTCCGGCCTGGCGTTCGATACCGCGGGCAACTTGTACGTGACGGACGTTTATTCGCGCGTGTTGTTTTTCCAGGGACCGAATTTCGCGTCTCAGGGTCAAGCCGCGCTGAGGGTTCTGGGGATTCCGCCGCCGGTCGCCTCCGGCGCGCCGGCCACCGTGTACCCCACCCAATATACCCTCGGTGCGTTCAACACCAGCGGCGGTCCGATTCCGGCGAATGGCGTTTTCACGAACGGAACCAATCTTTTTGTCGCCGATACGCCGCAGAGCCGGATCGTCGAGTACGATATTCCCGCCAACTGGCCCGCGGAATCGACGTCTTTCCCCTCGCCACCCATCAAGAATGTTTACGGCCAGATCGGATTTGCCACTGGAAAGTCGAATCAGGCACAACCGCAGCCGAGCTCCTCGACGTTTTCCGGACCTTTCGGCGGAGCATTCCTCGGCACTCAGATGTGGGTCGCGGATACCGGGAACAATCGAGTGGTCGGCCTCTCGCTGAACTCCGCGGCCACATATTCGTCAGCCTCGGTGCTGGTCGGCCAGTTGGACTACATTTATAATGCTCCGAACCTGATCGTCGGCTCGGAGGTGTTCTTGAGCTCGCAGCTGGGCTCGGCCTCGGGAATCGTCGTCGATAACAGCTCGAATCCTCCGCACCTTTATGTCGCCGATCCTGGAAACAACCGCATCCTGGGTTTCAAGAGCGCGCTAACGGTGGGAGCCGGGGCGACGCTCCAGCAAGCGGATCTCGTAATCGGCCAGCCGGATCTGAAAACGTCGGAGATCAATTACCCCATGGGGCTTGCCGGCCAGCCGACGCAGACGGGGCTATACAGCCCGATCGGCGTTGCCGTAGACGTCAACGGGAACCTGTACGTCGCCGATTCAGGCAATGGACGAGTCGTGCGCTTTCCCGCGCCCTTCAATCAGCCCGCCGGTCAGCAGGCGACCGCGAATCTGGTGTTGGGACAACCGAATTTTACGTCATTCATTCAGACAGCGAGCGCGAATTCCATGCACTCGCCCTGGGGCCTGGCTTTATTCGCCGATGATACTGGTGCGGTTCCCTTGGGGGGCAGCCTTGCCGTTTCGGATCCGACCTATAATCGCGTGCTGATCTTCAAGAAGCAGGCGAGCGGGGATTTCACGAGCGGGCAGAGCGCCGCGATCGTGCTGGGACAATCGAGCTTCTCAGGAACGTCCGCGGGCACGGGATTTGGTTCTTTCAATAGTCCGCGCGGGATCGCGTCCGATACCTCAGATCGTTTGTATGTCGCGGATGAAGCAAACGGTCGCGTCCTGGAGTTCAATCAAGCGCCGGAAGGATCGAGCGGGGCGACCTCGACCAACCAACTTACAGGCCTGAATGCGCCGTTGGGCGTTGCCATCAATGCCTCGACGACAGAGCTTTGGGCCACGAGCACGAATAGCGGGATCGTATATCGGTATCCGCAGTACACAACATGCCAATTGAGCACCTGTCAGCCGACGGCGCAACTGGCGTCCTATGGACCTTTGGGGTTGGCGGTAGACGCGAGCGGCAACGTAATCGTGGGCGACGCGTCGAATCGAATCACGTTTTATTTCGCCGCGGCGTTCTATCGAAATGCGGCGACGTATAGCGCGCAACAGCCGTTGGCTCCGGGAATGTTGGCGATCCTTGGCCGGTATGGATTGCCGATGAGCATCCAGAGTGGAGCTGCGCAAGCGTATCCATGGCCCACGACGCTCTCGGATATTAATCTCACGGTCAACGGAACTGCCGCCCCGATTTTCGCGACGAACGGCAGCTACGGCTCCATTTCCTTCCAGGTGCCCTATGAAGCGCCGACGTCGGGATTCGCGAACTACATCATCACGCAGCACTCTACGGGCGCCGTTTTAGGCGTGGGTTCCTTCCAGATGGGGCAGGCGGATCCTGGGTTTTTCACTTCGAATTCCGAGGGCACGGCTCTGGTCGCGGCGCAGAACGCGGTTGATAATTCAACCAATACTCCGGCGAATCCGGTCGCGAGAGGTGCGACGATCGTTCTTTATCTGACGGGGCAGGGACCGGTGCCGAACGCACCAGCCGACGGAGCACCGCCATCCGGCAGCATCCCGACGACCGGTTCTTTGACCGTCGCCATTAACGGGACGCCGTTAACGAGCTCTCAAATTCAGTACTCAGGGCTTGGCGCGTTCCCGGGCGGATGGCAAATCAACGCGGTAGTTCCAGAGACGGTCCCTCCGGGAGTTGTCTCGGTCTTAGTGATCTATAACGGCATCCAAAGCAACATTGGCGGAACGACGGCGTCTGATGGAATCAGCCCGGGGGCGGACGTCAAGCTGACAGGAGCGGCGCTTACGACGATTGCGGTGAAGTAGAGCCGGGTACCGCATCTCCAGGAAGATGCGGTATACTCGAATTTACGCCCACTGTTCCGTGCGGAAGTGTGCGCGGCGGACGGCTCGTGGGAAATCTGGACAGGTGGGTGAGTGGTTAAAGCCAACAGACTGTAAATCTGTCCCTCCTTGCGAGGTACGAAGGTTCGAATCCTTCCCTGTCCACCAGTTTTTTGAGTTTTTGAATTTCACAGGCTGAAGCCTGTGCCACTTGGCTTTTTGGGTGGCACAGACTTTAGTCTGTGCTGAAAAAGGCCGTTGTAGCTCAGCTGGTAGAGCGTCCGTTAGCGGAAGGTCACCGGTTGGAGTGGCGCGGTAGGCTAGTGTTTAATTTAAGGCCGTTGTAGCTCAGCTGGTAGAGCGCGTCCTTGGTAAGGACGAGGTCACCGGTTCAATCCCGGTCAACGGCTCCAGATTTTGAAGGAGCGGCGGATGGTAGAGCGTCCGTAACGGAAGGTCACCGGTTCAATCCCGGTCAACGGCTCCAGATTTTGAAGGAGCGGCGGATGGTAGAGCGTCCGTAACGGAAGGTCACCGGTTCAATCCCGGTCAACGGCTCCAGTTTTTTTGAAGTATTTTTTGTACGTGCTGGAAAGCGTCCCGACCGGGAAGCACTACCTCGGGATTGCGGCGGATGTCGATCGGCGTCTTCACGAGCACAACACGAAAAGCGGCCGTTGGACGAGCGCCTATAAGCCTTGGAGGCTGGTGGCGAAGGAAGAATTTCTGGATCGTGCAGTGGCCAGCAGGCGGGAACGGTTTCTGAAGAGCCGCGAAGGAATTGCGGCGCGAAAGCAGTTGATAGAGGGAATCCATGGCGAAGGAAAAATTTGATCGTAGTAAGCCGCACGTGAACGTGGGGACGATTGGACACATCG